>Ga0126377_10000497_pt1 | contig 23909 bp, 21 predicted proteins | sample PanSoiMetPlot_22_FD_92647 | JGI IMG/M metagenome (GOLD analysis project Ga0126377, IMG submission 92647) | Tropical forest soil microbial communities from Panama - MetaG Plot_22 | ecosystem: Environmental > Terrestrial > Soil > Tropical forest > Bulk soil | place: Panama | collected 2016-02-17 | reverse complement strand
GAGGGCGGCGGCGACCACCGTGCGACCGGCCGCGTCGATCCCGGTCTCGGTGTGCGCCGGCTTGTCAACCCGGAGTGCCTGCTGCATCAGCTCGTGGAGGGTACGGCCGGCGGTGTCCCGCTCGGTGGCCAGCGCGTACGCCTCACGCAGCTGGCCGAGGATCTGTGCCTCGCCGACGACCATCGAGTCGAGCCCGGTGGCGACCCGGAAGGCGTGCCGGGCGGCCTCCGCCTCGAAGTACACGTACATGTGGCCGGCGAGGTCGCCCGGGGCGCAGCCGGCGCGGGCCGCGAGGACCTCGGCGATGTCCGCGAGGCCGCCGTGGAAGGCGGTGACCGCGGCGTACACCTCGATGCGATTGCAGGTCGACAGCACCATCGCCTCGCCGACGTACGGGCGGGCGACCAGGTCGGTCAGCAGCTGGGAGGCCTCCTGCGGAGCCGCGGCGAGTCGCTCCAGCAGCGAGACGGTCGCGGTGCGGTACGAGACCCCGACGACCAGAAGGTTCATGTGGCCACCACCTCCGGGCCGGGGTGGGTCGGCTCCGGGATGTAGGGAAGCGCCGTCAGCGACGCCTTGCGGTGCTCGTGGAACGACAGGATCTGCAGCTCGATGGCCAGATCCACCTTGCGGACGTCGACGTTGTCGGGCACGGACAGCACGCAGGGGGCGAAGTTCAGGATGCTCGTCACACCGCAGGCGACGAGCTGGTCGACGACGGGCTGGGCGGCCCAGACCGGGGTGGCGATCACACCGATCGAGATCTGTTCGGCGGCGACGATCGCCGGCAACCGGTCGACGTGGTGCACGACGAGGCCGTTGACGTGCTCACCGACGCGCGCCGGGTCGGCGTCGAACAGGGCCGCGATGCGGAAGCCGCGGCTGGCGAACCCGGCGTACCCGGCCAGGGCGTGACCGAGGTTACCGACGCCGACCAGGGCGACCGCCCGGTCCTGGTTGAGCCCGAGGATGTGCTCGATCTGGTTGATCAGCAGGGCGACGTCGTACCCGACGCCGCGGGTGCCGTACGAGCCCAGGTGGGACAGGTCCTTGCGGAGCTTGGCCGAGTTGACCCCGGCGACGGCGGCCAACGCCTCACTGGAGATCGTGTCGTGGCCGGTCTCGGCGAGGTTGTGCAGGGCCCGCAGGTATTCGGGCAGCCGCGCCACGGTCGCCTCGGGCAGGTCGGGGAACGACCCGGCGGGCGGGGTGGCCGGGCTGGACGACGCCGACGCGGTGACCGCGCCGTTGGCGCGGGTCGGCGACGCCGCCGCGGAGACGCGGGACGCGGTCACGCGGGACGCGGTCGTGCGGCCGGATCCGGGTGGCTGGCTCTCCGGCGCACCACTGCGCTGACTGCTCATCTGACTCCGTGCCGCTCGGGCGGGTTGTTCCTGTTCCGGACGTTGCCGGCCGGATGGCCGGACGGTGCCCGGCCGGTGGCCGGCCGGACGGGACCGGCGCTCCACCGGTCCAAACGTGGCGGGCGTCACGGAACGTGCCAGGTACGCTCGCCGCAGTCACAGACTATGCGCTTGTGCACGCGTTCACAAATCGCGATCTTGAGAACTCTGCCAGGCGGCGGCGTCCCTGACCGCCTCGTCACGGGTACCGCCAGGTCCGGCGATTATTGCGCAATCATGACGAAGCTCGCCACTGCCTCGAATGTGACGCGCCGGGGCACGTGCCAGCGCCACATTCCGCCGCCATTCCGGCACCGGGGGCCGGCGCCACGCGGTGGGTGCCGCGGCCGGCGCGGACCGGGGGTAGGGACAGCCCGACCACAAGGACGCGGGCGCGCAGGATGTTCCGCCGCCCCGTCGATGCATAGTGTCGGCGCCATGGCAACCACCCTCACCGACACCGCGGGGCCCGCACGGCCGGGCTTCATCCGCCAGCTCGGCATCGACACCTGGTACGCGCTCAGCGGGCTCCCCGTGGCGACCGTGGCCTTCGCGGTGCTGGTCACCGGCTTCTGCGCCGGCGCCGGGCTGCTGGTTACCCTCATCGGCCTGCCCGTCCTGGCCGCCACCATGTACGCCGCGCGCGGCTTCGCCGACGTGCACCGCCTGGCGCTGCGCCGGGTGGTGAACCGCCCGTCGCCGCGCCCGCGCTACCTGCGCTCGCGCCCCGGCGACGGGTGGATCCGCCGTACGCTCACCTCGCTCCGCGACCCCCAGTCCTGGCTCGACCTGATCGCCGGCATGTTCGTCGACTTCCCGCTCGCGATCGTCGCGTTCGTGGTGACCGTCACATGGTGGGCGGTCGCGTTCGCCGGGCTGACCGACGTCTTCTACGAGTGGGCCGTACCGCATGGCCCGGACAACCACTCGCTGGCCTGGGTGCTGGGCTTCCACGACACGCTGACCAACCGGGTCACGCTCAACACCGCGGTAGGCGTGGTGTTCGCGTTGACCCTGGTTCCGGTCGTGCGCGGCGTCGCGCTGATGCGCGCCTGGGCCTCCCGCGGCCTGCTCTGCGGCATCGCCGAGATGCGCCAGCACATCGCCGGCCTCGAGGAGCGCACCGCCAACCTGGCCGACCGGAACCGCGCGGCGGCCTCCGCCGAGGCCGACGCCCTGCGCAGGCTCGAGCGTGACATCCACGACGGCCCGCAGCAGCGACTGGTACGCCTGGCCATGGACCTCGGCCGCGCCCGGGCCCAGATGGAGACCGATCCCGAGGCGGCACGCGCCACCATCGACGAGGCCCTCGGCCAGACCCGGGAAACCCTCGACGAGCTGCGGGCGCTGTCACGCGGCATCGCCCCGCCGATCCTGACCGACCGGGGGCTGCCCAGCGCCCTGGCCGCGCTCGCGGCGCGCAGCCCGGTGCCGGTTGACCTCGCTGTCGCCGACGACCTCGGGCGGCTGGCCCCGATAGTGGAGAGCACCGCCTACTTCGTGGCGGCCGAGACGCTGACCAATGTCGCCAAGCACAGCGCGGCGACCGCGGCGACGGTCACCGTCGCCCGCGGCCCCGACCGGCTCGGCATCATCGTCGCCGACAACGGCATGGGCGGCGCGAGCGTCGCCAAGGGGCACGGCCTGGCCGGCCTGGCCGACCGCGTACGGGCCGCCGGTGGCACACTCGCGGTGTTCAGCCCGGTCGGCGGGCCCACGGAGATCAGGGCGGAGGTGCCGTGCGCGTAGTCGTCGCCGACGACGCCGTCCTGCTGCGTGAGGGACTGGTCCGGCTGCTGGCGGAGAACGGCCACGAGGTGGTGGCCGCCGTCGGCGACGGACCGTCCTTCGTGGACGCCGCCGTCGCCCTGCGCCCCGACGTCTCGGTGGTCGACGTGCGCATGCCGCCGTCGCACACCGACGAGGGGCTGCGCGCCGCCGTGGAGGTACGCCGGCAGCTGCCCGGCGCCCCCATCGTCGTGCTGTCGCAGTACGTCGAGGTCTCGTACGCCGACGACCTGCTGGCCGACCGTACCGGCGCGGTGGGGTACCTGCTCAAGGACCGGGTCGCCGACGTGCGTGACTTCCTCGACGACCTGACCCGGGTCGCGGAGGGCGGCACCGTGCTCGACCCGGAGGTGGTCGCGCAGCTGGTGATCCGGCGCGGCCGGGGACCGCTGGACGCGCTCACGCCCCGCGAGCGCGAGGTGCTGTCGCTGATGGCCGAGGGCCGGTCGAACACGGCGATCGCCAAGCTGCTCTTCGTGACGGACGGTGCCGTGGAGAAGCACGTGACCAGCATCTTCGGGAAGCTCGGGCTGCAACCGGACGACGAGGACCACCGTCGGGTGCGCGCGGTGCTCGCGTACCTGCGCGGCTGAGGGCCGCCGGCGCCAGCCGGCTCAGACTGGCACAGCCGGCTCAGGCCGGTTCACCCAGCTCAGCCGGCGTCGATGACCAGCGTGCCGGCGGCCAGCCCGACCGCCTCGGTGAGGGTGGCGGCGACGGGGACGCCGACGGCGTTGAGGCGGTCGAGGTCCGTGAAGCCGCCGGCGTAGAGGACGCAGCGGGCTCCGACCGACGCGGCGGCCTCCGCGTCGTCGAGCGAGTCGCCGATCAGCAGGCAGTCGGGCCCGGTCAGGCCGAGCGCCTCGAGGTGCGCCACCAGGTGCGGCGCCTTGTGGCCGCCGCCGCGGGCGTCGCGTAGCCCGTCGACCCGGCGGAAGTGGGCGGCCAGGCCGTAGCGCTCGATGGTCGGGACCAGGTCGGTGTGGAACCACATGGACAGCAGCGACTGTGAGCCCTGCCACGAGGTGAGGGCGGTCACCGCGTCGGCGGCCAGCGCGCACTCCGGCAGGCCCAGCGCGTACGTGCGGTGGAACACCTCGTCGAGCTTGGCGAAGTCCTCGCTGGTCAGCGAGCGGCCGAGGGTCTGGGCGTAGTAGTCGATGACCGGGCGCCGGAAGTCGCGGCGGTGCTCCTCGGCGGTGGTGGGAGTGCCGCCGAGCGAGGTGAGTGAGGCGTTCGTCGCCGTGACGACCAGATTGAGGTCGTTGAGGAGGGTGCCGTTCCAGTCCCAGACGAGATGAGTCACCCGACAACCTTACGAGGTCCCGCCGGCCGGCCGGGTCCTGGCGATGTCCCGCAGCAGCCGCTCCGGCTCGACCCGGAAGTAGCCGTGCTCCCGGCCGTCGAGCAGGATCACCGGGATCCGCTCGCCGTACTCCCGCTCCAGCTCGATGTCGTCCTCGACGTTGAGCTCGGTCCAGGTCTCGCCGGAGGCGGCGGCGACCTTGTCCATCTCGAGCGCCGCGACCTCGCACAGGTGGCAGCCGGGGCGGGTGATGAGGGTGAGGCGGGCGTCAGGCATCGGCGGCGATCCCCTCGGGCGCGGTGCGCAGCGCGGCCTTGCGTACCTTGCCGGTGGCCGAGTGCGGCAGGGTGTCGACGAACTCGACACTGGTCGGGCACTTGTAGCGGGCGAGGTTGCGCTCGCAGTGGGCGAGCAGCTCGTCGGTGCCGATCGGGCTGCGGGCCACCACGTACGCCTTCACGGTCTGCCCGCTGTACGGGTGCGGCACGCCCAGCACCGCCGCCTCGGCGACGGCCGGATGGGTGGTGAGCACCTGCTCGACCTCGGCCGGGTACACGTTGAAGCCGTTGACCAGGATCAGCTCGCGCAGCCGGTCGACCAGGAACAGGTCGCCTTCGGCATCGGCGTACGCCACGTCGCCGGTGGCCCACCAGCCGCCGGAGTCCGGCCCGTCGTGCCCGTCCGGCCAGTACCCGGAGAACAGGTTGGCCCCGCGGGCGACGATCTCGCCCGGGTCGGTGCCCGGCGAGCCGGAGGCGTCGTCGTCGAAGTCGTCGTCGGCCACCACGGTCGGGGCGGAGCTGCGCCAGACCTCCTCGCCACCGGCCGAGACCAGGGCGATCTCCACACCGGGGATGGCCCGGCCGATCGAACCCTCCTTGGGTACCGGGCTCGCGAGGCTGGTGGTGAGCACGGGTGCGGTCTCGGTCAGGCCGTACCCGACGAAGACCGGGTGGCCGGTGGCGTCCAGGAACCGCCTCGCGGTGGACGCCTCGAGCGGCGCCGCGCCGCAGACCGCGATCCGCACGGACGCCATCGCCTCGCCGAAGTCGGGCAGCAGCGACCAGGCCACGAACATCGTGGGCACGCCGATCACGGCGCTGACGTGGTGTTCGGCGACCAACCGGAGCGAGTCCGCCGGGTCGAAGGCGTCGACCAGCACCCCGGTCGCCCCGTGGTACGCCACCGAGCCCAGCCCGGAGTTCAGCCCGTACGCGTGGAAGAGCGGCACGGCGAGCAGCACGACGTCGTCGGGGCCGATGGGTGCCGGTTCGATCCCGGCGAGCTGCTCGTGGTTGACCAGCAGGGCACGGTGCGAGAGCATCGCGCCCTTCGGGCGACCCTCCGTGCCGGAGGTGTAGATCAGCACCGCGAGATCGTCGCCGCCGGCGGTGGCCTCGACCGGGTCGCCCGCGACGGCCAGGTCCGCGAACGCGGTGGCGGCGGCGCTCGCCGGGCCGACCGGCTCCCCGACGCGGAAGCGGTGGGCCGGCGCCGCGGGCTCGTCGCCGAGGATGTCGAGCACGCCCGCCGAGGCGACGAGCACCCGGGCACCCGAGTCCTCCAGGATCTGGCGCAGCTCGCGGGCGGTGTATCCGGGGTTGACCGGCATCGCGACCAGGCCGGCGCGCAGCGCGCCGAAGAAGGCGGCAACGTACTCCGGGCGGTTGGGCAGCGCTATCGCCACCCGGGCCGGGTGCCCTCCATCGGACGGTAGTTCGAGCGCGCCCAGGCCGCGGGCGCACTCGTCGACCCAGGCGTCCACGTCCGCCCAGGTGAGGGCGGCGTGTTGCCAGCGAAACGCCACTTGGTCCGTCACCGCACGCCCGTTATGCACGTTATGGCGGATGACGTCGGCGAAATTCCGAGGGACCTGCACGGCAGCCGAGTCAATCACATCCGTACGACCGTGGACACCCGGATCTACCGGCGCGTCGCCCCCGACACGCCGGCATGGGTGCGCCCGATCGGCGTGTCGGGCGCGCGACACCCTCGGGCGCGCCGTGTAATCGACCGCACACTGTGTGCGACGGTCGGCAAGCGCATGCGTTGATAATTCTGGCCGAATTGGCAGTCTTTCCACCGACGGGTGCAGTGGGACCTATCATCTCTTGGGTCGGCTCACCCGTTTTGGCGTGAGATGACACCCCTCAGCCAGAGGAGGCCGCAGTGCGCGGTATAGCCGGGCGACACCACCTCATACCCGTTTGTCTTGTTCAGCTCGCCGCCCCGGCGAGTAGTCCGTCACCTGGCCGGCCAGGCCCGTCAGGGGGCGCCGCGTGAGCACTTACGGCATGGCATGGGGCATCCACGGGGGCCCGGAGGCGGCCGCACGCACCGCCCTGCGGGAGGGCCTGAGCGCGCTGCGCGCCGCGCTTCGGGACCCGCTGACATCACCCTTCGCCGGGCTGGGCATGTCGCGCATCCGCAGCAGGTCGCACACGACCGAGGCACCGCCCCGCCACCAGCACGGCAACATCAAGCCGATCGGGCGGCCGGGCCGGCAGTCCGCCCCGACCGACATCCACGACAGGCACGCCTCCGCGACCCGCGGCCTGGCCGGGCCGAGCCTGGTCGAGGCGGTCGTGGACACGCAGACCTCCCCCGGCTTCCCCAGCCGCCCGGACCCGGGTGACCCGGCCAACGCCGTGTGGGACCTGGTCGAGCGGGCGCAGCGCGGTGAGACCGACGCGTTCGGCCTGATCTACGACAAGTACGTGGACACCGTCTTCCGGTTCATCTACTTCCGGGTGGGCAACCGGCAGCTCGCCGAGGACCTCACCTCGGACACCTTCCTGCGCGCGCTCAAGCGCATCGGCAGCGTCACCTGGCAGGGCCGCGACCTGGGTGCCTGGCTGGTCACCATCGCGCGCAACCTGGTCGCCGACCACTTCAAGTCCGGCCGGTACCGGCTGGAGATGACCACCGGGGACGTGCTGGACGCCGACCGGCCCGACCGGGGGCCCGAAGGCAGCCCGGAGACCGTCGTGGTCGACCACATCACCAACGTCGCCCTGCTCACCGCCGTCAAGCAGCTCAACTCCGAGCAGCAGGAGTGCATCGTGCTGCGTTTCCTGCAGGGTTTCTCGGTGGCCGAGACCGCCCAGGCGATGCAGAAGAACGAGGGCGCCATCAAGGCGTTGCAGTACCGCGCGGTCCGTGCCCTGCACCGTCTGCTGCCGGACGGGTTCCACTCATGAGCCCGGACGCGACGTCGGCCCGCCGGTCGTGCCGGCCGGGGTCGCGGACCGTAACCGCGCGCCTCGGCCACCCGTTGTACGGAGTGCGCCGGACCGCGCCGGAACGCGGGCCGGCAGCGCGGCACACGACGTCAAAGGGGAGGTGTGCGGGGTGATGGCTGCATTCCTGCACCGCCGCCGCATCGAACGCTATGCACAGCTCCTCGACGGGACGCCCGGCGGACGCCGGCAGCACTCCCGCGACACCGTCGACGACAGGCTCACCGAGCTGATCACCGCGCACCAGCGGCTCGCCGCCGAGCGGGCCGCCTTCGAGGCGAACGTCAACATCGACGCCGGCCGCCGCATGCAGATCCGTGAAGCGATCATGTCCGACCCGGACCTGCTCGGCATCGCGGCCGCCGCTCGGGCCAGCGCCGTGACCGGCCTGCACCCGCTGGTGCCGGTGCGTTCCGCCGGTACGGCGGTCGCGACCGCCCCGGACGCCGTCTCGGACGTCGACGACGCCGTGATCGCGCATGCCCGGGTGACCGCCGCCCGCAACAGCGGCCCGCCCACCCGCGAGTTCGCCGCCGTACGCCGCCGGGGCCGGTTCGCCGTACGGGTACGGGCCCGGGTCGCCGTCCTCGTCGGCCTCGCCGTCGGCACCCTCGCCGTGTCGGGCATCTCCGCCGCGAGCAGCAGCGCCCTGCCCGGCGACCCGCTGTACGGCCTGAAGCGCTCGACGGAGAACGCGCAGATCGCCTTGACCGGATCGGACGTCGGCAAGGGCAAGCTCTACCTCGAGCTCGCCGGCGTCAGGCTGGCCGAGGCGCAGGCCGTGCTCGGCAACTCCACGGAGTTCACGTCGGCTCTCCACGACATGGACAGCCAGACGAAGTCGGGCGTCGCGCTGCTGCTGGGCGAAGCCCTGTCGCACAACGACGCCACGTCCCTTGGCGTTGTCGACGACTTCGTCACCAGCCAGCTGACCGAGTTGCACCGGTTGAAGGTCGACCTTGCGGGCACCAACCGGGACCGTGAGCTGCAGTCCGAGATCGTCCTCGAGGCCGTGGGCGTCCGCGCGCAGTCCGTCCGGCTCGCTCTGGGTTGCGGGTTGACCGCGAGCACCGGCCACGACCAGTTCGGTCCGCAGCCGGCGAGGTGCCCGAAGTAGCAGGCGGCACCCGCGGTGTGGCGGGCAGGCGCGGTTCCCGCGCCTGCCCGCGCCCGTCACGACGCCCCGTCACGGCCCCCGTCCAGTACGAGACCCGCCTGATGGCGGCGGTGCCGTGCAGCCGGCGTTCATCGAGAGTTCCGACGTGTCCACAGCGCGCGTTTGGACAGCGGGAACTAGGCTCGACGGGCGGGGCAGCGCGATGGGACCGTACGGGAGGATGGCGATCGTGATCGACGACCCGCGGCAGCGTCACGCGGAGCCTGACGGGCAGCGCGCGGCCCGGTCCTGGCTTCGCCGGCGGGGCAACGACCAGGACGCCGAGACCATGCAGATCATCGACGGCGACGTGCTCGCCGGCGTCGCCGCGGCCGCCCCCGAGCTCGAGCTCGCGCTCACCGTCCCGGCCGACGCCGAGAGCGCCGCGTTCTTCGACGTCGACAACACCATGCTGCGCGGTGCCTCGCTCTACTGGTTCGCCCGCGGCCTGGCCTCCCGCGACTACCTCAAGACCATGGACCTGATCCGCTTCGGGTGGAGCCAGCTCAAGTTCCGGGTGCTCGCCAACGAGGTGCCGGACGACATGCACAACGCGAGGGCCGCCGCCCTGTCCTTCGTTAAGGGCTGGCCGGTCGCGAAGCTGCAGGTGCTCGCCGAGGAGATCTTCGACGAGCTGATGGCCGAGCGGATCTGGTCCGGCACGCACGCCCTCGCCCAGCTGCATCTCGCCGCGGGCCAGCGGGTGTGGCTGGTCACCGCCGCCCCGGTGGAGCTCGGCAAGGTCATCGCCGACCGGCTCGGGCTGACCGGCGCTCTCGGGACGGTCGCCGAGGTCGAGGACGGCGTCTACACCGGCCGGCTGGTGGGCGACCTGCTGCACGGCCCCGCCAAGGCCGCCGCGATCGCCGAGCTGGCCAAACTCCACGGGCTGGACCTCGCGCGGTGCACCGCCTACAGCGACTCGGTCAACGACGTGCCCATGCTGTCCTCGGTGGGGTACGCCGTGGCGGTCAATCCCGACGGGCGGCTGCGCCGGGAGGCGCGGGCACGCGGCTGGGAGGTGCGGGACTTCCGCACCGCGCGCAAGGCGGTGAAGGTCGCGGCGCCGGTGGCGCTGGCGGCCGGGGTCGTGGTCGGCGCGACGGTCGCCACCGCCGCGGTACGCCGTCGCAGGCCGCGGCCCTGAGGGCGACAGGTCAAAGCGCTTCGGGGCGGCAGCCCTGAGGCCGGCGGGTCAGAACGCCTCGGGGCGGCGCGCCAGCAGCTCGTGGAGCGTCTGCTGGATCGTCTCGCGCACCTGGTCGGCGAGGTTGAACACGACCATCGGGTCGTCCGCCTGGTCGGTCAGGTGCGCCGTCTCGATCGGCTCGCAGAACTCGATCAGCCACTTCGAGGGCAGCGGCACCAGCCCGAGCGGCCCGAGCCACGGGAACGTCGGCGTGACCGGGAAGTACGGGATGCCCAGCAGCCGCGCGAGCGGCTTGATGTTGCCGAGCATCGGGTAGGTCTCCTCGGCGCCGACGATGGCGACCGGCACGATCGGCGTACCGGTGCGCAGCGCCGCCGCGACGAACCCGCCCCGCCCGAAGCGCTGCAGCTTGTAGCGGTCCCGGAAGTGCTTGCCGACGCCCTTGAACCCCTCGGGGAACACCCCGACCAGCTCGCCGAGGCCGAGCAGGCGCTCGACGTCCGGGGCGCAGGCCAGCGTGGCTCCGCCCTTGCGGGCCAGCTCCGACAGGAACGGCAGCCGGAACACCAGGTCGGCGCCGAGCAGCCGGAGGTGCCGCCGTACGGTCGGCTCGTCGTAGACGGCGTGGGTGAGCATCAGCGCGTCCAGCGCGATCGTGCCCGAGTGGTTGCCCACCACCAGTGCCGGGCCGTCCAGCGGCAGGTGCTTGGCGCCGCTGACCTCCACCCGGAACCAGTCCTTGTAGAGCAGGTGCATCACGGGGTGGAAGACACCGTCGGCCAGCTCCGGGTCGAAGCCGAACTCGTCGACCTCGTACGCGCCGGTCAGGCGGCGGCGCATGAAGGCGAGCGCGCCGGCGACCCGCGCGTCCCAGATGTCCTCCGGCCCGTCGCCGGGCCGCCCGACCGTCACGTTCCCAGCCTCCGCACCCACGCCCTCAGACTCCGCGTTCGGACTGTCGGGGGCAACACCGGCGCCGGAGATCGGCTCGTCCGGGCGACCCCGGGACGCCGTGTCGTGCCGCCACGACCCGCCGCCGCGGCGCTCCTGGGACGGCCGGGTGCCCCGGCTAGTCGTCGTCATCGCGCTCCACCCCCCGGCGGCCGGCGAGGCCGGCAAGGCGCCCGCCGGAAAAGTTGTCGGCGGCGCGCACACCGGCGCCGACGCCGGCGCGTGCCTGCCGGATCTGGTCGAGGATGGCCAGCTCCGCGGCGCGTACCGCCTCGCGGGGCAGGACCGCCCCGCCGGAGTGGCCGCGCAGGAAGTCGGCGAACGCGACGGCGGTCGACCGCGGCTCGAATCCGAACTCGGTCCGCAGCGCGGTGGTGTCCACCACCCGGCCGTGCACGAACAGGTCGAGCTGGTCGAGGCTGAAGTCCCGGGACCCGAACCGGACCGGCAGGCCGGCCAGCGCCGACATACCGGGCTCCAGCACGGGTACGGCGATCCGCCCGGCCCTGCGTACCGCCTGGGAGAGGGTGATCGTGCCGGGCCCGGCCACGTTGAAGGTGCCGGGGTGGTTGCCGGTCACCGCCCGGTGCAGGATCTCCATCGCGTCGTCGACGTGCACGAACTGCAACCGGGGATCGCGGCCGAACACGGTGGGTACCACCGACTGGCGGAAGTAGCGGGTGAGCGAGGTGTTGGCGGCCTCGCCGATGAACGGGGCGAAGCGCAGCACGGTCGCCGTGACGTCGGGCCGGCGGCGGTGGAAGCCGCGCACGTAGCCCTCGATGTCGAGCACGTCCCGGGCGAACCCGCCGCGGGGCACCTCGCGGGGCTCGGTGGTCTCGGTGAACACGGCCGGGTCGCGGAACGACGCGCCGTACGCCGCCGTCGACGACCGTACGATGATCTTCCGGAGGTCGGGAGCCTGCTGGCAGGCGGCGAGCAGCTGCATCGTGCCGATGACGTTCTGCTCTTTCATCGCGGCCCGGCCGCCCGCGTTCTGGTCCGCGGCGGAGGCGATGGCCAGGTGCACCACGGCCTCGACGCCCGCGTTGATCATGATCTTGGCGGTCTCCGCGGTACGCACGTCGGTGCGCACCACCTCGACCCGGTCCGGCAGCAGCGCGGCCACTTCCGCCGACGGGTCGGCCGAGTCGATGCCGACCACGTGACCGATCCGCTCGTCGCCGGCGAGCATTGCCGCTACCCGGGCGCCGAGGTACCGGGCCACACCGGTGACCAGCACGACGCGGGGCGCCGCGACCTCGCCGAGCCCTTCGGTCACCTGTCGCCTCCGGCTGTGACTGCGGGCGCCGCGGGCGGCGCCCGGAGAGCGCTCCGGTCCGGCGGGTACCCGCCGGATCGTCCTTGATCTTTCCGGCCGGCCCGTGCACACCGGGCCGCCGGGCGACATGGCACCAACGACCCGGTGTGGTCTGGTGCCGCCCGGCGCCGGCGGTACCGGCTACTTGCCGAGACGGCGACGCTGGACGCGGGTCTTGCGCAGCAGCTTGCGGTGCTTCTTCTTGGCCATCCGCTTGCGCCGCTTCTTGACCACCGAGCCCATACGACTGTCCCCTTACACCACTGTCCGGCCGGCCCGGTGATGCCCCGGCTTCCGTCCGATCTGCTTGTTCCGCCACCGCGTGCGGCCTGTCGGCGACACCGATCACAGGCGTACGAGACCCGCGCCGCGGCGATGACGCGTGTTCAGGGTAGCCGTCATGTCCTGACAGGGCCAAGGCGCCCCCCTAGCCACGCCGTGCGTACGGCGCGGCTAAGCGGTCTCCTGGAACGCCTCGCGCAGGTACGTGTGCACCGCGTGCTCCGGCACGCGGAACGAGCGACCGACCCGCACCGCGGTGAGGTCACCGGAGTGCACCAGCCGGTACACGGTCATCTTCGACACCCGCATCAGCTCGGCGACCTCGGCGACGGTCAGGAACTTGACCTCCGACAACCTTGCATCGGTGCGTGGAGATGAAGTCATTTTCACCCCAACCTCGTCCTCGCGCGTTCCCGTCCGACCGGAGATCCGTCTCCGGCCCGGCGGGGAACGACCGTGTAGCTAGAACGGTACCGGGACGGATGTGACTCGGGCGAACGTTCGCGGAGTCGATCAAGCAAAGATGAGCCACGCCCACGTCCCGGCGTCACCCGGGCGGACGACGTGGACCCGAAAGTGGCCGCGTGAACAGGCACCCGGCCGGGCGGGGTGAACCGGATGTTCTACTTCTTACCGGACAATGAGCGCATGAAGAACGCGAGGTTCGCGGGGCGCTCCGCCAGCCGGCGCATGAGGTAGCCGTACCACTGGTCGCCGTACGGCACGTAGACGCGCATCTGGTACCCGTCGGCGGCCAGCCGCTTCTGCTCGGCCGGGCGGATGCCGTAGAGCATCTGGAACTCGAACTCCTCCGGCGACTTGTCGAACCACTTGGCCCGGTCCTCGCCGATGGCGACCAGGCGCGGGTCGTGGGTGGCCAGCATCGGGTAGCCGGGCCCGGACATCAGCACATTCATGCACCGCACGTACGACTTGTCCACGTCGATCTTGGCCTGGTAGGCGACCGACTCCGGCTCCTTGTACGCACCCTTGCACAGCCGTACCCGCTGGCCCTCCTTGGCCAGCTCCCGGCAGTCGCCCTCGGTGCGGCGCAGGTACGCCTGCAGCACCGCGCCGGTGGTCGGGTAGTCCGTGCGCAGCCGGCCGAGCAGCTCCAGCGTCGAGTCGGTGGTGGTGTGGTCCTCCATGTCCAGGGTGACCGTGGTGCCGGCGGTCACGGCGGCGGCGCAGACCGCCCGCGCGTTGGACTCGGCGAGCTTCTCGTCGAACATCTGGCCAAGCGCCGACAGCTTCACGCTGACCTCGGCGGCCGGCGACAGTCCCGCGTCCGCGAGCGAGCCGAGGAGTTTCAGGTACTCGTCGCGGGTGTGTTCGGCCTGCTCGGTGGTGAGCGTGTCCTCACCGAGGTAGTCCAGCGTCACCTTGAGACCGGCGCCGACGAGTTCGCCGGTGACCCGGAGGGCGTCTGCGGTCTGCGGCCCTGCGACAAACCGGCGTACCACGTCGCGGCTGATCGGAGCCGTTTCGACGAGCCGGGCAACGCGCGCGGACCTGGCCGCGGCGAGGATGACCGATCGGAGCATGTGCGAAGCGTAATCCCACCGGATGGGACCGGCTGGGGGGCGGGCCGAGGTGTCGCAGCACGGGCGGTGACCCATTACCTTTGACGGGTGAACTTCGACGCGTACGCCCACCGGGCGGTCGCGCTCGTCAACAGCCGGCTCACCGGCCTCGACGACCTGCGCGAGCTCTACACGGCGGCGGGCTGGCCGGCCGATGAGGCCGAGGAGCGCGACCTGGCCGCCTACCGGCGGGTCCAGAAGCGCCTGCGGGACGTCTTCGAGCTGGGCTCGACCGAGCACGACGCGGATGCCGTGGCCGCGCTGAACACCCTGCTCGAGGCTTACCCGGTGCAGCCCAGGATCTCCGGGCACGACGCCGGCGACTGGCACATGCACGTCACCGGCCGGGGCGCGGCCCTGGCAACGGAATACCTGGCCGGCGCGATCTGGGGGCTGGCCGTCTGGCTGTGCGAATACTCCAGCTCCCGCTTCGGGGTGTGCGCCGACGACAGGTGCGGCAACGTCTACCTGGACACCTCGTCCAACTGCTGCCGCCGCTTCTGTTCGGAGCGGTGTGCCACCCGCTCGCACGTCGCCGCCCACCGGGCGCGCAAGCGCGCCGCCGTCGACGAGCCCGCCGGGGATCTGGCGCTAGCGGCCGGCTGGTAGTCGGCCCGTCGGTCCCGGCATTACGCGTCCACTGTCGACAGGTGGGCGCGGGCGAAGGCGAGCGACTCGGCGAGGTCGGCCTGCCGGTCCGCCCTGCTGACGGCGCGGCGGGTGCTGACCTCGACCGCCACCGACCCGGTGAACCCGCGGGTGGCCAGCGACTTCAGCAGCGGCCCGCACGGCTGGCTGCCGCGCCCGGGCACCAGGTGCTCGTCGCGCGGCTCACCGGTGCCGTCGCCGAGGTGCACGTGGGCAAGGGCGGGTCCCATCGTGTCGGCCATCGCCAGCACGTCCCGCCGCGACGCCGCGCAGTGCGATATGTCCAGCGTGTACGCGTCGAAGCCGACCTCCGTCGGGTCGTACCCGGGCGAGTACGGCACGAACTCCCGGCGGGCCATCCGTACCGGGAACATGTTCTCCACGGCGAACCGGACCGACCCGAACGCCATCGACATCTCCTCGATGCCCTCGGAAAAGCGTCGCGCGTAGTCGCGCTGCCAGGTGAACGGCGGGTGGATCACGACGATCGGCGCGCCGAGCGTCTCGGCCAGCTCCGCCGAGCGGCGCAGCCGCTCCCAGGGATCAGGGCTCCACACCCGCTGGGTCACCAGCAGGCAGGGTGCGTGCACCGAGCCGACCGGCACGCCGTAGTGCTCCGACAGGCCGCGCAGCGCCGCCGCGTCCTGGCTGACCGCGTCGGTCCAGACCATGACCTCGACCCCGTCGTACCCGAGCGTGGCGGCCATCTCGAACCCGGCCGAGGTCGGCTCGGGGAAGACGGACGAGGTCGAGAGCAGCACGGCGGTCACGCCGTCAGGGTAGTAGCCGCTCGCGCATGATCGCGAAGGCGTCGACCCGTGTCAGCTCTCCGGACGGCCTCCCGCCCCCGGGACGTCCGGTGTCAGCTCTCCAGAACGTCAAGGCGGCGCAGGATGACGCCCTCGCGAAGCGCCCATGGGCACAGGTCGAGCACGTCGAGGTCGAAACGCTCCATCGAGACGTCGGCGACGATCGCGCCGGCGAGCAGCTGGCCGGCCCGCCGCGGGTCGACGCCGTCCATCTCCGCCAGCGCCGAGCTGGGGATGTGCCGGATGAAGCCGAGGATCTGGTGCACGCCGGTGCGGGTGAGCTGGCGCGGGGCGCGGATGCCCATCGCCGATGGCGCGGCGCCGGCGAGGCGGGCGAGCGTACGGAACGTCTTGGAGGTGGCAACCGCCCGATCCCACCCGGTGATGTGGTGCTGACGGAGCGCCACGTCGAGCGAGTCCCGTACATGCTCGGTAAGCGCCTCGATGTCGCGGGCCTTGGGCGGGTCGCCGGCCAGGAAGTCGCGGGACAGCCGGCCGGCGCCGAGCGCCAGGGACATCGCGGTCGCCGGCTCCTCGTCGATGCCGAACCCGATCTCCAGCGAACCGCCACCGATGTCCAGCACCAGCAGGTTGCCGGCCGACCAGCCGAACCACCGCCGGACGGCGAGGAACGTCATCCGCGCCTCGCCCTCGCCCGAGAGCACCCGCAGCTCGACGCCGGTCTCCTTGCGCACCCGGGACAGCACGTCGGCCGAGTTCCGCGCGTCGCGCATGGCGGAGGTCGCGAACGCGAGCAGGTCTTCGGTGTCCTGCTTCGCGGCCGCGTCGCGGGCCTCCCGCACGGCCGCCACCAGCGCGTCGGCGCCGGACTTCGCCAGCTTCCCGTCCTTGCCGATCTGCTCGGTGAGGCGCAGCACCGCCTTGATCGAGTACGCCGGCCACGGGTGGGCACCCAGGTGCGCGTCGACGACAAGGAGGTGGACGGTGTTGGAGCCGACGTCGAGCACGCCCAGTCGCATGACACATACGTTATCGAGGCACGGGTGCGGAACGTAGTTGGATCCGTACGCCGTACGCTGACCGGATGGTCACAAACGCCGCCGATCGCCGTGATCCGCGCAGCCGCGAGGTCGGGCTCGACTTCCCGCGCGAGTACTACGAGTTCACCGATCCGGCCAATGCCGAGCACCGGGTCCGGGTCGACCTCACCTGGATGCTGTCGCGCTGGAACTGCATCTTCGGCCGTGGATGCCACGGCATCCAGGCCGGTCACGACGCCGAGGGCTGCTGCTCGCACGGCGCGTTCTTCACCGACAAGGACGACCAGAAGCGGGTACGGGAGGCAGCCAAGCGGCTGACCCCCGAGACGTGGCAGCACCACCGGCGCGGCTTCAAGCGATGGACCGAGATGGACACGATCGACGGCAGCGCCCCGGCACTGCGTACCGCCACGAGGCCCGACGGGCCGTGCGTGTTCCTCAACGACGCCGACTTCCCCGGTGGCGGCGGCTGCGCGCTGCACGGCCAGGCCCTGCGCGACGGCAAGCATCCGCTCGAGTACAAGCCCGACGTCTGCTGGCAGCTGCCGATACGGCGTGAGCAGGACTGGGTCACCCGGCCCGACGGCGCCAAGATGCTGCTGTCGATCGTCGGCGAGTTCGACCGGCGTGGCTGGGGCGAGGGCGGCCACGACCTGCACTGGTGGTGCACGTCCTCCCCCGAGGCGCACGGCGGCAGCCGCCCCATGTACGTCGAGTACGCCCCCGAGCTGGTGGCGCTGATCGGCCAGGAGGCGTACGACGTGCTGGCCGAGGTGTGCGCCGCGCGCCTGGCGGCCGGCCAGGTCGCGCCGCATCCGGCCACCGTCGCGGCACAGGGCGCGGCGGCGGCGTCCGCCAACGGCAAGGGCCACGTCCAGGCTCCGGCCCCCGCCGGGCAGCGTCAGCGGTCGGCGGCCTCGCCGCGGAAGGTGCGGCGGTAGGCCGCCGGGGCCACGCCGATCTCGGCGTGCAGGTGCTGGCGCAGTGACGTGGCGGTGCCGAAGCCGGATGCCCCGGCGACCCGGTCGACGGGCAGGTCGGTGGTCTCCAGCAGGCGCCGTGCGTGCTCGACCCGCTGCCGGATGAGCCAGCGCCCGGGGCTCATCCCGGTCTCCGCCCGGAACCGCCTGGTGAACGTGCGTACGCTCATCCGCGCGTGCCTGGCCATCGCGGCGAGGTCCAGGCCCTCGCCCAGCTGGGACGTCGCCCACTGCCGGGTCGCCGCGGTGCCCGCGTCCTCCGGCTCGGGCACCGGCGCCTCGATGTACTGCGACTGCCCGCCGTCCCGCCACGGCGGCACGACACCCCTTCGCGCCGCCCGGTTGGCCACCTCGCTGCCCAGGTCACGCCGGATCACGTGCAGGCACAGGTCGATCCCGGCGGCGACGCCGGCCGAGGTGAGCACGTCGCCGTCGTCGACGAAGAGCACGCCGGGGTCCAGCCGTACCCGCGGGAACAGCTCCCGGAACAGGTCCGCGTAGGCCCAGTGGGTGGTCGCCGGCCGATCGTCCAGCAGCCCCGCGGCGGCCAGGACGAACGCGCCGGTGCAGATCGACATGACGCGGGTACCCGGCCGCAGCGCGGCGAAGGCGGCGGCGACCTCGGGCGCGAGCTCGCCGTTGAAGTGCCGCGAGTGCCGCCCGATGCCGGTCACGATCATCGTGTCCGCCTCGGCGAGCAGTTCCGGGCCGTGGTCGGGCGTCACGGTGAACCCGGCGGAGCTGCGCACCGGTGCGCCGTCCGGCGTGATGATGCTCACGTCGTAGTGCCGCCGGCCGCTCTGGCGGTCGCGGGCCGCGTGGAAGATCTGTGTAGGTACCCCCAGGTCGAACGCTATGACCTCGTCGAGGGCGAGCACGACGACCCGGTGCCGCCGGGGTCGGGTCGACGTCGCTGATGCGGCCATGGCTGGATTCTTTCACATAGTGGCAGTCGGGCCACTCGCCGGAGGGTCGTCGGTGACGGAGCATTGGCCGGTGACCATCTCGACCCGCGCGGACCGGGCAGCCCGGGAACCCACGAGCACCACTGCCGCACCCCCCGCCGCGCTCCCTGCCGGCGCCCCTCCGGACGCGGCGGACCGCACCGCCGGCCTCGGGCCGGCCCGGCGGCACCGGGTGCACCGCGCCTGGTTCGTCGCGGCGGCCACCCTGCTCGCGACCGTCGGCGCGGCCGGGTTCCGGGCCACGCCCGGCGTGATGATCGACCCGTTGCAGCAGGAGTTCGGCTGGTCGAAGGCGACGATCACCACCGCCGTCTCGGTCAACCTGCTGCTGTTCGGCCTCACCGCCCCGTTCGCCGCCGCGCTCATGGAGCGCTTCGGGCTGCGGCGGGTGGTGGGTTCGGCGATGGTCCTGGTCGCGGCCGGCAGCGGGCTGACCGTCTTCATGTCCGCGAGCTGGCAGCTGGTGCTGTGCTGGGGCGTCCTCGTCGGGTTGGGCACCGGCTCGATGGCACTCGCGTTCGTCGCGACCGTCACCAGCCGCTGGTTCGTCAAGCGCCGTGGCCTGGTCACCGGCGTACTGACCGCCGGCGGCGCCACCGGACAGCTGATCTTCCTACCGCTGCTGGCATCGGTCATCAGCGCGCACGGCTGGCGCGCCGCGTCCCTGACCGTCGCCGCCGCCGCGCTGCTCGTGGCACCGCTCGCGGTCTGGATGCTGCGCGACTACCCCGCCGACACCGGTCTGCAGCCCTACGGCGGCACCACGGCCGAGGCGGCGCACCGCCCGGCAGCCGGCACCGACGCCGGCCCCGGCCCGGCCCGCCGCGCGCTGTCGGCGCTCAGCCGCGCGTCGCGTACCGGCACCTTCTGGTTCCTGGTCGGCGGCTTCGCCATCTGCGGGGCGAGCACCAACGGTCTGGTGGGTACCCACTTCATCCCGGCCGCGCACGACCACGGACTTCCGCAGACCACCGCCGCGAGCCTGCTGGCCCTTGTCGGCATCTTCGACATCGCCGGCACGGTCTTCTCCGGGTGGCTCACCGATCGTTTCGACTCGCGGCTGCTGCTCGGCGGCTACTACGCGCTGCGCGGCCTCTCCCTGCTGGTCCTGCCCGACCTGTTCGCCGGCACCACACAACCGAAGATGCTGATCTTCATCATCTTCTACGGCCTGGACTGGGTCGCCACGGTGCCGCCCACGATCGCCCTGTGCCGCGAGCACTTCGGCGCCGAAGGCTCGATCGTGTTCGGCTGGGTCTTCGCCGCCCACCAGGTCGGCGCCGCCATCGCCGCCACCGGTGCCGCGGTCATCCGCGACCAGCTGGGCACCTACACCGCCGCCTGGTACTCCGCCGGCTTCCTCTGCCTGATCGCCGCCGTCTTCTCCATCCTCGTTCGCCGCCCCGGCGCCACACCCACCCGCTGGCGCCTGGCCCGCGCCTGAGGCGGATGGGCGCCCGCGTTCCGCGTCTCGCGAGCGCTGGTGAGCTGCGCTGACGGGCTGAGTGAGTCGCTGGTAAGCGCCCGGACGGAACCTCCGGTCCCGGGGCCGCCACCTGCGCGGCCCGGGATCGGAGACCACCATGCGACGCAACGGCGCGGCAACCGCGGCGCTCCTGACGATCATGACGGCCGGCTGCGCGGATTCGACACCGCCCACCGCCGGGCCGCCGCCGGCATCCCCGTCGGCGGCGCCGACGCTCGCGGCCACAACGCGGCCTACCCCCAACGGCCGGCCGGCGCCCACGCCCGCGGCGCCGACACCCGACCCGAACCTGTTCGAGACGCCACACCCGGTCGGATCCGTTGCGATCAGCGCCGGCGGGGTGTGGGTCATGCCCCACCTGACCCCGGCCGCGGTCCGGATCGATCCCTCGACCCGGAAGACCACCGAGATACCGCTGCCGGGGATCGGCGCGGAGGTGTCCGCGAGCGGAACGGAACTCTGGGCGTCCATCTCGGAATGGGGGACGTTCAAGCCGATCGGGCTGGTGCGCATCGACACCGTACGGCGCAAGCTCACCGTGACCGTACCGGTGCCCGCGGTCTCGCCGTTCATCATCGACGACAGCGTCTGGGCCGTCGGTGAGGACGGCACGCTCTACGTCCTCGACCGGACGGACGGCAAGCGACTGAAGACGATCGCCACCGGCGTGAGCGGCGCCGCGATCAGCGTTGCCGGCGGTTACCTTTGGCTGTCGGGCACGGCGCGGACCCTACGGGTGGACCCGCGTACGTACGCGGTCTCCGACGTTACCGGCAGGCTGGGCACGGACGCGCCGCAGGTGGCCGGCGCCGGCCGGCTCTGGGCGCTCACCCGGGACGGGGGCCTGGTCACCTACGCACCGGACCTCACGGGCAGGAGGGTGATCGACCTGTCCCCGATGCGCGCGTTCGGGACGATCTGGTTCCAGGGGGCACCGTGGGTCGGAGTCGCCGCGCCCGGCGAGGACGCGCCGAACTCGATGGTCCGCGTGGACCCGATCTCGCGAGCCGTCACGGCCACCCTGAAGGCGCCGCACCCCATCGAGGCCGGATGGGCCATCGACGCGAAGTGCCTGTGGTTGCCCATGCTCCGCCAGCTCGAGGTCTACCGGATGTGCCCGCCGCGGGCGTGACGTGCGCGCGACACCACGGAGACGATCACCGCCGCATAATCTGATCCGTGGACGGCGTGGCGGGCTCCGTCACCTTTGGGGTGCTCGGCCCGGTGGTGGCCGAGGTCGGTGGGCGGCGGGTCGAGCTGACCAGCTCGACCCGCCGCCTGCTCGCCGTACTGCTGGCGGCGCCCGGACACACCGTCGGCATGGACACGATCGTCGCGCAGCTGTGGGACGACCAACCGCCGGCCGGCGCCGAAGGCGCCGTGCACACCTACGTGTCACGGTTGCGGCGGGCGCTGCGCGACGCCGGCGCGCCCGACGACGCTCTGCTGACCAGGATGCCCGGCTACGCCCTGCTGGTGGAGCCCGGGTCGGTCGACGCACACCGGTTCAGCTCCCTGGTCTCCGAGGCCCGCCACGCGCTGGACGCCGGCCGACCGACCCTCTCGCTGCGGGTCGTCGACGAGGCGCTGCGACTATGGCGGGGCACCCCGTACGAAGACATCGGCGACACCTCGTTCGCCCGGTCGCAGCGCCTGGCGTGGGACCAGGCCGGGCTGGACGCGCAGGAGCTCGGAATCGCCGCGAGGCTGGCGCTCGGCGAGGACACCGAGGCGGTCATCCGCGCCGAGGAGCTGCTGCGGCGGCATCCGTACCACGAACCGCTGTGGGCGCGGCTGGTGCTGGCGCTGTACCGGGCGTCCGGGCAGGCGGCCGCGCTGGCCGCGTACACGCGTGCCCGCCGTCTGCTGGTCGACGACCTCGGCATCGAGCCCGGGGCCGCGTTGCGCGACCTGCACGGTGAGGTGCTGCGCCAGTCGCCCGCTCTCGACCTCCCCCGGGCCACACCGACGCCGGTACCGGACTGGCTGCTCGGCCACGGCTCGGTCCTGTACGGCCGTGAAGCCGAACTGGCCGTGCTGCACGAGCAGCTCGAGACCGTGGCCCGGCGCGGGTCCGCCAGGGTGTGGCTGGCCGGTCCGGCCGGGTCCGGCCGTTCCCGCCTGGCCGTCGAGCTGGCCCGGCAGGCGGACGCCTGCGGGGTCGCCGTGCGGTGGGGGCGCGGGGCGTTCGCCGACAGCGACCCACCGCTTCGTCTGCGGATCGTCGACGACGGCAGCCCGGTTACCGACACCGGTCACCGGGACACCGCGGTCCTCACTGTCGTCGTGTGCGGCGAGGCGCCGCGGGGCGCCGGTCACGTCGTACGGCTCGGACCGTTGCCCGAGACCGCCATCGCCGACCTGGTCAGGCCGTACGGCGTGGGCGTCGGGGAGGTGGCCGCGGCGGGCGGCCTGCCCGGCCCGGCACACGGCCTGGCCCGGGCCGGGGCCCGGTCCGAGGTGCTCGTCAGGGCCGCCGCCTGCTGCGAGCGGGCCGACATCCGCGATCCGCGCGGCCGGACCGTCGAGGAACTGCGCACGCTGGTGCGGCGGCTGGTCGGCGTCCGTCGCGCGGCGGCTGTCGCCGGTGGGACCCGCCGGCCACGCCCGTTCCCCGGCCTGGTGGGCTTCGAGGCGGCGGACGCCGACCTGTTCCACGGCCGGGACGACCTGGTCGCCGAGCTCGTCGCCCGGCTCGCCGGGCACAGCCTGGTGGCGGTGGTCGGCGCGTCCGGCGCCGGCAAGTCGTCCGCGGTCCGGGCCGGGCTGCTGCCGCTGCTGGCGGACGGACTCCTGCCCGGCTCGGACGGCTGGTCACTGCTCGTCGGCGCGCCGGGGGTGCTCGGCCGGACCGGCATCGAACAGCACGTCCGCGACGCCGAGCCCGGACTGGTCGTGATCGACCAGTTCGAGGAGGCGTTCACCCTCCTGCCCGCGCGGGACAGGGTGGAGTTCATCGACGCCGTCGTGAAGGCGGTGCACGACGGCTTCCGGGTCGTGCTCACGATCCGGTCCGAGTTCTACGGTCGCTGCGCCGACCACGCCCAGCTCGCCGACCTCGTCTCGGCCGCGACCGTGCTGGTCCCGACCATGTCGGCGGACGACATACGGCAGGCGGTGACCATGCCCGCCCGGGTGCTCGGATTCGGCATCGAGCCGGCGCTGAGCGAGGCGGTGGTGGCCGAGGCCGCCGGCCGGCCCGGGGCGCTGCCGCTGATGTCCACGGCGCTGCTGGCCAGCTGGGAGCGGCGGAGCGGCCCCGAACTGACGTTCGCCGACTACCGGGCGTCCGGCGGGGTCGGCGGCGCGGTCGAGCGGCTGGCCGAGGCGGCGTACGGGCAGCTCGACACGCAGGCCGCCGGCGCCGCCCGCGACCTGCTGCTCCGCCTAGCCGACACCGGTGACGACGGCCAGCCGGTCCGGCGGCGGGCGGACCTGGCCGAGGTGCGCGCCGGTGGCCCGGCCACCGAACGGGCCCTGGCCGCGTTTGTCGAGAGGCGCCTGATCAGCACTGACGGCGACGCGGTCGAGGTGGCGCACGAAGCCCTGCTCACCGGGTGGACCCGGATGGCCGACTGGCTGGCCGAGGACCGGGCCGGGCTGGCGCTGCGCCGGCGGCTCGCGGCCGCGACGGCCGACTGGGTCGGGTCCGGACGTGACCCGGCGCTGCTGTGGCGCAGCGCCCGGCTCGTCGCCGCGGCGGAGCACGCCGGCGGCCTGAGCGGTGCCGAGGAGGAGTTCGTGCGGGCCGGCCTCGCGGCCCGCGACGCGGAGGTGACGCGGCAGCGCCGGGCCAACCGCCGGCTGCGGATGCTCGCCGCCACCATGGCGACCGTACTGG
>Ga0126377_10000495_pt1 | contig 23919 bp, 22 predicted proteins | sample PanSoiMetPlot_22_FD_92647 | JGI IMG/M metagenome (GOLD analysis project Ga0126377, IMG submission 92647) | Tropical forest soil microbial communities from Panama - MetaG Plot_22 | ecosystem: Environmental > Terrestrial > Soil > Tropical forest > Bulk soil | place: Panama | collected 2016-02-17 | reverse complement strand
CGATGACCTGCTCGGGCGCCATGTAGCCCGGCGTCCCGAAGATGGCCCCGGTGGCGGTCAAGGTGACGATGCCGGTCTCGCCGAGCGCGTCGATGTGCGTGGCCTTCTGCGTGGTCGCGTCGGGATCGCCGTCGGGGGCGGGGCGGAGCAGCCCTGCGATCCCGAAGTCCGTGATCCGCGCCGCCCGCGGCTGCGCGCCGTCGAGCAGCACGTTCGATGGCTTGAGATCGCGGTGGATGAAGCCCTCGGCGTGGATGAAGGCGAGCCCGGCTGCGACTTGCGGGAGGATCTCCAGGGCGAACCGCGCGTCGCCGAAGCGGTGCCGGAACGCCTCGAGCGACGCTCCCTCGACCAGCTCCATGATGAGGTACAGGCCACCGGAGGTCATGCCGATGTCGACGACCGGGACGAGGTTCGGGTGGTCGAGGCGCGCGGCCACGTGAGCCTCTCGCGCGAGGCGGGCCTGCGCCTCCGGGCCGCCGACCTCGTGCAGCCGCTTGAGCGCCAGCCGCTTCCCGTCGGCCAGGCGCTCCACCTCGTAGACCGCGCCCATCCCGCCCTCGCCCAGAAGCGAGACCACGCGGTAGCGGCCGTCGACCACGACGCCGGGGGTCCAGGTGCGGGGCCCGCGCTGGCTGGCCAGCGCGTGGGACAGCTCCCGCGCCCGCTCGGTCACCTGGCGGCGCAGCTCCGCGGCCAGCGTGTCGAGCTCGCGGTAGCTGCGAGCGACGCGCTGGGACAGGGAGAACGCCATCGACAGCAGCAGGAGGGCGAACGCGCCGACCGCGACGGAGTTGGGCAGGACATGCACCGTCGCATCGTCGACGATGGTGACGGCGAGCAGCCCGGCGAACAGCGCCATGCCGAACGCGATGACGCGCGCCTCGGGATGGCCGCGGCGAGCGGAGACGACGATCCTCGCCCCGGCGACCAGGACGCCGGCGGCGAGGCTCGCGTTCACCGCCGGCTTGAGCGGCAGGACGACCACGGCGGCGACCGCCAGCGCGAGGATGAGCCAGCCGAACAGCCGCAAGGCGCGCGGAGGCGTCTCGTCGATGACAGCCCAGGTGAACCTGAGGAGAGCCCAGATGGTGACGGCGGCGCCGACCGTGTTCGCGCCGTAGAGCACGATGTACGGCGCCGCCGCCGGCGGCAGCGCGGATGCGATGCCGGTGACATTGACGGTCAGCGCGCCGGCGCAGATCAGCCCGAACCAGAGATAGGCGCGCGCGCTCCGGCGGCGGCGGAACAGCTCCAGGTGATAGATCATCACGAACAGAAAGAAGCCCGCCGCGACCGGGTCGAACGCCACCGAGTGATGGGCCGCCAGGAGCGCGCGGGCCGCATCCGCCTCGATGGCCGACTCTCTCCCCAGCTCCCAGCCCCCGACCAGCGGCCCCGGGCCACCGAGGCGGAGCGCGAGCACCACCTCGCCGTCGTCGGCGAGGCCGGCGGGGATGCGGTACGTCGCGGCGGCGACCACCGGAGACAGAGGCGAGCCCGGCGCGCCGATCTCGCCGATCCGCACACCGTCGGCATACAGCTCGTAGCCGAGGATCGCCTCGTAGCCGGCCGGGAAGAGCACCGCCAGCGGCTCGTCGCCACCCAGGCCGGCGACCGCCACGCGGCGCCGCCACCAGCCTCCCTCCGGGATGGCGCCGGGGACCTGTCGCACCTCCCAGCCAGTGTCGTCGAGCCCCGGGTCCGCGATCCGCGCGTCCCCGTCCGCTCCGCCGGGGCGAAAGCGCCAGGGCCCGTCGAGCCCGACCACGAGCGGCGCCGCATCCGCCGCAGCTGCCTGCGCCAGCAACAGGACGGTGACCACGACGGACAGCCTCATGTCGCGGGTCGAGAGAATAGGACAGGCCGAGCCGCCGCCACCAGCGAGATGCGTGGCCCCGGGCAGAGACTGGCCACCGGGGCCATTGTCGAGCCCATCGGACGATCCATGTTCGCTCGTCCACCCGGTGGTCTCGACAGGACGCGCGCTCCAGGGCCAGCGGCGGCCGCGGCACGACGGATGCACCGGAGCTGGCCGCGCGCATGGCGAGGAGAGCGATCATGTCCTCAACGTACAAGGCCGTCGAAGTCGCGAGTCGAGGAAAGTTTCGAGTGGTCGATCGTCCGCTGACCAGTCCAGGCGCCGGGCAGGTCCGGCTTCGCGTCGAAGCGTGCGGAGTCTGTCACTCGGATGTGGCGACCGTGGAAGGGCAGTTCCCGGGGATGACGTTCCCGAGAGTGCCCGGTCACGAGGTCATCGGGCGCATCGACGCGCTGGGGCCCGGGGTGACCGGCTGGGCGACGGGTCAACGCGTCGGGCTGGGCTTCTTCGGCGGACAGGACGGGACATGCGAGCCGTGTCGGCGCGGCGATTTCGTCCAGTGTCTTCATCCCGTCGTCCCCGGCGTCACCGCCGACGGCGGCTATGCCGAGGTTGTGATCGCGGAAGCCCGGGCGATCGTCGCCATCCCCGACGGGCTGTCTCCGGTCGCCGCGGCGCCGCTCCTGTGCGCCGGCGTGACCACCTACAATGCGCTGCGCAACGCGGGGCTGCGCGCGGGGGACCTGGTCGCGATCCAGGGAGTCGGCGGGCTCGGCCATCTCGGCGTGCAGTTCGCCCGGCGGATGGGCTTCCGCACGGTGGCGATCGGCCGCGGAGCGGACAAGGCGGTGCTGGCCCGCGAGCTGGGCGCTCATCACTACATCGACGCAGCCGCCGAGGACCCCGCCACCGCGCTGCAGCGGATGGGTGGCGCGCGCGCGATCCTGGCCACCGCTCCCAGCGGCAAGGCGATCGGACAGCTGTTCTCGGGCCTCGGTGTTCGCGGACGGCTCGTGATCGTCGGAGCCACGTCCGATCCGATCGAGATCCCGTCGTCGCTCCCCTTCATCTTCGGCGGCCGCACCATCTCGGGCAGCCTCGTCGGCAGCGCGATCGACGAGGAGGACACCGTCGCGTTCAGTGTCCTGCAAGACATCCGTCCAATGACGGAGACCAGGCCGCTGCTCGAGGCGCCCGAGGCCTTCGCGCGGATGTTGAGCGGCGCCGCGCGGTTCCGGATGGTGCTGGTCACCGACCGCTGAAGGTTGGAAGTCGCGACGCCCGGTCGACGTCGGACCAGGCTCGGCATCTCGCACCTGCCACGGTGGTGCGAGGATTGCAGTCACAGAGCCTCATATGTGGATCGTGCTCGGAATCATCCTCGTCGTCGGATGGCTGCTGCTCAAGCTCGTGTGGAACGTGGCGGCGCTCGGCGTGCACCTCCTCCTGGTAGGGGCCGTGATCGCCCTCGTGGTCCACTTCGTGCGCGGACGCTTCGGAGGGCGCGACTCGACCGCGGGCCCGTGATCGCCCGGCACGTCGAGGCAATACAGCACACTCGTCGGAGCGCTTCGGTCGCGGGCCGAAAATCGGGCGAATGAGATACGGTGGGCAGATTCCGCCTGGTACGCTCGACGCGCCATGGTGCTCGCTCGCCTCGCTTTGGTCGCCATGCTGGTCGCATCGTGCGGCGGCGACGAGAGCCCGGTCGATGCCGGCGGTGACTCGAGCCAGGCCGATGCCGCTGGCGGCAACACCGACGCGAGGCCTCCGGACGCCGGATCCTGCGTCGGCTCCCCCGGCGGCGGTTGCGAGCTCGTCGTCGACACCGCGGACCAGTGCCCGTCGATCGAGGAGGTCTGTGCAGGCGTGTGCGGCGGCTCCCACGACTGCTGCTATTGCGACCCGCCCGAGTGGCAGACGATCATCACCGACTGTCCACTCTGCACGGACGCCGGCATCGTCGGCTCGCCAGCGGCGGCGGGTCCGTCGCTCCTGAGGCGATGAGAGCCGCGGCGCTCATCGTTCGGGCCGCGCTGGCGCTCGCCGCGGCGTGCTCCGTCGCGCAGCCCGGCGCTCGGCCGGCTGACCCGACCCTGGCGATCACTCACACGACCGTCATCGACGCCACGGGCGCGCCGCCCCTCCCCGACATGACGATCCTCGTGGAGGGCCGCCGGATCGCGCGCATCGGTCCGAGCGCGTCGCTCCGGGTGCCGGCCGGATCGCGCGTGGTCGACGCGACCGGGACGTTTGCGATCCCGGGGCTGGCCGACATGCACGTGCACCTCGTGGCGCTCGGCGGCGAGAAGGGACTGGCGCGGATGGCCGCCTCGGGCATCGCCACCGTCCGCGACATGGCGGCGCCGATCGACGACATCCTCCGGCTCCGGGCGCTGGCGAACCGGCCGGGCTCGGGGCTGCCGCGCGTGGTGGCGGCCGGTCCGAAGCTGGAGGGACCGCTGCCGTTTCGCCACCCGCTCGTGCGAAGCGTGGCCTCGCCGGAGGAGGCGCGACGGGCGGTCGCCGATCTGGCGGCGCGCGGCGTCGACTTCATCAAGATCGGCGACACGCTCTCGCCGGCCGCTCACGCCGCGATCGCCGACGAGGCCGGGCGGCGGGGCCTGCCGTTCGCCGGACATCTGCCCGCCTTCGTCGGCGCGCGCGAGGCGTCGCGCGCCGGCCAGCGGACCATCGATCACTTCGGCAGCGCGAGCCTGCACGGCGTCCTGATCGCGTGCTCGACCGACGAGGCCGCGCTGAGGGCGATGGTGGAGAAGCTCGTCGCCGATGTGATGAGCGGAAAGCTGTCGCCCGACGTCATCGAGCCCACCCTGCTGCGGGCCGACGTGGTCGACCGGCTGGTCGACAGCTACAGCGCCGACAAGGCGTCCGCGCTGTTCTCGGCCTTCGCGCGCGACGCCACCTGGCAGGTGCCGACCCTCGTGGCGATCCAGAGCGTGTGGGACGGCATGCGCGGCGACATGACCCGCGAGGACATCGCGGCGGGCGCGCGCCTCAGGCACAAGTACGACGAGATGATCGCCGCGATGAGGCGCGCGAGCGTCGGGATCCTGGCCGGAACCGACGTCCCCTGGCCCGACGACCGGACCTCCGCGCCGATCCACGACGAGCTGGTGCTGCTGGTGAAGGCCGGGATGACGCCGATGGAGGCGCTGCAGTCCGCCACGCGGAACGCCGCCGAGGTCCTGGGCACGCTGCGCAGCGAGGGCACGATCGAGGCAGGGAAGACGGCGAACGTCGTCCTGCTCGAGGCCAGCCCGCTCGAGGACATCTCGAACACGCGCCGCATCCGCGCCGTGCTGCTCGGCGGCCGACTCCTCGACCTCCCGGGCCGGAAGCCGTGAAGGTGCTGCGCGAGGATCCACGACGGACCGCCCGAGATGACGCAGGGCGCGATCCGGTCGATCGGGTGAGTGCTCGCACTCGTCCCCGTGACTGCTAGGCCAGCAGCGCGGCCAGGTCGGCGCGGATGTGGCGGGCCAGCTGGTCGAGGGCGGCGATCTCGACGCAGGAGCGGGCCGACTCGAGTTCGCGGGCGGCGAGCGCGCCGGAGGAGATGGCGCGGCGCGCGGCGCTGTGCAGCGGCGCGGCCAGGGCGGGGTCGATCCCGGCCGCGTCGAACGCGGAGCTGCGATCGATCGCGATCGGGTCGGGCCAGTCCGGAGCGCGGAGCTCGGCCACCTCGCGCTCGCCCGCGGGGGCGGCCCCGTCGGGGACGATGATCCCGCCTGCCGCCCCGTCGCCGATGCTGCCGGCGTGGAGGGCGAGCTCGCGGTGGAGCTGGGCGCAGAGCGGGCACGGGGACATCGGGAGCAGCGGCCCTTCCTCGCGCCGACCCGAGACGATGGCGACCCCCTCGCGCACGCGGAGGTGCATCTCCCAGCGCAGCTCGGCGGCCGGCACCGGCACGCCCGCGGCCAGCGCATCGGCGATGCGCGCCAGGTTGGCGAACGGGTCGTGCCCGCCGATGGCGACCGCGGCCGGGCCGGCCCGCAGCGCGGCGGGGAGCGCCGCCAGCCAGCGGATGATCGCGCCGCGCGGCACTCCGTCGCCGCCGAGCCGGCGCACCGCGGCGCCCACCACATCGATCGCGCGGCTGCCGAGCGGAGTCAGCGCGTCGAGGAAGAGCCAGGCCCCGGCCGCCGGCGCCGCGCCGGCCGCGCGGCCGTTCACGCGCCAGAGCGAGCGCCGCGCGGTGCGAGCGAAGGCGCCGGCGATCACGTCGGCGCGCCGCTCGGGCGGCAGGAGGTCGACGGCGAGCGAGAGCGGCCGGGCCTGGGCCGCACCGGCGATCGCCTCGGCCAGCAGCTCGTCCCCCGCCGGCTCCGGGACTCGCCCGCCCTGGCACGCGGCCAGTCCATCGACCGATGCGCGCAGGAAGACGTCGATGCGTCCGAGGTCGGGCTCGATGTGGTCGCGGAGGTCGTGCGCGCGCGGGCGCAGATCGAGCAGGCTGTCGTCGCCCAGGACGCGCGAGGCCAGCGCCGCGACCATGCGGCGGTCCTCGCCGGGCGGCACGTCGCCCCAGTGCGCGGCCGGCTCGAACGTGTGCCACGCGGCCAGCCACGCGACCTGGATCGGCGAGAGGCCGGCCGCGAGCGCGTCCAGGGCGCGGTCGGCGCGGCCCGGGTCGCGCGCCCCGTCGAGGAGAATCTTCCACGCCGGCCACAGGTGGCGCCCGCCGTCGGCGCGCCGGTAGATGATCCGCGTCTCGAGGGCGTCGGGCGAGCGGCGGCCCAGCCAGCGCAGCAGGCGGTCCTGATCGCAGGGCAGCCCTCGCCCGGCCAGGAGGTCGTGCCAGGTCGACCACAGCGCGCCGCTCTCGGCGAGAGCCGCGACGACCCGCCGCTCTGGCGGAGAGAGGTCCTCGGGCAGCAGGTCGCGCCGCCCGCCGACCGGAAACAGCGCGTCGAGCAGCCAGCCGGCCACCATCTTCGCGCGCGGGCCGTCGAGCGCGCCGGCCAGCTCGTGCAGCACCAGGTCGAGCGTCGACCGGCGGGCGAGCGGCCCGGTCCTGGCCAGCCAGGCCAGCGGCACGTCGCGCAGGTGATCGGGCCAGCCGATCGAATCGCACCAGGCCGGCCATGCGGCCGCCGCCTCGAGCGCGTCGAGCACGCGCGCCTCGTCGCCGCCTCCGAGCCAGGCCAGCGCGACCGCGGCCGCACCGCGCGGCGCCGGCTCGTCTCCGGCCAGCCTCTCCTCCGCGAGCGCGGCAACCCGGTCGGCCGGGATCAGCCGGCGCGCCGCCAGCGTCCCGAGCGCGAGCAGCGCGCTGGCCGCGGCGCGCGCATCGGCCGCCGCGGCCCGGTTGCGCAGCCGCTCGACCAGGCGAGGCGACGCATCGGTCGACCACGCCAGCGCGAAGCCAGCCGCCGCCGCGACCTCGTCGTCCCCGTCCAGCAGGGCCTCGACCTCCGCGATGCGCTCGTCGATCGCCTCGCGCGTGCGCCGCCAAGGGTCCTCGATCGGCAGCGCGGCGACGTCCGGGAAGAGCCGCGGGTCGCACACGTGCGCCCTCCAGGCGTTTCCGTACAGCTCGGCCAGGAAGCGGAGCACGCCCGGCCGGTCCGGCGTCTCTCCATCCACCGCCAGCGCCGCGACGAACGGCGCCGCCTGAATGCTGCCCGGCCAGTGCGTGTTCTGGTGGATGATCGTGAGACCCAGACCCCGGAGCGCCTCGCGCCGTTCGCCAGCCCGAGGCGAGCGCAGCGCCCGCAGCATCGCCGGCACATCGTCGGCCGCGCCGTACGCGTGCTCGATCGCGCCCCACTCGATCGCGTCGAGGCCGTCGAGCGGATCACGGGACTTCATGGCGACCCGCGCCCGGACGGACTCACGATTCGATCGGGACCGCAGCCTCTGCGGTCAGCGCGCGGTGGGTCACGCTCTCCTCGAAGTAGAGGCGCACCTTGCGATCGTCGTGCGCCAGATAACCGATCGAGATATCGCGGCCGACGACCAGCTCGAAGTCGCCGCCGCGCATCGACACCACCATGCCGCCCGCGATGGCGGGGGCCCAGACGATCGGTCCGTCGATGAGGCGGCGGACATGCTCGATGAGCGGGTAGCGGCCCGGACCCGGGATCTTGGCCAGGTCGGTGTACCAGCGGGGTCCGAGCGCCAGGCCGTACGGTCCGCCCACGCCCGCCTCGCGCAGGACCTCGAGCGCCTCGGAGACGGCGCGCAGCACATCGTCGCTGGTCGCCGCGCTGACTCGACGCGGCGCGCCCGCGGCGACGCCGCCGATGCCGGCGGCCTCGAACCCGTCGAAGACCAGCCGGTCCTCGGCCAGCGCCAGCTGTCGCGCCGCGTCGACCAGGGGGGCCAGATCCGGGTTGCTCGCGCCGCGGCCGACGGCGTCGATCTCCTCGCGGGCGAGGTCGAACGTGGCCCGCAGCTCGACCAGGGGCTGAACCAGCCGGATCCGAGCCTCGACGCCCTTGCCCGGCGCCTGCTCGAGGAGGCGCACGCGCCCGGTCGACACGGCGGCGAACGTCCAGCCTCGTGGACCGGAGAAGTCGACCAGCTTGCGGGCCGACAGGTACGTGGCCAGCGTGCGCCTGGCCTCGGCCTCGATGGCCTCCCATGCCTCGCCGGAGACGGGCGCGAGCTCGCGCGCCAGATCGTTCACGGCCGCCTCCGCAGGCTGCCGATGCCGAGCGAGCCGTCGCCCGAGCCCCCGCCGGCGCCTTCGGGGCCGCCCTGGGCGCCCGCCTCGGACGCCGCCTCGATCTCGAGCACCGGCTGCTCCTTGAACAGGTAGGTGCGCAGCATCTCGTCGAGCTTGGGATCGCGCCGCCGCAGCCACTCCAGCACCATCGAGGCGTGCTCCTTCTCCTCGTCGCGGTTGTGGGCGAGGATGGCGGCGAGCTCCGCGTCGCCGGCGCCCTCGACCCGTTGGTCGTACCAGTCGACCGCCTCGAGCTCCTCCATGATGGAGACGATGGCTCGGTGGCGATCCTTGACGTCTGAGGAAAGCGATTCGGGTGCCTCGTGAAACGTCGCGCTCGATCCGGCCACGGTGACCTCCGTCCTGGGGGCGGAGATCGTAGCGCGTGGACGCCGGACCGCCATGGCGGGCGCGGCTCGCCAGCCACCGCCGCGGCGCCTGGACGAGACTGACGCCAGGGAGGGTTCCCCCGGACCTGCCGACCGCGTCCGCAAGAGCGCGGCCGACGCTCTGCTGGCTGCCCGCGCGCCCGCATCGGCCGAGCGCTGCCCAGCGTCCAGGGCGCGGCCGTGCGCGCGCCCAAGCGGTACGCCGGGGAGCTGTGGGCGTCGCTGTCGGGGGCGACCGCGTCCCGGCGCGGCGCCGGCGCGGCCGAGCTTCATCGACGAGCGATGGGTCGAGCGCGCGGAGGATGACATCACGTTCTCCTTCCTGCCGCTGTACGGCGATCGCGCCGGGCACTACGGCACCGCGCCGAGCCAGACCGGTCACGCGCGCCTGTTCCGCGACGGGAGCCTGATCGGCGAGAGCGACGCGCCCGACGTCGGCTTCTTCTCGGTCCCGCCCGAGCCGGCCGACTACCGCATCGAGCTGCAGTCGATCCGCGGCGGCCGGTCGCAGCTCTCGACCCGGATCGATGTCGCCTGGACGTTCCGCTCGCAGCACGTCGACGGGGAGCCGGCCGCGCCGCCGGTCATGGCGGTCCGCTACGCGCCCGCGCTCGACGACCTCGACCGCGCGCCGGCCGGGCGGCCGTTCGTCATCCCGATCTCGATCTCACGCCAGCCGGGCGCACCGGCCGCTCCGCTGCGCCGGCTCACCGTCGAGTTCTCCTTCGACGGCGGGACGGTCTGGCAGCGAGCGCTCGTCTTCCGGATCGGCGACCAGGCCGTCGCCCTCCTCCACCATCCCGACGGCGAGGGTCGAGTATCGCTGCGCGCCGTCGCCGCCGACCGCGACGGGAATGCGGTCGAGCAGACCATCCGGGACGCCTATCGACTGCGCCCGAGGTGACGTCCGCCCGCGACGCGACTCTCAATCCACGTCGACCGGCTCGGCCACGTCCTCGTACACGGCGACGAACCCCTGTGACCGGGCTCCGTGGCGTACTTCGACCGGCCCGTCGCCGAGATCGGCGGCGCCCGCGAAGTTGCCGCCCACGGCCACGCGGCCGCCTGGTCCAGGGGCCATGGCGAACGCGTGGCCGTCGAGACCTCCGGGCGGCGGCCTGGCGACGCCGAGCCCGCGCGCGTCGAGCAGGTTGCCCGCGAGATCGTGCAGCGAGAGGAACTCGGGCCACGACACGATGTCCCCGTCGTCGGTCCCGACATCGATCCGGCCGTTGCCGGCGACCACCACCACGTCGTCAGCGATCGTCATGCCGACCGGGGAGAGCTGCTCGTACGTGCCCGACGGAGTGTCGATGTCGGGCAGATCGAGCGCGCTCAGCGCCGCCAGCTCGCCGTCCGCATCGAGGACTGCCAGACAGACATCGCCCGCGCGGCAGGTCGCGCCGCCGGGCGCGTCCGGCGGCCTCGCTTGGGCCGAGAACACGGCCATGGTCGCGATCTGTCCCCAGGGGGTCATGCCGATGCCGTTGCCGATGTCGATCAGGCCGAGCGGCTCCGAGTCGGCGAACGCGCGCAGCCACTCGACCTCGCCGTCCCGGCCCATGCGCGCGACGTACGAGCCGCGAGAGTCGGTCGAGGCGGTCCTGTCGCCGATGACCAGCTTGCCGCTGAAGACGCCCCGTAGCACGATGCCGCCGTCCCCGGTCACATGAACGTCGAAGGCCGACTCCTCGGGCGGGCCGCTCGAGTCCGGGAGGTCGAGCTTCTGGTCGAGCACGATGGTCCACAGCTGCTCGCCGTCGGCGGACACCCGCCCGATCGCTCCCTCGGCCACCGGTACGAGGTCCGGACCGGCGAGGGTTCCAGTGATGGCGTGGCCGCTCCACACGGCGCTGCCGTCCTCGAGGAGCCTCACGCTGTTCAGATCGACGATGTCGCCAGCGACGTCCCCGCCGGTGCCATCGTCCGCGACGCCGCCACCGTCGCCGCCCAGCCGGATGGTGTCGATCAGGCCGCCCTCGGGGTCGTAGCGCCGGAGGAAGCTGCGGGCCGCCTCTCCCCCGCTCGACGCGCTCCCGTTCGCGTGGCCGGCGTAGGCCACCGAGGCGTTGACCGCCACGACGGCCGAGCCGTCGCCGGCGACATCCACCGCGCCGATGCTGACGTCCTTGTAGAAGATGTGGATGTCGTCCGACGGCTCCGGAATCCCCAGCTCGAACACCGCATCGTCGGGGTCGAGATCGGCGGTCCACAGCCGAGCGCCGTCGCGAGCGAAGCGGACGAGCTGGGCGGTCGTCTCGCCGTCAGGAGCCTCGGCCATCGCGGCGACGAACAGCGGCCCGTCGTCGCCCCACTCGAGCGCGCCGACGCGGTTCTCGATCCCGGCCCTGAAGTCGCTCTTCGACCAGGCGAGTCTCTGGATCGACGCGGAGCCGGCCGGCCTTTCGAGGTCGACCTCGAGGCCGACGTCGGCGCTGCAGGCGCAGGCCATCAGAAGGGCGGGGAGAACGGTCCTGTGCATGCGCATGAGTCGTCCGCCGCGACTCGCATCGTCACACGATCTTCATGCCGCGGTGCGGCCGACTCCGCGGCGGGAGTCCCGGCCCGGCAGGGACGCACGGGTGGCCGGCGGGCTCCACATGGGGCCGGCCTGCTACGCTCGCGGAATGTGTCGGCCCGTCATCGAGATCGTCACGGCGGTCATCCGCGACGGCCAGGGGCGGGTGCTCGTGGTGCGCAAGCGGGGCACCGCGGTGTTCATGAAGCCGGGCGGGAAGCGCGAGCCGGGCGAGGACGACCTGACGGCGCTCGCGCGCGAGCTCGGTGAGGAGCTCGGCTGCCGGCTGGTCGAGGCCACGAGGCTCGGCGAGTTCGAGGCGCCTGCCGCCAACGAGCCCGACACCGCGGTCCGGGCCGCCGTCTACCTGGCGCGAGTCGACGGGGCGATCGAGCCGCGTGCGGAGATCGAGGAGATCGCCTGGATCGACGCGCGCGCGCCCGGGCCGCGGCGGCTCGCGCCGCTGCTGGTCGACGCCGTGCTGCCGGCGCTCCACTCCGAGAGACAGGATGGCTGAGCGCGCGATGGCCCGGCTGACGTTCTCGCCGCCCGACTGACCCGCTCCGATCGCCGCGCATCTCGATCCGGTCGCGTGGGAGTCCGGGGCTGCGCTCCGGAACACACGTCCACGCACAGGAGGGGACGATGAAAGCGATGTGCTCGTTGATCGGGGTGGGGACGACGGCGCTGGGCATCAGCATCAGCGCGTTCGCCGCGGATCCGCCGGATGTCCAGCTGGATGCCGTTCCCGGCTGCGAGATGCCGGCGGCGACCGCGACCGTTCAGCTCACGGACACGGTGGTGGTCGGGGCCGGCCAGGTCTTCGACGGCGGCAACCGGCGGTACAACCTCTCGGGCGGCGATCAGGACGAGGATCAGCCCCCGGTGTTCGAGGTGCGGGACGGCGGGAGGGTGCAGAACGTCATCATCGGCTCGCTGGCCGCCGACGGCATCCACTGCCTGGGGAACTGCACGCTGGACCACGTCTGGTGGGAGGACATCGGCGAGGATGCGGCGACCGCGCTCGGTCCGGCCGGAACGGTCATGACCGTCAACTGCGGCGCGGCCTTCGACGGCGAGGACAAGACCTTTCAGTTCAACGGCCGCGGGGAGCTGCGCATCACCAACTTCTATGTCGAGCACGCCGGCAAGCTGGCGCGCTCGTGCGGCGACTGCACCGGCAACGGCGGTCCCCGCCGGATCTTCGTCGACAACGTGATCACGCGAGACGTGTCGACGGTCGTCGGCATCAACAGCAACTTCGGCGATGTGGCCACCATCCGCCGCCTGACCCTGAACAACAGCGGCACGAGCAAGACCAAGGTCTGTCAGGTCTACAAGGGTGTCGTGAAGGGGCACGGCAGCTCCAGCGCGCTCGGCGTGGAGTTCAACACGCCGAGCTGTCAGGTCGGGCAGAACAACGTCACGTTGATCCCACCCAGCCGGATGAACACCGATGCGTGCCCGGGCTCCTGTCCAGTTCCGTAGCGCGCGGGCGGCGCTCGCGATGATGGCCGCGACCCTGGCCGTGTCCGCCACGGACGCGGCCGCCGGTCCGGTGGGGTACGGCGCGGCCACGACGGGCGGCGGGAGCAGGCCCGAGCTCGCGGTCGGCAGCATGCAGGCGATGCAGTCGGCGATCGACTCGTATGACGGCACGAGCGGGCTGGTCCTGCGCTACACGGGGACCTTCGACTTCGGCTCGATCGGCGACGTCTGCGCCCAGTGGACCAGGGACGCGCAGATCGTCCAGATCAAGCGGAAGAACAACATCACCATCATCGGCGCCAGCGGCTCGTCCGCCAACTTCGGCATCCACATCGCCGGCCCGTCGTCGAACATCATCGTGCGGAACATGACCATCGGCCTCCTGCCCGGGGGCGAGGATGCCGACTCCATCTCCATCGAGGGCATGTCCTCGGGGGCTCCGTCGAACATCTGGATCGACCACAACACCATCTTCGCATCGCTGACCGAGTGCCCGGGCGCGGGCGACGCGTCGTTCGACGGCGGCATCGACATGAAGAAGGGCGCGCACCACATCACGGTCTCGTACAACTACGTCCACGACTACCAGAAGGTGGCGCTGAACGGCTTCAGCGACAGCGACACGGGCAACAGCAACGCTCGCACGACGTACCACCACAATCGCTACGAGAACGTGAAGTCGCGCCTTCCCCTGCAGCGCTTCGGCCGGACCCACATCTACAACAACTACTTCAAGAACGTCGGCACGTCCGGCATCAACGTCCGCATGGGCGGTCTGTCCTTGATCGAATCCAACGTGTTCGAGACGGTCAAGAACCCCGTCACGTCGCGCGACAGCTCCTCCATCGGCTTCTGGGACCTGCGCGACAACCTCGCCACCGGCATCACATGGGACGACGGCGACGACGGGGCCGTGAACGCCACCGACTGGGCGACGACCATGCCGTTCGGACCGACCGGCTACTCGTACCCGGTGACGCCGGTCTCCAGCGTCGTGGCGAAGGTCCTGGCGACGGCAGGCGCCGGTACCAACCTGGCCGAGTGAAGCGGGCGCGCCAGCCCAGACGCGGACCGGCGCGCGGCCTCGACGATCCGCGTCGTCGTGCATCCGTGCATCCGTGCATCGCCCGGGTGCAGGAACGCGGACTGCCGCGCCCGGGCACCGACGCTACGTTCACGTCGACTCGAACGAGTCGCCCGTCGCCGGTCGACGGAGCAGCTGAAAGGAGAGCGCAGCATGGGTGCCCCCTCACCGGAGCTCTGCAATCTGTGGCTGGCGCGCGCGTTCAACGCGCAGGACGTCGACGCCGCGGCCGCCATGTATCATCCCGAGGCCTCGATCGTGCGTCTGGACGAGGTGCACGGCGAGACGGTGGTCTCGCGAGGCGCCGCCGGCATCCGCGAAACGATGGCCGCCTACATCGGCATGAAGCCGCACATGGACGTGGTGACCCATCACACGACCGTCGCCGGCGACCTCGCCATGACGCGCTCACAATGGCTGATCAGCGGTGTGGACAGGACCGGCAAGCGGGTCGAGGTCCACCATCACGGCATGGAGGTCCATCGCCGTCTCCCCGACGGCAGCTGGGTGTTCTTCATCGACCACCCCTTCGGCGCCGACGCGGCCTGGGCCGTCGAGCGGCCGCCTCCCACGGAGTGAGCGCGGACCGGCGGTCTGACGCTACGCCTCGTCGCCAGGGTCGTCCCCGGTCACGCACTGCGGGAACTCGTCGTCCTCGTAGCAGCCCCAGCAGAAACACGATGTCGTGTAGCAGTAGGCCGGGAGGCTGCCCTGCGAGTTCGAGATGCACTTGTTGCAGGCGGCGTCCTCGTCCGCACCGGAGCCGACCCCGTCCACCTTGGTCGGGCAATCGGAGTCTGGAAAGATGGACTCGACGTCACACTCGCAATGACACCACCACTTGACCGCTGACAGCGGCTCCGAGTCGGGCGCTTCCACGGCCGCCGCGCCGGCCTCGGCGACCTCGCGCTCGGCGGCGCCCTTGCCGGCGAGGGGCTCGGGGTCGGTGCCGGACAGCCAGACGTCCCACGCGCTCATGCCGACGGGCGACCCCGGCGTGCCCACCACCGCGGCGCGGTAGCGGAAGGCGTTGCCGTTCGCGTCGGCATAACGCGACTCGGAGTAGTCCACCGAGATGGCGGCGACGCCCAGCTCCGGGAGGGTGTGGAGCTCCGACGGGTCCGAGATGCCGTCGTGGTCCCGGTCCTGCCAGAGGCGCAGCTTCTCGTAGATGTGGTCGCGCTTGTCGATCATCGAGTCGCCGTCGTCGAACAGGGCCAGGGCCAGGAAGCCGTTCCGCTCGTCCCCGTTGCGAGGTGTCGGCTGCGGCGTGCGGTCCCCGAACATCTCGGTGCCGTCGTTGATGGTGCCATCGACGTTGCGGTCGAAGACCAGCCACGCGTCGTCGCTGTCGGGCTCGGTCCACGCGATCTCGCTGCGGGCGAAGTCGGGACCCGGGGCCACCATGACGCCGGACGCGGTCGAGGTGAGCTCGATGCCATCCCCGGCGACGTCGATGACGATGGGCGACCTGCAGCAGCACGGCTTCGGGGTCTGGTCGCAGTTGCACAGCCCCTGCTGCTCGGATCCGACATCGGCCCTGGTCGAGCACGCCGGGGCGACCAGCAGACACACGAGGACACCGATCGATCTCATCGATCTCATCACGCACCTTCCCTTCCGGCGCTGCGACACGGCCGCTCGCGCTGCGGCACGGCAGCTCGCCACGTGGCGGCCACTCGCAACTACCGGGCCACAGGCCCAGCCACGCCAACCGGCCAGAACCGCTCAGGCGGGCGCGTTCGACCACGCCCGCAGCGATCCGGGAACCGATTCGCTCGCCGTACCGCCTGTTCCGATCGAGGCGCCGGCCGGCCTACTCGTCCAGGTACTTCCACGTATCGGCGCCGTCGAGGCGCCGGACGCGCACGCTGGCCAGCACGGCGGGGTCCATGAGGCGGGTATTCACGCCCATGCGATCGCGCGACCGGTCGACTGCCGCCCAGTGGGTCACGCAACCGCACGTCTTGCAGCGGTGGAACTCGAGATCTCGGTCGCCCCACATGTACACGTCGGTCGCGGCCGGTTCGATGAACCGGACCTGCCTGGGTGAGTAGTAGGCCCAGCGCGTGCCGTAGCGGCGGCAGATGGAGCAGTTGCAGTCGGTGACCTCGTCCGGTGCGTGTTCGATCTCCATGCGAACAGCACCGCAATGGCAGGTGGCAGCGATCAAGGCGACGCCTCCTGTGAGAGGAGTGGAAAGAGTCGGTCAACTGCCCGGCGCCGTCAATCCCGTCGTCTCGACCGCGAGCCGAGACCGCCGCCCCGCCGAAGTGAGCGAGGCCCCCCGGGACCGCGCGCTACATCGCCGCGCCGAGGAAGGCGACCAGGTCCACGTTCTTGCCCTTGCCGGCCTCCACCGCGACCGGGGCGCAGATTCGCAGGTCCCCGTGCTCGGTTGCGCGGTAGTTGTCCGCCTTGTCGCAGTAGATCTGGACCGTGCGGCCGCGCGCCAGCCCCCCCGCGTTCTCCGCCGCGATGAAGACGGGCGCCTCCTTGGTGCGGCGCGTGACCTTCTTCCACTTGCCGCACTCCTTGTAGTACGTGAACGAGCCGTCGGAGTTGACGCTGTGGATCTTCTTGGTGTCCCAGCAGTCGCGGTCCTCGGTCCTCGAGACCACGGTCTCGAACTCGAGCAGCACGCCCCCCTTGTGCCTCGACACCTTCTTGATCTTGCCCTGCGAGAGCTCGAGCTGCGCGCCCTGCGGTCGGCCCAGCGGGTTCGGGGTCGCCGGCCGGAGGCGCGCCAGCTCATCGACTGTGGTCGGCGGCTCCCCTTCGCCCGCCTTCTCCATCCTCTTCAGCTCGTCGTACAGGAACCAGTAGACCATCGTGCGCGGGCCGCGGAAGTCGTCGGCCCTCTCCATCAGATTGCCGATGACGTCGCCCATCTTCTCCTGGCCGTCCTTCCTCGCGCAGGCCTCGACCGCGTGCGAGATCTGGTAGCCGATCGGCCCCACCATCTCGAAGTGGGCCTTCTCGAGGGACTTCACCTTCTTTCGCCTGAGCAGGGCGATGAGGCGCTGCCTGAGCTCGCCGTAGCAGCCCTTTACTTGTGGATGCGCGCTGCGCGAGAACTTCGCCTCGAAGGCGCGCACCGCGCCCAGGTCATCGGCCCCCTCCCTGGCGACGCGATAGGCCGCCGCGAAGGCCCTGTCGGGGATGTCGTAGTAGAACGCCTTCAGCGTCGCGTCCTCCTTCACCTTGGGGGCCAGGTACTCGTCGGTCAGCCGGGCGGTCGACTCCACCTGGCGGAACGCGATGTGCACCCGGGCGCGCGCCGCCGGCGCCACCTTCAGGCTGGCCAGCTCCTTGTCGACCGCGGCCATGGTGAGCACCCGCCACTCGGCGCCGCACAGGGCGTAGCTGGTCTCGTCCTCGGCCTTCTTGGCGCCGCCGAGGTAGGTCCCGCCGCGCGCCAGGCACTGGTAGACGGCCGCCAGCGCGGCGATCGCCGACGACGTGTCGTCCTCGATCCAGTACGGGTCCTTCTCGCCGGGGCCCGTCTCGCCGCACGCGAGGAGCTTGCCGAGCCCGCGCTGCGCGTTGTCGGCGAGATCGAGCCGGTCGCACGCCTTCTTGATGGGTGCCGCGTCCTCGACCAGCGCGTGGAGGTAGACATCGAGCTCGCCGGCCGGGAGCTTGCTCCACTTCGCGAGCTTCTCGTAGTACGCCTGCGCGGACTCGCGAATGTCGTCGCTGCGCCTCGAATCGCAGCCGACCAGCGCGAGAGACCAGATCGTCGTGGTGTCGAACTCGACACCGTTGTGCACGTTCTGCTCGACGTTTCCCAGCTGGTGCCCGGTGTCCTTGCCCCGGCACCAGGGCATGAGCTTGCCGTCGCCGGCGACCGCGGCGGGCTCGGCCCGCTCGCCGCCTTCGCCGTCCTCGCGCGCGTCCTCGTCGCCCTCCCCTGACGCGCCGTCTTCGCCGCTGTCGTCCCGGTCTCCGCGCGCGGCGCGCTCGCCGCCGCCGTGCTCCTCGGCCGGTTTCTGTGCGCCGTGCCCGCCGATCGACAGGCCCGACTGGCAGGCGAGGGTGAGGGTGGCAATGGTGGTCAGCGCCAGGGCGCCGGCCGCTAGATCGCGTGTCGACATGAATCCTCCAGGTGCCGCCGGCCCGGCAGACTGGCCGGCCGGCCGCTTCGTTGCGTCTGGAGGTCATGTCGGACCCCGGGGCCGCGTGTTGCGCGCCCGGCGCCGCTCGACGCACCTTTGATCGATGGGGTACGTATCCCGGGGCGATCCGGCCCCGTCCTACCTCACATGACCGACCCATCCACCATCGATCCAGCGACTTCGGAGCTGTCCGCGGCGGTGACACAGTCGTGGAGGCGCTTCCTCGAGATGTACGAGCCGCTGCGTCCCGCCCTCTACCGGTTCTGCCGCTACCTGAGCCGGAGTCCGTGGGACGCCGAGGACCTGGTGCAGGACGCGATGGCCCGGGCATTCGCCACGCTGGGCGGGCTGCTCGAGCCGCCGCGCGACCCGCGCGCGTGGCTCTTCCGCGTGGCGTCGAATCTGTGGATCGACCAGCTCCGCCGGCGCGCCGCGCGTCCCGGCAGCGCCGGCACGGATCCCCGGCCGGTCGAGCTCGAGCCCGCCGCGCCCGCGGCGCCCGCCCGCGACACGCGCGAGGCGGCGGGCACGCTCCTGGTCCAGCTGTCGCCGCAGGAGCGCGCGGCCGTGGTGCTCAGGGACGCCTTCGACCTCGCCCTCGACGAGATCGCCGAGATCCTGTCGACCACGGTCGGGGCGGTCAAGGCGGCGCTGCACCGTGGGCGCGGCAAGCTGCTCGAACCCGACCCGGAGGTCATGCGCACGCCGGCGCCCGGGGTGCTCGACGAGTTCTGCGCGGCGTTCAACGCGCGCGATCTCGACCGGCTGACCGCGCTCCTGCTCGATCACGCGACGGTCGAGGTGGTGGGCGCCTCGACGATCTACGGGGCGGCCAGCGCGCGAGGAACCGTGCTGACCGGGATGCTGTTCGGCAGCCGGCGTATGGCGGCCCCGGCCGACGGCGGCACCTGCGACGGGATCGATCCGCGGTTCGCGCAGGGCGCGCTGCCGGAGCCGCCGCGCTTCGAGCTGCGCGCCCATCGCGGCGAGCAGCTGCTGCTCTCGTGGTACACGCACGGCGACGGCGAGTTCGTCCGCGCGGTCTCGCTGGTCGAGCTCTCCTCCGAAGGCGATGGCATCGGCCGGCTCCGCAACTACTTCTACACGCCGGAGGTCATCGCCGAGGTATGCGGCGAGCTCGGCCTGCCGTGCCGGACCAACGGCACCTACCGCGCGCGGGGCGGCGCATGAGCCGCCGGTCGCCGGGGAGCATCCGGCTCGCGACGAGCTCCCTGCCCTCGTCCTTTCTTCATGGCGCCCTGGCCTGCGCGGCGATCGCGGGCTGCGCCGGTCATTCCATCGTCGAGGAGGTTCCGGACCACATGACAGCGAACAGCGCCGCGCCCGTCCAGCCCACGAAAATGAAGAGCGGATATGCGCCGGTGAACGGCATCAGCATGTACTACGAGATCCACGGCGAGGGTGGCCGCGCCCCGCTCGTGCTCCTGCCCGGCGGAGGCTCGACCATCGACGCGACCTACGGGCGGGTGCTGCCGCTGTTCGCCCGCCACCGCGCGGTGATCGCCGCCGAGGAGCAGAATCACGGGCGCACCGGCCAGCGCGACGTGCCGGAGCGATTCACGACGTCGGCCGACGACGTCGCGGCGCTGCTCGCCCACCTCGGGATCCACGAGGCGGACGTCATGGGCTTCAGCAACGGGGCCAGCGTGGCCATGCAGGTGGCCATCCGCCACCCCGCGCTCGTGCGGAGGCTCGTCTTCGCGTCGTCGATGACCAGGAGGAGCGGCGCCCCTCCCCAGTTCTGGGAGGCCATGGGCAACGCCTCGTTCGAGGACATGCCGCAGGCGCTCAAGGACGCCTTCCTCGCGGTGAACCCGGATCCAAAGGCGCTTCGCATCATGTACGAGCGAGACGTCGAGCGGATGCAGAACTTCGTCGACACGAGCGACGAGGACGTGAAGACGGTCGTGGTCCCCACCCTCATCATCTCCGGCGATCGCGACGTTCCGACCACCGACCACGCCGTCGAGCTGACCCATCTCATGCCGCACGCGCGCCTCATGATCCTGCCCGGCGGTCACGGCGAATACCTGGGCGAGCTGCTCGCCGACAAGCGCGCCTCTCGCTACCCCGAGCTGACCGTGGCCGTGATCGAGGAGTTCCTCGACAGCCCGGAGTGAGCCGAGCGGCCGCGCGCGCGCTATGCTGGCCCCGATGCCGGCGCTGGCCGCGACCAGGTCTCCCCTCGGCCTCCTGGCCAGGGCGCGCGGGGCCGACCCGGTCCGCGTGATCCTGCTCGCGCCTCCGATCTTCGCGGCCCACGTGGCGGAGGAGGCTCCGGGCTTCGTGTCCTGGTTCAACGCCCGGGTGACGCCGGACATCTCGGCGCCGCTCTTCTTCGGCGTGAACGGGACCGCGCTCGTCATCACCGTCGCGGTGGCCCTGCTCGCGGCGTCGAGCCGGGACGCGGCCGCGGCCCTGGTCGCGCTCGCGTGGCTGAGCTTCCTCATGCTCGCCAACGGCGTCTTTCACGTGACCGCCACGCTGGTCGACGCGCGCTACTGCCCGGGCACCGTCACCGGAGCCCTCCTCTACCTGCCGTTCGGGATCTGGTTCGCGCTGCTCGTGAGGCGGAGATACGGCGTCGCGCCGTGGCTCATCGGCCTGGTCGCCCTCGCCGGCGCCGCGCCGATGCTCGCGCACTGCTACCTCATCGTCTTCCGCGGCAGCCGACTCTTCTGATGGCGATCCGGCCGGAACGCGCCGCGGGCGGCCGATGCCTGGCTCCGGGCCTGGTTTCGGGCGCAGGCCGGTGAACTCGCCCGCATCTTACTTCGGCTCGTCCGCCACCTCGTAGTGCTCGACCTTCTCCGGGAACGACAGGAGGTACTTCTCGTCCTCGGGGTAGTAGCGGGCCCTGTCGATGTCCGCGCCGGCGAAGGCGACGATCGCGTCGCGCGATTCCCACAGGGTGAGGATGAGGAACTCGGCGCGGTCGCCGTCCACGCGATGGAGAACGACCACGTCGCGGTTGCCCGGAGTGGCACGGTAGTCGGCCACGCCGGTCTGGCGGATGTACTCGAGGTAGGTGTCCGCGTCGGCGGCGCGGGTCTCGCCGCGCCAGATGCGCGCGATCACCGGGCCACCTCGTGGCGCTGCAGCTTCGGTCGCTTCATCGGTTTCACCTCGTCCTACCGTGTAACGCGATCGTCGACTGGAGGCCAGCTCCGTTCCGAGACTCCGGGCGTTCCTCATCCTCACCGAGATGGACCGAGTCGGGCGCGCGGAATGTGCGATCCGGCAGGTCGAGGCTCGAGCGGCGCCGGCGGCGGCCAGTCAGATCCGTCGCGCGATGGTCAACATGTGGCCCGCGGTGGCGAGGACCTCGGGGCGGCGGGCCAGCTCGTCCATGAGGAGCTCGGCTTCGGCGTGCTGCGCGCCGGCGAGGCGCGCCAGATCGGCTTCGAGTCCGTATGCGATCGAGCGCAGGGATAGCTCGTCGATGACGTCGAAGCCGGCTCCGTCGAGGAGGGCGCGCATCTCGCCGGGCTCGGCGTAGTAGCCCTCCTGGAAGCCGGAGCCGCTCGGGTTGTGAAAGGCGCCGGTCTCGGCGACGGTGCGCAGGGTTCCCGGTGGCACCTGCTCGGGTCGCTTCGCGGCTCGCTGGAGCAGTGCGGCCAGTCCGCTGAGCCTCGGAATGGAAGCGACGAAGGCCAGACCTCCCGCTCGCAGGACCCGGTGGATCTCGCGCGCGGCGCCGCGGCGCTCGACCTCGCCCAACAGGTGATAGAAGGGACCGAAGGCGACGACGGCGTCGAAGCGCCCGGCCGCATAGCGATCCAGGCTCGAGGCGTCCACCTCGTCGATCGCATCGAGCGCGCCGGCGACACCGAGCTCGTCGACCTTGCGCCGCGCGACCGCCAGCAGCTCGGGAGAGACGTCGGCAAGGGTCACGCGATGGCCGCGGCGGGCGAGCTCGATCGCGTAGCGGCCTGCGCCGCCGCCCAGGTCGAGGATCCGCGCCGCCGCCGGCAGGTGCGGCTCGATCGCGCGCAGGGCGCGCGTCAGCTCCAGGACGCCCTCCTCCGTGTCGAGCCGGCCCCACTCGTCGAAGGTCGAGTAGTAGCGCCGGATACGATCGCGGTCCGTCGGCATCGTCGGGCGATCGTGCACGACCGATCGCGCGAGTGGCAGACAGATCTCGATTCACGAGCGAGGGCCGGGCTTCGAGTGGAGCTCGTCGCCGCTGGTCTTCGAGCGCGCCGGGCTGGACGCAGAGCGCGCGGGCCTGGACACCACGTCCAGAACGGCGGCTCATCCGACCGTCGACCCGCGCGATCCGGTCCGTCGCGTCGGCGCGGCGCTGGCGCGCGCCTTGCTCCATCCGTCACAGATGCGCTGGCGGCACGAGCTCGAACTGGCTTTTCTGACTGCCATCCTCGCACTGGCCGCCTGCGGCGCCGTGAAGGAGAACGCGGGCGCGGACGGATCGCCCGGCCCGCAGGCCGATGCCGGCGACGAGCCTGGCTCCGACGGTGCCCCCGGCGACGACGGCGATCAGCCGGAGCCGGTCCCCGATGCCGCGCCGCCGGCCGCCTGCCAGGACGGTGTCACGCCGCTGCTCGCCAACGGAGGCTTCGAGGAGGCGGAGCCCCCGCCGGTGGGAGCGCTCGGCTGGGTCGAGGATCCGTCGCCGGCCACCTACCCCGAGGACCAGATCCCGGTCGAGGTACCGGAGGGCCGCCGGGTCGCCCTGATCGGAAGCGCGGCGCAGGGGGAGGTTCGACTGACACAGGCGTTCCAGGTGCCGGCTGCGGCCGGGTCGCTGAGACTCGGCGGCCTGACCTGCGTCGAGACCGAGGAGACCGCGCAGACGGAGCTCGACACCGCGCAGATCCTCCTGCTCGACGAGAGCGGCAGCGTGCTCGAGGATCTCGCGTCCGGCAGCAACCTGGACGCCGACGGCTGTCCGTCCGGCTGGACACCCGAGGCGATCGAGAACATCGACGCGCACGCGGGCGAGGCGCTGCAGCTCCAGTTTCTGGGCACGTTCAACGACAGCAATCAGACCAGCTTCTACTTCGACGACGTCTCGCTGGAGGCGCTCGGCCCCTGCCCCGAGAGCTGAGCTCCCGCTCCAGGGCCGGGCACGGGGACGGGCGGCCCTGGGATGCACCGTCCCACGAGCGGACGCCGATCGAGCCGATCGTCGCGTGGTTCTGCCCGCTTCCGCCGGCACCGCGGTTGCTTTCCCGAGGTCGTGCTCGGCGTGAGATCCGACCTCTGGTTCGGGGTGCGCATGCTGGTCCGCCGGCCGGCCACCTCCCTGGCTGCCATCGTCACGCTGGCCCTCGGGATCGGCGCGGCGACCGCCATCTTCAGCGTGGTGGACCCGGTCCTGCTCCGGCCGCTGCCGTATGGCGACGCGGATCGGCTGGTCTTCGTCCACTCCACATTCGGGGCCTCGGGCCTCCAGACCGGCGGCGCGTGTCTGCCCGACTACCGCGAGTTCCGCGACCAGAACCGCACCCTGTCCGGGCTGGGCGGCTTCTACCGCAGCGACATCGGCCTGTCGTCGGGCACCGGCGACCCCGAGCAGGTGCAATCCGCGCGGGTCACGCCCGGCCTGTTCTCGGTCCTCCAGGTGGAGCCGCAGCTGGGGCGAAGCTTCGCGCGCGAGGAGGCCAGCTGGGGTCACCACCACGTGGCGCTGCTCAGCAACGGACTGTGGCAGCGCCGGTTCGGCGGCGACCCGGCCATCGTCGGACAGAGCGTGATGCTCGGGGGCGAGCCGCACCTGGTGGTCGGCGTCATGCCGGCCGGGATGCCGTTCTTCGACGACCTG
>Ga0126377_10000494_pt1 | contig 23929 bp, 20 predicted proteins | sample PanSoiMetPlot_22_FD_92647 | JGI IMG/M metagenome (GOLD analysis project Ga0126377, IMG submission 92647) | Tropical forest soil microbial communities from Panama - MetaG Plot_22 | ecosystem: Environmental > Terrestrial > Soil > Tropical forest > Bulk soil | place: Panama | collected 2016-02-17 | reverse complement strand
GGCGGCCACCTCGCGTTCACGGTCGAGGCGATGCCGGAAGATGGCTCGCCGCTCGGCCACGCGATTCAGCCGCATGGTCGCTACACGCACAGTGAAGCGTACCTGCGACGCTGCCTGGCGGAAGCGGGGTTCGCAACACCGATGATCGATCGGGTGGTGTTGCGCAAGGAAATCCGCCGGGACGTGGGTGGATTCGCCGTGATTGCCACGCTCGATCGGCGCCCGTAGCTCATCGAACTCGCCGGGCGAGTTCAGCTTGTCTCAGCTCTGCTCTTCTTCGCGCACCAGCTTGGCGAGCATCTGCTCGGCCAGCTCCTTGACGGGTGAGTTCATGATCGGGCGGCGCATGGTGCCGATCTCGGTCGACACCTGCAGGAAATCGCCGTCGACGAAGTAATAGCCGGTGAAGCGCTTGCCCCCGCGGACCAGGGAGACGTTGCCGGACTGGTTGTTACCCACGTGCAGTTCCCCTGTGAAACGGTCGCGGTTCGGCTGCCTCGGTTGCCGGCAATGCCGGTGTGTTCTTGATTCCGGGCGGCGAAAAGCGTAGCAGAATCGCCATGGTGGGGCGCCCGGCGGGACCGCAACTGGACGGCGGCGGGCGAGACGGTTCGGCAGGAACAGTGAGCTATCCGTCAAAGGCTCGCTAACAGATGTTGAAAACACCAATAGTTTCTTGGTATTAGTGCCTACTGCTCATAACGGGAGCAAGTCATGCCACGCGCCAAGGTAGTCGAATTCGACTACTACCAGTTCCTGAACTTGCTGCGTCGCGCTACGGACTCGGGCGCGCGCATCGACAAGTCCGACGCGCGTTGGGCGGAATACGTCAAGAAGAATTCAATCAACGAGGTGGCAGCAACCGCCATCGCGCTACAGAAGTTTGAGAAGGTCGTCCCCGTGATCATCAGCGAAGGCCAGGACACGGACGGCTTGTACTTCTATTCGAAGAATGAAGAGGGTTGCCTGCGACTCGTTCCTGCCTGATTCACCGTGCCGGCGGCCCGAGCCGGCCGCATTGCGGGCTGAGCGCGAATTGCTGCTAAAGTCCGCCAACATGGCGCGAGCAGCACTGCCCCACGACCGCGCACCAGAAGAATGAAGAAGGGATCATGGCAATCTCACAGGACAACCGTGCGATTCAGATCAAGACCCCCTTTGGCAAGGATGCGCTGCTGGTCGACCGGATGGCCCTCACCGAGCACTTCAACCAGCCCTTCAATCTCGACCTGCACCTGATCAGCGAACAAGGCGACCTCAAGCCCGACACGATCCTCGGGAGCGATGTCACCGTACAATTCGCGCTGCCGAGCGGCGGCGCGAAGCGGTTCTTCCACGGCTTCGTCGCCGAGTTCGGCCAGGTCGGCTACGCGCAGCGCTTTCACTACTATCGCGCCACCGTGCGCCCCTGGGTCTGGTTCCTCACACGCACCTCGGACTGCCGCATCTTTCAGCAGAAGTCGATCCCGCAGATCCTCGAGGCGGTGATGAAGCAGTACGGCTTCAGTGACTACAAGCTGAAGCTCAAGGGCACGTACAACCCGTTCGACTACTGCGTGCAGTACCGCGAGACCGACTTCAACTTCATCAGCCGCCTGATGGAGCAGGAAGGCATCTTCTACTTTTTCGAGCACGCCGACGGCAAGCACACGATGGTGCTGGCGGACGACGCGAACGCCGTCGAGACCGTGTCTCACTACGACGATATCCCCTACTACGCGCCGACCGCCCCCGACGCGCAGCGCGAGCGGGATCACGTCACGGACTGGGCCACCTCGATGGAGCTCCGCTCCGGCGTCTACACCAACACGGACTATGACTTCCAGGTGCCGACCAAGAAGGTGACCGGAAGCGCCACCATCGCGCGCAAGCACGCCAATGCCGCGCTCGAGATGTTCGACTGGCCGGCCGAGCTCCCCAAGATCGACTCGGGCGAAGCCAACCGTGTCGCCAAGATCCGCGTGCAGGAACTGCAGGCGACACACCTCGTCGCGCACGGCCACGGCAACGCCGCCGGGATCGCAACCGGCAAGCGCTTCAAGCTGAGCAAATATCCACGGAGCGATTTCAACATCGAGTGGATGGTGATCGGCGCCTCGCTGAGCGCGACGTCCGACCCGGTGGATTCGGGCCGCGGTGGCGGCGCGGAGTTCTCTATCGAGGTCGAGGCGGTCGACGCGAAGACACCCTATCGGCCGCCGCGCCTGACCCCGAAGCCGGTCGTGCAGGGACCGCAGACCGCGAAGGTGACCGGCCCCTCCGGCGAAGAGATCTACACCGACAAGTTCGGCCGCATCAAGGTCCAGTTCCACTGGGATCGCGAGGGCAAGGAGGACGAGAACGCCTCGTGCTGGATCAGCGTGGCGCAGCCCTGGTCCGGCAAGAACTGGGGCGCGGTGCACATACCGCGCGTCGGCCAGGAAGTCGTGGTCGCCTTCCTCGAGGGCGATCCCGACCGCCCGTTCGTGATCGGCAGCGTCTGGAACGGCGCCAACATGCCGCCCTACGAGCTGCCCGCGAACAAGACCCAGAGCGGCGTCAAGTCGCGCAGCTCCAAGGGCGGCGGCGGCGACAACTTCAACGAGCTCCGTTTTGAGGATAAGAAGGGATCCGAAGAGGTCTACCTCCACGCCGAGAAAGACCAGATCAACATGGTCGAGAACGATCGCACCACTATGGTGGGGCGCGACAAGTCCGAGACTGTGAACCGCAACAAGTTGGTTCATGTGGTCGGCAACCACACCGAGAACATTGACGGCGCCATGAGCGTCGTGATCAGCAAGACGCTGACCGAGAATGTGCTGCTCAACTACGCCGAATCGGTCGCGGGCGGCATGGAGGTGAGCGTCGGTGCCGTGATGGCGATCACCGTCGGTGCGGCGATGGCCGAAACCGTGGGCGGCGCCCGCACCGAGAACGTCGGCGGCAGCAGCACCGAGAGCGTCGGCAAGAGCAAGACACTGACGGTGGGCAAGGACCTGACCGAGTCGGTCAAGGGCGAGATGACGACTACGGTCGAAAAGGACAAGGCCGAGACGGTTCAGGGTCAGCAGCGCATCGAAGTGCAGAAGGAATTCATGCTGCAGGCGAAGAAGGTGCAGATCACGGCTGATGAAGAGATCAACCTCAAGACCGGCAGCGCCGAGATCGTTCTGAAGAAGAACGGCGACATCACGATCAAGGGAGGCAAGATCTCGGTCAAGGGAAGTGGCGACGTCGTCATCAAGGGCAGCAAGATCCAGGAGAATTGAGATGGCGAATGCGAATGTCCTCGCACTCTTGAGAGACGTACCTGCGGCCCTGCCGGCCGGACAGGTCGTCATCGGGTGGGTGGCAGAGGTGTCGGCGTCGGGTCAGGCGCGCGTTGATTTTCCCGGCAATGCGGCCGGTCCCACCCTCGCCCGTTCAGTAGTACAAGTCGCGGACGAGGATTGGGCGCGGACTACACAACCGCCCAGCGTTCTGTTGCTGCTCGAGAACGGCGATCCGCGTCGTCCCATCATTCTTGGCCTGGTTGGCGACACACTGGTCGTGCCTCGGACCGAGAAGGAAACCCAACCCGAACCTGAATTGGTGCTCGACGCGAAGCGACTGGTCTTTTCCGGCCAGGAAGAGATCGTGATTCGCTGCGGAGACGGATCGATCACGCTCACCAGGGATGGCCGGATCGTCCTCAAGGGGCGCGAGCTTGTCAGTCGCGCGACCGAGGCCAACAAGATCCGTGGCGCCGTGGTCGCCATCAACTGAGACGCAGTCATGCCGGTCACTGTTGGCGTCAACAATCTCTCCGTGGTGCATGCGAGCAGTTCCGGCATCTCGAATGCGTTTCCGGACGTGTGCAAGACACCGGCGCCACCCGCACCGCCGATACCTATTCCCTATCCCAACATCGCCCAGTCGTCAGACACGTCCAAGGGCACCACGACCGTCAAGTGTGACGGCAACCCCGTGTGCGTGTCGGACTCGAATTTCATGATGAGCAGCGGCGATGAGGCCGGGAGCCTCCTCGGTGTGGCGTCGAACAAGATCAAGGGCAAGGCCGAGTTCGTCAATGTCTCCTTCGATGTGAAATTCCAGGGCAAAGGCGTTGCGCGGGCGATGGATCCGATGCTTCACAATGACAAGAACACTCCGCCCTTTCCCGTAATTCAGGGACCGGTGGTCGCGATGGCCGAGGCAAAAGGCGTCTGCTACATCTGCGACAAACCGATCGACTGACGCGCGCAAAGTGGAATATCCCGTGGTGACCGGATTCGGGATGGTGGCTTCCTTGGGCTACGACGCCCGCACGTGCTGCGCGGCTGCGCGCGCCGGACTGGTACGGCCCTTCATGCTCGACGCGCTCAAGGTGCCAACGCCGGTGGAGGGAGAACCCGCGCCAACGATCGGACACGCCGCGAGCCTGCTGACCCGCGGTTTCGAAGGCGATGCCCGGCTTGTCCGGCTGCTGCAGGGCGTGCTCACCGATCTGAGCGCGCACGGTTACACGCAGGCCCAGGGTGTGCGATCCGGCTTCTACCTGTCACTTCCCGACCCGCGGCGCATCTACGGCGGACTGGAATTGATCCCGAGCGAAGCCACGCGCAAGGAGAAGGAAAAAGAAGCCGCGGACGCGGACGACGAACCTGATGTCGAGCGCCCGAGCCGCTTGCTCGCGCAGGCTGCCGAGCTCGCGCGCTGGCGCGGCACACCGCAGGTTCGCGGCGTGGTCACGTCCGGGCACGCCGGCGGCATCGAAGCTCTGAACGCGGCATCGCTGGACCTGGCCGCTGGTTCCATCGACCTTGCGATAGTCCTCGGCGTCGATTCACTGCTCGACGAGGACACGCTGTACTGGTTGCAAGCCACGTACCGTCTCAAGACAGCCGCAAATCCCGTCGGACTGCCTCCTGGCGAAGCGGCGGCCGCGATCCTCATCGAAACTACTGCGGGGGCACAAGCGCGGCAGCGACCCACAATTGCAAATGTGCTGAACGTGACGGTTGGCGCGGAAGCACAGTCGCTCCTCTCCGGTGCGCCACCGGTCGGCAGTGAGCTGGCGAGAGTGCTTGCAGCAGCCGGGGAACTCGCGGGCTGGCGTGACGAGACGCCTGCCTGGTTGGTGGTCGACCACAACGGCGAGACCTATCGGGCGGCCGAGTGGGGGCACGCCGTAGTGCGGCTGCGCGGCGAGTATGCCGCCGTCGCTAACGCCAAGCTCTGGTATCCGGCCGCCGCGCTGGGTGATACCGGTGCGGCCAGCAGCGTCGTTGGCATGTGCGTGGCATTGGCTGCCATTGAACGCGGCTACAACGCGGCCCCGTGTTGCGTCATCAGCGCCACTTCCGAGGCGGAACCACGCGCGGTTGCGGTCCTGGCTGCACCTCAGGGTGCGAGGCACTGATCATGGCCGACGACGAACACAAGCGACGCAGAGTCAAGGGCGAGTTCTGTGCAAACGCCGCCAAGGACGATTGTGGCTGCGACTCGCACAATGACTATCGCGGCAATTGCAAACCGGCCCCGGCTTGGGACGTCTCGGTCGCCGACTACGCATACGCCCAGATCGGCAAGAACAAGGGATCGAAAAAGAAATTCAGGTGGAAACACGGCTATGAGGCACATCACCTGCTATGTGTCGGCACCGTCACCAAGGTCCTGATCGACGGGCGCGGCATCAGTCAGATCATTCGCGAGACGCGCTGGTGCGTGAACAATCCAATGAACATGCATGCCATGCCGATGTGGGGTCACACCATCAAGTACTACTGCGATATCGACACGCAAACGGTGGGTTCGGGCGGATCGCAACCGCCACCGTGGAAGAACATTCCGCAGCACGATTGGGACCACAATAGTAAGAAGGGGTATCGATTCGAGGTGGAGGAGCAGCTCAAGGCAGTCGCCAAGAAGCTGCGCGAGAACAAGAAACAGCACAAGGCCGAGGCGAAGAAGCTGCCCGATACATTGGAGAAGCTCTCCGACCACTTCTTCGGCCAGCTCAAGGAGCGGGGCGAGCGCTGCGAGGGAACGGACAACGGCTGGAAAAAAGGCGGTAAGCGCAAAGACTGGTTCCACCCCTTCTCGATGGGCAACGATGGGTGTGTCACCGAAAAGGGGTACCCGCGCGGCGACTTCGATCAGCAGACCGCGGGCAAACTCAAGTGGCTCAAAGACCAGCTAACGGGGAAGCTATGACCTCCAAGTACGTGATCTGGACACACGCTGCGGTGGAGCACGCCGTAGTCCTCGACGAGATGAAAGGTTACGACGACGATTTCCGCCTGGTGAACGGCGAGCGGGTCGCCAAGGGCTTCCCATCGAAGGTGAAGTTCACGATGGACAAAGAATTCCCGACCGACACACTGCTCACCGACAACTTGCTGAACAGCGACCGGCTGATCGTGGCCTCCGAGCGGCTCGCGGATTTCCTGCGCGAGCGCGACAGCAAGCTGATCGAGTACCTTCCCGTGACGATCGTCGATCACAAGCGCAAGCCGATCAAGGAGCCCTACTTCATCGCGCATCCGGTCGACCCGGTGGATTGTCTCGACATCGAAGCGTGCGGGGCCAAGTACCTGCCGATCGATGAGGACAACATCTGGAAGCTCGACCGCCTGGCCGTCCAGGAGTCCAAGGTTTCCGCGCAGCGGATGCTGTTCCGGCCGAAGGCGTACAACGCGGTGATTCTCGTGCGTCGTGACCTCGCCAATGCAATTTCCAAGGAAGGATTCACCGGCGTGTCCTGGACCGAGATCGAAGATCATCCAAAACCCAGACGCAAGTCGTGAAACTCAGTGAGTACGCAGAGCCGCTGGCCTACGAAGTGGCGTTCGCCCTGCTCGGCGCCAACGATCCGGCGACGCCTGTCGGAGAGCTCGGCGACGTCGGCCTTGAGCTCGGACCGAAGCTGCGCGCGCTCGCCATCATCGTTCTGCTGACCACTGGCAACAGCGACGCGTTTTTCCACGGCCTGATTCGCAGCGCCATGCTGCGTCATCGCTTCCTGGCACGGGCGCAGCAGGAAGGGATGACCGACCATCACCATTTTGTGTCGGGGCGCTACGAGCCGCTCCTCGACGCCATAGCCGCGTCCGCTGATGCGCTGGCCCGCAGCATCGCGGCGCTCGCTCCGAGCGAAATGCGCCCAGGGCACGAGTATGAAGACGACTACTGCTACGCGCAGATCCTCAAGCGCCTGATCAACGACGAGCCCGGCCAGCAGGAGTACCTCGCTCTGCTCGATCGCATGGGACCCGCGATGGACGCGGAGAGGCCTGCGCGGCTGCCGGTGTGTCGTGCACTCGCGCTGCAGGATCAGTCAGCGTTCGACGAAAGTTTCGAGGGACTCTTGAGTCAGCGGGCGAGCGAGATTACCGCCGACATCGAAGGTGGCCAGGTCGATGAAGCGCCGACGGTGGCGCTGCGTCAGGTCTACGTCGAGGGCCTCGCCTTGCTGAAGCTCGCGGAGCGTCGGGGACTACGCACGCTCGCCGAGTATCGCTACTGCCCTTCGAGCGCACGCGTGCCGATGCGCAAGCCATTTCCGGGGGAGTGAGCGCCGATGCCCCACGCGGCCATCGCCAATCATTCCCCGTTTGCCCTCGAAGTGGCATTCCTGGCCGATCCGAACTCGCGTCCCCTGGTAGTGCCGCTGGTGCAAGCCAGCTATTCGATTGGCACGGGCGGTGCGCTCACGCTGGCGCCTGAGCAAAAGCCGCCGAAGTTGGGCGGCGAGTTTCGCGGTGACCCCGCGCTCGCGAGCATGAAATTCGAGCCACAGCTGGCCTACATGAAGCTCGCCACCGACGTCGTTCTCCTCGGTCATGCGCACGCGCCTGCCGGGAGCCGCGCGACGCACCTGCAGTGTGGAATCCGCGTCGGGCCCGTACAGAAGCTAGTGAATGTGATCGGCGATCGGGTGCTCGTCTGCCGCGGCGGCGTGGCCGAGATCACGCCTGCGCAACCGTTCGACAGGATGCCTCTCATCTACGAGCGGGCGTTCGGCGGCTGGGACCGTCGCGATCCAGACCCGAGACGACATCGCTGCGAACGACGCAACCCGGTGGGAACAGGATTCCGCGCGGCCGTGAGTGAGAACGACGAGCTGCGCATGCCCAATCTCGAGGATCCACAGTCGCCGTACCGTGCCTACGGCGACCTGCCGCCACCCGCCGGCCTCGGTTTCGTCGGCCCGGAGTGGCAGCCTCGGGCCTCCTTCGCCGGAACGTATGACGAGCAGTGGTCCAAATCGCGCAAGCCTCTTCTCCCCACTGACTTTGACGTGCGCTTCTTCAACGCGGCCACTCCCGGCCTGATCGCACCCGGCCACCTGCGCGGCGATGAGCCCGTCGTGGTGCTCAATGCCGCACCGGAAGGCCGTGTCGCGTTCAATTTGCCTGGCGTGCCGCCTCCGTCGCTGCGATTGGAACTGCGCGGACGCAACCGGGTAGTGCTGCAAACGCAGCTCGACACGGTCATCGTCGACATGGACACGCGCCTGCTCATGCTGCTCTGGCGCTCATTCCACCCGCTGAGCACCGGCCCGCACGATGTCGTCGGCATCGAGCTGCCTGCGCCGGACGAGCCTGCGGCCGTGGCGGGCCACTGAGGCTCGCACGCATGTCGCTCTCGGTGGTGTCCTTCAATGTGGGCCTGTACGAGGAGCACCTCGAGGAGGCCGCTTTTCTCTACGAGCAGCGCCAGGCGCTGCTCGTGAACCCGGAAATATCCTGGGCGGAGATCGGGGAGTTCGAGGAGCGGCTCGAAGCGCACATCGATGCGCTGATCGTTGGTGGCGAACTGGCGCTGCAGATCGTGCGGGAGCGGATGAAGGGCGGCGGGCCGGGCGAGTTGTACGCCGCGCTCGCCCTGTTCTGCCGCTATCGCAATGCCACCCTGCTCGCCGAGGCGCTGCGCACGCTCGATTTCACCGACAAGGCGCGTGTGCGTGCGCTGGAAGAAGCGCTGAAACAAGAGCTGCCCGCGGAATGGACGTCCTTCTGCGAACATGCATTGCAGCGGCGCGACCAGAAGCTGGCGCCCATTCTGGCGGCCGTGTGCGGCTTTCGCCGCATGCCGCTCGGCAACCAGATCCATGCACTGATTGCGAACGCAGCTCCTGAGCAGGTGAGTAGCTCGCTTCTGCATGCGCTGTCCCGCCTGCCGACCGACGGAGCGTTGCAGACGCTTTGGTTCTGGCTGAAACATCCGGATCCGCAGGTGCGCTCGGCGGCATTGCTGGCACTGCTGCGCACCGATCCGAGGAATGTCGTCCCGCACTGCCTCGGAATCGTTTCTCGGGAATCCTGGCCGTGCATCGGGCTCGGCCTGGGTGGCGACCGCTCCGCGGTTGGGGCGCTGCGACAACTGGTTGACGACGGCGCAGCGACCGCGGACCACCTCCTTGCTCTCGGTTTGCTTGGCGATACCTCGGTCGTTCGCACGTTGCTGAACGCACTGGCGAATGAGCCGCTCGCAGCGGCTGCGGCGCGCTCCCTGCACATGATCACCGGCGCGCCGTTGTTCGAAGAAGAGTTCATTCCCGATCCCATTCGCAAGGACGAATTGCTCCCGCACGAGCTCGAGGCCTGGAACACTCGCAAGGAACTGCCCGCGCGGCCCGACGGCGAACCATTCGGAACCAAGACGACGCGTCTTTCTGTCGATCCCGTCGCGTGGGATGAGTGGCTGAAGCAGCATGCCGCCTCGTTCAGGAACGATCAGCGCTACCGCAAGGGCAAGCCCTGCTCGCCACTGGTGCTGCTGGAAGAGCTGGCGGCCGAGAGAAGTTCTCCCCTGCTTCGGCAGCTGGCTTACGAAGAGCTGGCCATTCGTTACGGCTGCCACATCTCTTTTGAGGCCGACATGCTCGCAACCTGGCAGTTGCGTGCGCTGGCTGAGATGCGGGGCTGGGTCGAGAGTCAGGGCACCCCATTCACGCCCGGTCGGTGGTACCTGGCTGGACGGCTCATCGAGTGAGCCCCGCCAATGAGCACCCCACTTGTCTTTCTACTGCTCGGCGCGGCTTTCCTGATTCTGGGAGCAGTTCGTTGGGTGCGAGACCGAGGTATCCAGCCCGCCTCCAGGATCTGGCTCCTGATAGGCACCATATTCCTGGTGGTCGGCATTCTCCTGCGTTACCTGTGAATGGCGCGATGCGGGTACAGTACGTTTCCGAGGCATTCCAGCCAGTTGGTGCCGTGCAAGAGGTCTGAGCGGACAGATGTACCTGGCGTTTGAGGTGGTCAGCCCCAACGGTCGCGAGCTCGGCGCCGGTCGGCGCAAGGTTTTCGGCGCCGACGGCGGCCGCATCGGCCGCGCACCTGAAAACGACTGGGTGTTGCCCAATCCTTACGTATCGCGTCATCACGCCACCGTGCGTTGCATCGGCGGCATCTTCTATATCGAGAGCACCGGCGAGAACGGGGTTGCGGTCGGCGCGCCGGATTCGGTGTTGCCGCAAATGGAGCGCCATCGTCTGGCCAACGGCGATCGCCTCTACATCGATGAGTACGAGATCGCGGTCACGCTTTCCTCAGCTCAGCCGGGTGTGGATCCACTAGGCGCTCGCAGCGCACCGCCCGCTCAGAATCTTCTCGACGATCCGTTTGCGCCGCCGGCCACGCGCAGCGGCCCCGTCGTCGATCCGTTCGAGCCGGCTTCCGAAGACCTCGATCCCCTCAAGCAACTGACGGGCCGTCACCCGGTCATGCCGCAGGGACCACCGCCGCGAGATCCGGCGTGGAACCACACGCCGGCGCTGTCGGATCACTTTCGTCCGCCGCCCGCTCCACTCGGCGCGAGTCCGCCGCCCGCCGGCGCAACAGGAGCGATTCCCGACGATTGGGACCGGACGAGTTTCGGGCGCACCAAGTTCAACACACCGGGCGCGACGCCCCCACCGCAGGCGCAGCCGCCCGCTTCCGGCGGCGGTGCGATTCCCGACGACTGGGACAAGACGAGTTTCGGCCGCACCAAATTCAATACGCCCGCGCCGCCCCCCAGCGTGCCGCCGCCCGCGCCACCGCCGCGAGTGTCGGTGACGATCGAAACGCATGCGCAGGTGCCGACGCCATCGCGCGCCCCGCCGCCACCACCGCCGCGCGCGTCGCAGCCCGTTCAGCGTCCCGCTCCACTCGCACCGCCGCCCTCGCAAGCGCGTCCGACCAGCAGCTCGGGCGTCTACCAGCAGCCACAGCTTCGGCCAGTGCCGCCGGGTGGTGCATTGGACGTCGATCAGTTCCTGCGCAGCGCCGGTGTCGATCCGGGCACGGTACCGCCGGAAACGGCGGCCGCGATGGGCAACGTCCTGCGCTCGATCGTGCAAGGCGTGATCGATGTGCTGCGTGCCCGCTCGGAGATCAAGACCGAATTCCGCCTGCCGGTGACGCGTGTCAAGACCACCGAGAACAACCCGCTGAAGTTCTCGGTGAACGCGGAGGATGCGCTCAACTCGCTCCTCGGCAAGCGCAACCCGGCGTACATGCCGGCGATCAACGCCTTTGATGACGCGTTCGACGACATCCGCTTCCACCAGATGGCGATGCTCGCGGGAATGCGCGCCGCCTTCGAGCACATGCTCGAGCGCTTCGAGCCCGCGGCGCTGCAGGAGTTGTTCGACCGCCAGCTCAAGCGCGGCGGCCTGCTCGCCATGCCGTCCAAGATGAAGTACTGGGAGCTCTATGGGGCGATGTTTGCCGAACTGGCCGGGGACCGGGAGGATTCGTTCCGGCGCCTGTTCGGCGAGGAGTTCGCCAAGGCTTACGAGGAGCAGCTCGAGCGCCTGAAGCGCAACCGCAGCGCGTCGCGCCGCTAGAATAGCGTCGCCCGCATCGATCGATAACGACCATCGAACCACAATAAGAGAAGGGAGCGGGCCGACATGCCCAGGCATTTACTTCGGATGGCAGTGACGCTGTGCCTCGGCGCGCTGCTCGCAGCGTGCGCCGCCAAGCCGCCCAAGCCGGTGGAGGCCAAGACCCACATCACCGTGAGTCCCGATGTCAATCCCGATTCCACCGGCCGCCCCTCGCCGATCGTGGTGCGCGTCTATCAACTGCGCAACGACGCCGAGTTCAACGGCGCGGATTTCTTCGCGCTCTACGAGCACGAGAAGGAAACGCTCGGCGCGAGCCTGATCCTCACCAAGGAGTTCGAGTTCCAGCCCGGCGAGGCGCAGGATCTGAAGCTCCCGCTCTCGCCCGAGGCGCGTTTTCTCGGGGTGGTGGCCGCCTTCCGCGACATCCGCACCGCGAAGTGGCGCACGATCACCGCGGCGCCGGAGAAATCGCTCATGGACATGCTGTCCAAGGACCGGGTTTCGATCAGCGTGGACAAGGCTGCGGTAGCCTTGAACATCAAGGACTAACCCAGGCAGGACATTCATGTCGGATAACAATCGCGTCGTCTGGTCGGAGGGCCTGTTCCTGAGGCCCCAGCATTTCCAGCAGCAGGAGCGCTACCTGGAAGCCTATGTCGAGGGGCGTGCGGCCGTGCTGCATCCGCACTCGTGGGGCTTCACCGAGATCGAGATCGAGCGTGACCTGCTCGCCATCGGCAAGCTCGGCCTGCGGCGCGCGCGTGGCGTGTTCCCGGACGGGACGCCCTTCGTCATGCCGGACGATGATCCGCTGCCCTCGCCGCTCGAGATCGGCCCGAACGTTCGCGATCAGACCGTGCACCTGGCGATTCCGCTGCGCAAATCCGGCGCGACGCAGTCCGACCGCGGTGTGGGTTCTGCCGGGCTGGTGCGCAACGCCGTGCGCGATCATCGCGCCCGCGACGTGACTTCGGACTCGGGCAGTCTCACCGAATTGGAGACCGCCTCGCTGAATGCGCGCCTGCTGCTCGCGAGCGAGCCGAGCGAGGACTTCGCGCGCATCCCCGCAACGCACGTGATCGAGTGCCGTGCGGACAAGCAGGTGGTGCTCGAGGACCAGTTCGTTCCGACCGTGCTCAAGTCGAGCGCGGCGACGCGCCTCGCCACCTTCCTCACCGAGTTGCACGGCCTCCTGCAGCAGCGCGGCGAAGCGCTGGCGGCCCGCGCGGTGGCGAGCGGCCGCGGTGGTGCGGCTGAGATCGCCGACTTCCTGATGTTGCAGGCGGTGAACCGCTATCAGCCCGTGGTCGCACACCTGGCGGCCAATGCCAACTGCCATCCCGAGGCGCTCTATCGGCTGGCACTGGAGATCACCGGTGACCTGTCGACGCTCACCGCGAGCTCGCGCCGGCCGCCCCAGTTCCCCGCTTATCGTCACGAGGCGCTGCGTGCCACCTTCGAGCCGGTGATCCTCGCGCTGCGCGCGTGCCTGAGCGTGGTCATGGAGCAGAACGCGATCGCCATTCCGCTGCAGCAGAAGAAGTTCGGCATCAGCGTCGGCGCCGTGTCGGATCGCACGCTGTTCGACACCGCGGTGTTCGTGCTCGCGGCACGCGCCGAGATGCCGGTGGAGGATTTCCGCCGGCGCTTTCCCGCGCAGCTCAAGATCGGGCCGGTCGAGAAGATTCGCGACCTGGTCAACCTGCAGCTCCCGGGTATCGGCATCCAGCCGATGCCGGTCGCGCCACGCCAGATTCCGTATCACGCCGGGTTCGTGTACTTCGAGCTGGATCGCTCGGGTGAGCTGTGGCGCTCGCTCAAGAGCGCCGGCGGCGTCGCCATGCACCAGTCGGGCGAGTTCCCGGGCCTGACGATGGAATTCTGGGCCATTCGCAGCTGAGTCGCCTCATGTCCAACAAGAACGACGATCCGTTTGCGCCAAGTGATGCGACCATCCTGCGACCGAAGCCGGGAGCCGGTCGCCGTCCGGGGCCCGCTCCGAGCGCGCCCGCGCCGCCGCCGCCGCAAGCGCCGCCTGCCTATCAGCCATCGTATCGACCCGCGAGCGAGCACTCGCCGGCGGCCGCGCCCGAGAGCGGCGGCCTCGGCGATTTCCTCAGCACCGGCATCAATCCACTGGTGCAGGCCGCCACGGCGCTCCTGGTGCTCGCCGGGAAGTTGCGCGGCCAGGTTTCGAACGCCGATGTCGACAGCTTGCGTCGCCAGGCGACGCAGGAAGTGCGCTCCTTCGAGGATCATGCGCGGCAAGCCGGCATTCCGGCCGAGGATGTCCTCGCCGCGCGCTATGTCCTGTGCACGACCATCGACGAGGCGGTGCTCAATACGCCGTGGGGCGCGCAGAGCGGCTGGGCCTCGCAATCCCTGCTCGTCACCTTTCATCGCGAATCGTTCGGCGGCGAGAAGTTCTTCCAGATCCTCGAGCGCATCGCCGGCGAGCCGCAGCGTTATCAGCACCTCCTGGAGCTGATCTATGTCTGCGTGTCGCTCGGATTCGAAGGCAAGTACCGGCTCGATGAGCGCGGCGCGGTCAAGCTCGCGGACATTCGCCAGGATCTCTACCGGCGCATCCGCAACCTGCGTGGCACGCCGGAGTCCGAGCTCTCCCCGCTCTGGAAAGGAGTCGAGGACAAGCGCAACGCGGTGATCCGCTTCGTGCCGCTGTGGGTCGTGGCTGTGGCCTGCGTGACGATCCTGGCCGGTGTGTTCTTCTTCTTCCATTCGCGTCTCGGGTCGAAGGCTGAACCCGTGCAGGCGGCCCTCGCCCAGGCCGGCGTGCATGCGCCGGTGGCGACGGCGGCGCCGCTTGCGCCGACGGGCCTGCCGCAATTGCTGAAGGAGGAGATCGATCGGCATCGCGTGTCGGTCGAGGAGCGCCCGGATCGGGTGGTGATCACACTGCTCAGCACGGATCTCTTCCCCTCGGGGAGCGCCCGCATCAATCCGGCACTCGAGCCGCTGGTGCACCGGATCGGCGCCGCGCTCGAGCGCCTGCCCGGCAGGATCCTCGTGGTCGGCCACACCGACGATCAGCCGATCCGCTCGCTTCGCTATGCCGACAACTACGAGCTGTCGCGCGAGCGCGCGATGCAGGTCGTCAAGCTCATGAAAGACGACATCAAGAACAAGGCGCGTGTGGACTCGAGTGGCGCGGGCCCATCGGAGCCGCGCTACAAGCCGCCGGAGTTGCCGGAGAATCGGGCGCGCAACCGCCGCGTCGAAATCAACTACCTGCCGGAAGGCTGATTACCCATGCTGGCGATCCTCAAAAGCCGCTGGTTCCTGGCGCTCGTCGGTCTGATCCTGCTCGGCCTGCTGATCTGGTTCGGCGGGCCGTACCTGGCGTTCGGCGACTACCACCCCTTCGAAAGCGTCATGGGCCGCGTGCTCGCGCTGCTCGTGATCGTCCTCATCTACGTGGGCATCGCGCTGCTCAAGCAGATGAACAGCAACCGCGCGAGCCAGAAGCTCGCCGCGGAGGTGGCGGGCCAGGACAGCGGCGCGCGCGCGGGGAGCGCCGAGGCGCAGCAACTGAAGCGGCGCTTCGAAGAGGCGGTGGAAGCGCTGCGCAAGTCGCGCAAGAAAGGCGCGCGCAATCTCTACGAGCTGCCCTGGTACATGATCATCGGGCCGCCGGGCTCGGGGAAGACCACGGTCCTCGTCAACTCGGGACTCAACTTCCCGCTGGCGCAGAAATTCGGCAAGGAAGCGCTGCGCGGCGTCGGTGGCACACGTAATTGCGACTGGTGGTTCACCGACCAGGCGATCCTGCTCGATACCGCGGGCCGTTACACGACCCAGGATTCCAACGCCGACGCCGACGCCGGTGGCTGGAAGGCCTTCCTGCAACTGCTGCGCAAATACCGCCGCCGCCAGCCGATCAACGGCGTGATCGTGGCGATCAGTGCCTCGGACCTGCTCACGCTCGGTGAACGCGACCGGGAGCGGCACGTGGCCGCGATTCGCGAACGACTCGATGAGCTCAACCGCGAGCTGCGCATCGAGGCGCCGGTGTACGTGCTGGTCACCAAGTGCGACCTCATCGCCGGCTTTTCCGAGTTCTTCGACGACCTCAACCAGGACACGCGTGCGCAGGTGTGGGGTACCACGTTCCCGCTCGAGGTGAGCCGCTCCGGGCAGGCGGCGGACGGCTTTCCGAAGGAATTCGAGCGCCTGCTCGAGCGCCTGCAGTCGCGCGTCATCGATCGCGTCGAGCAGGAGCGCGATCCGCGGCGGCGCACGGCCATCCTCGCCTTCCCGCAACAGGTCGCAAGCCTCAAGCCGCTCCTGAGCGATCTGTTGCGACGCGTGTTCAGCCAGTCGGGCTTCGACTCCACCGTGCTCCTGCGCGGCGTTTACTTCACCAGCGGCACCCAGGAAGGCACGCCGATCGACCGCATGCTCGGTGCGATCGCGCGCAACTTCGGGTTCACCAGCGCCGTGGCGCCGAGCCCCGCGGGCCAGGGCAAGGCCTATTTCATCGAGCGGCTGCTCAAGAAGGTGGTGTTCCAGGAATCCGGCATCGCCGGCGTCAACCTGCGCCTGCAGCTGCAGAAGGCGCTGCTGCAAAGTGGCGCCTACCTCGCGTGCGCGGCGATCGTGGTGATCGGCGTGCTCGCGCTGATCGTCAGCTACCGCAGCAACGCGTCGTACGTCGAGGATGTGAGCCAGGCGACGCAGAGCCTGACCAGCCTCCCGTCCGTCGAAGCCTCGGGCGTGCCGGTCGAGATGTTGCTGCCGCGCCTCGATGCCTTCGCCGGGGTGGTGAAGTCGGCGGAGCGCTACAAGGGCGATGTGCCGGTGCGCATGCGCGTCGGCCTCTACCGCGGCAATGCGCTCGGCGAATCGGCGCGCGATGCGTACCTGCGCGAATTGAACGCGACGCTCCTGCCGCTGATGGGCCGGCAGTTCGAGCAGCGCATGCTGGTCAACTCAGGGACGCCCGACCAGCTCTACGAGTACCTCAAGGCCTACCTGATGCTCGGCGACAGCGCCCACCGCGACGCGGATCACCTGCGCTTCCTGTCGCGGCACGAGTGGCAGCAGATGATCCCCGATGCGGAGATCCGCCAGCGCGTCACCGATCACTTCGAGCAACTGCTCGCGGATCCGGACAGCATGCGGGCGCTCCCGCTCAACGCCGCGGTGATCCAGCAGGCGCGCACCGCGCTGCGCACGGCCTCGATCCCGGTGCTCATGTACAGCCGCCTGAAGCTCAACTACGTCGGCGACGCCAAGCGCGCACTGCGCCTCGACATGGTGACGGGCGCCGGTGCCGACCTCGCGCTGGTGCGCAAGAGCGGCGCGAAACTCTCCGACCCGATCCCGGCGATCTACACGCGCGCGGTGTTCAGCGACGTGAACAGCACCGGCAAGCTCGAACTGATCCAGCAGTTCGCGGGCGACAGCTGGGTGTTCGGCGACAACACGTTCGATCTCAGCCAGGCGCCGCGCCTCGCCTACCAGGTGATGCAGATCTACGAAGCGGATTACATCCGCGCCTGGGATGCGATCATCGCGGATGTGGGACTCGCGCCGACGGGCACCGCCGACCAGCTCACGCAGGTGCTCAGCATCGTCTCGAGCCCGAGCTCACCGCTCAAGGGCTTCCTCAATGTCGCCGCGGACAACACCAACCTGCTGAAGCAGGACGATGCCGTGGACAAGGCGGCGCAACAGGTCGCGGCGGCGGCGGCAGCCAAGGCGGCGCAGCTCAGCAAGATGTTTGGCGGCGACCAGGCGAACGCCGCGCAGGACAAACCCGGAGCGCGCTGCACCGCTCACTTCGAGCCGCTGCGCAAGCTCACCGAAGGACCGCCGGGCAGCACGCAGATCGACCGGGTGCTCGGCGTGCTCGCGCAGACCAACCAGGCGCTCAAGGCCATGGGTTCCGGTCTCGGCAAGACCAGCAGCCTCGAAGGGATGACGCGTGCCGGACAGGCCGATACGTTACAGGCGTTGCAACTCGAGGCGAAGCAACTCCCGCCGCCGCTCAACGCCATGATTGCTCAGATCGGCGGTCAGAGTACGACCCTTGCCACCGGGGCGGCACGCACCGAGCTGCAGCAGAAGTACAACCAGTTCGTGCGTCGCGAGTGCAGCGAGCTCATCGAGGGCCGCTATCCCTTCGATCGCGGCAGCGCGGTGGATGTCCCCCTCGCCGATTTCGGTCGCGTCTTCGGCTACGGCGGGGTGTTCGACAACTTCTTCCGCGACAACCTCGCGGCGCTGGTCGATGTCTCGCGTACGCCATGGCGCTGGCGCGAAGGCGCGGGCGCGATCGGCGGCTCGGCATCGCTCCTCAATCAGTTCCAGCTGGTGCAGCGCATCCGCGAGGTGTACTTCAAGCCCGGCGGACAGTTGCCGGAGGTGCGTTTCAACGTCACACCGGATGCGCTCGACGCGCAGGCTTCGCGCTTCGCGCTCGATATCGACGGCCAGATGCTCGAGTACCGACACGGCCCGCAACAGAGCCGCGCGGTCACCTGGCCGGGCGGCGCCGCCGGGCAATCGTCGGTGGTCTTCGAAGAGCGCGGCGGTTCCGGGCCGAGCGTCGCGTACCAGGGTCCCTGGGCGTGGTTCCGCATTCTCGACAAGTCGCAGCTCACTCCGCAGTCCGATACGCGCTTCCTCGCGAACTTCAGCCTGAGCGGGCACTCGGCGAGCGTGGTGCTCGAGGCCACCTCGATCCGCAATCCGTTCGCGGCCAACGAGCTCGGTCGCTTCCGCTGCACGATGTAGCCCGCCATGAACAGCGCCGCGCCCGTGGGCTTCTTCGGCAAGTTGCCGTGCAACGGCGACTTCCTGCAGCGTCGCGTGCCCCAGGAATTCGTCGATCACTGGGATGCGTGGCTGCAGCAATGCATCCAGGAGAGTCGCCAGGCGTTGCAGGACGGATGGCTCAACGCCTACCTCTCGGGTCCCGTGTGGCGCTTCGTCTTGAGCGAAGGCGTGTGCGGGAGCGGCGCGTACGCCGGCGTGATGATGCCGAGCGTCGATCGCGTGGGCCGCTATTTCCCGCTCACCATCGTGACGCAGCTCGACAGCGACGATTCGCCGCTCGAGGTTGCCTGCCGCGGCGCGCCGTGGTTCGTCGCCGCCGAGGAGTTGGCACTCGCCGCGCTCGACGATGCAAACCTCAATCTCGACGGCTTTGACGACAGTGTCGAAGCCCTCGCCGCGCGCCTTCCTGCGAGTACGGCCGAGCAGTCGCGCCTCCTGACCACGGCACAGGATCAGTCCGGCTTTCCGGCGCAAGGCTGGCAGTGGCACGTGACGCTGCCGGGTGCGAACGAGTTGCAGAGCGCGGTGAATGCGCTCGCGCTGCGCGTGCTTGCCGGACAACTGCGACCCCTCACGCTGTGGTGGACCGAGGGCGCATCGGCGCTCGGCCCGGCGTGCCTCGCGTTACGGGGTCTGCCCGCGCCCTCCAGCTTTGCCGCGATGTTTGCCGGGCACTGGGAGCATTGGGGATGGAAGAGTGCCGGCGCGCAGTTCTCCCAGGTTGCGAGCGCGCCGCCTACGGGATTCAACGGCGCACCGGGCGACATCGCCCACGCTGCCCCGCTCGCACCGGCGCGCGAGGCGGCCGAGAGCGATGCGATCGTCGTGCATGCGGATGCACCGACGTCGCGGCCGACGGCCATCGAGGAAAACGGTGCCGCCTACATCTCGCGACCCGAAATCGGGCTCTGGGCCATCGCCGCCGGCAATGGCGCGGACGATGCACGCGCGCTGGAAATGATCGCGGATCTGCTCAACCAGCTGCCCGACGCCGCGAGCCTCTCGGCCCTCGTCGAGTCGGCGCGCAGCGCGCTGTGGCAGGGGCACGAGCACATTCGCCTGCAAGCCGCGCGCGACGTGCAGCGTGCCGACCCGCGCGCCAATGCGCTGGTGATGCTCGCGAAGGGACAGGAGTGCGCGCTGCTCACCGCGGGCGCCGTGCAACTGCTGCGCGCGCGCGATCACGCGCTGCACGCGATCATCGATTCGAGCGCCGCGGAACCGCTGACGTCGACACCGAAGCAGGCCGCGGCGGGCGATTCGCTGATGGACCTGTTCCGCAGCGAGCCGCGCGTCGCGCCGCCGCTCGGGGCCGAGGGTCTCGAGGGGATCGCCGTGCACTACGACCTGATGATGCCGGGCGATCACTGGATTCTGTGCGGACGGCCGCTCGTGAACGCGAACGGCTGGTCGCGCATCGCCTCGCTGGTGGCGAGCGGACTGCCGCTCAACGCCCTCGCGCTCGGCGACTCGCTGCGCGAAAGCGATGTCGCAGTCGAAGCGCAGACCCGGCCGCTCCCCGTGCTGCTGCTCGAAGTGAATACCGGGCACGGGTTGACGGGTTGAGCGAGGCCTCATGCTGCTCGCCCTGAGTGTGATCAGTGAGAACGCGGCGACGCTCGGGGCGGCGAGCTACAAGGTGTTCGATGAACGCGGCGGCAGCATCGGCCGCGTGACCGGCAACGACTGGATGCTGCCCGACCCCGAGAAGTTCGTCTCCAGCCGCCACGCCAACATCGTCTGCGAGGACGGTCGTTTCCTGCTGCAGGATACGAGCACCAACGGCACCTTCATCAACGCGCTCAACCAGCGTGCTGCACGGGATGAGCCGGTGGTGTTGCGCGATGGCGATCGCCTGTTCATCGGTGAGTACGAAATACTTGTGCAGCTCATCGAGAGCGATGCGCCGGCCGCACCCGCGGCGCCGGCCGCACCCGCCGCACCCGCGGCAGCGCCGGACCCGCCGGCAGCATTGGATTCGAGTGATCCGCTGCTCGGGCTCCCGCCGGCGGCACCGCCACCGAGCGCGCCGCGATCGGCGCCGCCAGCATCGGGCTCGTACACGCGCCCGCCGTTTCCGCAGCCGCCACCGCCAGCTCCGGCGCGCACCGACGCGACCGCTTCGGTACCGTATGTGTCGTCACCGCCGGCCGCGGGCTTCAGCGCCGGCGCGCCGGGGGTCGATGAGTTCCTGGCCGCGGTGGGACTCGATCCGGCGCAGGTGAATCCCGCCATCTATGAGCAGATGGGCGCCATCCTGCGCATCGTCGTGCAGGGCCTCGTCGATGTGCTGCAATCGCGTGCCGAGATCAAGAACAACTTCCGCATGCCGATGACTTCCCTGCGACCGGTGGAGAACAACCCGCTCAAGTTCTCGATGAACACCGACGATGCGCTGCATAACCTGTTCGTCAAGCGCAATCCCGGCTACCTCGGGCCCATCGAGTCGTTCCAGGAAGCTTTCCAGGACGTGTCCTTTCACCAGATGGCGATGCTCGCCGGCATCCGCGCGGCCTACGACGCCATGCTGGCGAAGCTGCACCCGGATCATCTCGAGGAGCTCTTTGATCGCAAGCTCAAGCGCACCGCGTTGCTCAGCGTCGGCCGGCAGTCGAAGTTCTGGGACCTGTATCGCGAGCAGTTCGAGGACATCGAGTCGGACGTCGAGGCGCACTTCCAGCGACTGTTCGGCGAGGAATTCGCCAAGGCGTACAACGAGCAGCTCCAGCGTCTGAACGCCACGGCGCGCGCGCAGCGACGCTGACCCAGCTATGGTCTGCTCCGCCAGCGCACACTATGATCGCGTCCGAGCAGCCCGCGTTGCCGCTCCCGGCCCAGACCCATTCGAATGACAATTTGGGGTCATCGGAGAACATGTCACAGGCGATCCAGTCCCATACGCCGCCAGCGTTCACCTGGAAATCGGCCGCGGTAACCTCGACCGGCAACGTTCGCTCGCACAACGAAGACGCGATCCTCGAATTGCCCGCGGCCGGGTTGTGGGTCGTGGCCGATGGGATGGGCGGACATAATGCCGGCGATGTCGCGAGTCGCATGGTGGTCGAGTCGCTCGCCACCGTGTCGGCCACGCCGCAGCCGAGCGTGTTTCTCGATGCGGTCGAAGATCGGTTGCGCGAAGTCAATCTGCGCCTCTATCAGCATTCGCTCAACGCCGAGACCGGGGTGAGCGGCTCCACGGTCGCGGCCCTCCTCGCCTTCGATCGCTTCGCGCTCAGTGTGTGGGCCGGTGACAGCCGCGTGTATCGCAGCCGCGGCGGCCAGTGCGAGCAGGTGACTCGCGATCACAGCGAAGTGCAGGAGATGCTCGATGACGGCGTGGTGAACGCGGCGGACGCCGAACAACATTCAGCGGCCAACGTGATCACGCGCGCCGTAGGCGGCATGGAGCAGCTGTACCTCGACCTCGAGCTGCGCGAGCTGCGGCACAACGACCGCTTTCTGGTCTGCAGCGATGGTCTCTACAAGGAGGTGTCGGACGATCTCATCGGCCGTCATCTCGCGGGCAACGATCCCGAAGGCGCCTGCAAGGCGCTGCTCAAGCATGCGCTCTCCGGCAAGGGCAGCGATAACGTCTCGATCGTCGTGGTGCAGTTCCTGGAGGTTCGCGCGTGATGCGCGCGGGCCGCACCCGCTCGGCGTGATGCGCTCGACACCATGAAGGAATTCCGTCAGGCGCTCGACGCTCACGTGGCCGGCCATGTCGACCTGGCCGCGCTGCAACGGCAGCTGGTGCTGAGCCTGGTCGCGAACCCGCAGCTCGCCGCCGCTCACAGCGCGCTGGTGGAAGCGATGTATCGCTCGGGGCGCATCCAGGGCGAAACCTACCTCGCGCTCATCCAGTCGATCCGCACGGCACAGGCCTCGGCGGCGCCAACACCACCGCCTCCGCCGCGACCGCCACCGAGTACACCCGCGCGCGCACCGGAAACGGGAGACAAGACGCAGTTCCGGGCGCCGGCCGCCGCGAAACCCGCGCCGAGCGTCGCGGACGACGAAGGGCAGAAGACGCAATTCCGCATGCCCGCACGGCCAACACCCGCGCCCGCGCCCGATGCGGATTCCATCGGCGATCCGGCCTCGCCCGCTCCGAGTGCGGCGCCCGGTTCCCTGGCGGAGCTGGTCGGCGGCACTCCTTCGCGTCCGGACCCTTCGGCTGCGCGCCCGCGTCCGCCGAGTGCTCCTACGACCGGTCCCGCGAGCGGGCCTGCCACGACAGGTCCGAGCGGCAACACCGGCAGAAGCACTACCGGCACCGGCGCTTTCGCGATGGATGGGTTCACGGGCCGCAGCACCACTGGAAGCACCGGCACCACAGGCACGACTGGCACCACAGGCACGACGGGATCAACGGGAACGACGGGCTCCGGTCGCTCGGCGTCCTCGAGCTGGGGTCACCCGCAGCGTTGGGCGGAGGAGCCGTCGCAGCCGCTCGGACCCGAGAGCGTCATCAAGGATCGCTTCATCCTCGAAGAGCTGATCGGTCGCGGCGGCATGGGCATCGTGTTCAAGGCGCGCGACCAGCGCAAGGAGGAAGCGCAGGATCGCAACCCGCACGTCGCGATCAAGGTGTTGAACGAGGAGTTCAAGCGCCATCCCGAGTCCTTGAAGGCGCTGCAGCGCGAATCGCGCAAGGCGCAGAAGCTCGCGCATCCCAACGTCGTCACCGTGTACGACTTCGATCGCGACGGTGCCAACGTCTTCATGGTCATGGAGCTGCTCGAGGGCGAGTCGCTCGACAAGCTCATCAAGCGCCACGAGGGGACCGGCGTCCCCATCAAGGAAGCGATCACCATCGCGCGCGGCCTGTGCGCGGCGCTCTCCTACGCGCACGAACAGGGCGTGGTGCACAGCGACTTCAAGCCGGCGAATGCGTATCGCACCACGAGCGGCGCGATCAAGGTGTTCGATTTCGGCATCGCGCGCGCCGCGCGCCGCCATGGCGACGTGAAGGGCGAGACGACGCTGTTCGATGCCGGCACACTCGGCGCGCTCACGCCCGCCTACGCGAGCTGCGAAATGATCGAGGGCCTCGAGCCCGATGCGCGCGATGATGTCTATGCCGCCGCGTGCGTCGTGTACGAGTTGCTCGCGGGCCGCCATCCCTTCAACAAGGTCTCCGCGGTGCAGGCGCGCGATGGCAAGCTCGTGCCCAAGCGCATTCGCGGGCTCTCGAGCCGCCAATGGCGTGCGCTCCTCAAGGGCCTGGCGTTCGACCGCGCCGAGCGCTCCGCTTCGGCGGACGAGCTCATCCAGGGCCTCCTGCCGCAGCGACACGCACCGGCGCTCTACCTCGGCATCGCCGCGGCG
>Ga0126377_10000493_pt1 | contig 23960 bp, 18 predicted proteins | sample PanSoiMetPlot_22_FD_92647 | JGI IMG/M metagenome (GOLD analysis project Ga0126377, IMG submission 92647) | Tropical forest soil microbial communities from Panama - MetaG Plot_22 | ecosystem: Environmental > Terrestrial > Soil > Tropical forest > Bulk soil | place: Panama | collected 2016-02-17 | reverse complement strand
GCGAAGAAGGATTTCTCGCCGAAATCAAACAAAAGTTTCCTGACATTCAGCTGATTTCAACTACTGAATACGCCGGAGCCACTCGTGATACTGCCAAGCGGGCTTCCGAAAATCTGCTCAGCCGCTTTGGTGATGACGTCCAGGGCATCTTCACGCCCAATGAATCATCTACGGCCGGTATGTTGTCGGCGCTGCAGGACATCGGCAAAGCAGGCAAGGTTTCGTTTGTAGGCTTTGACTCGAGCCAGATCTTTATCGATGCCATGCGCGCTAATCAGTTGCACGGCATTGTGGTCCAGAATCCTTTCAATATGGGCTACCTGGGCGTCCGGACCATCGTCGAACATCTCCTCGGTAAACCGGTCGAGAAACGTATCGACACCGGAGTCACAATGGTTACCAGGGACAATCTCGACTCCGCCGAGGTGCAAACGTTGATTCACCCACCGCTCGATCAATATTTGAAATAGTCCCGTCTATTCTGAGAACGCTGGCAGATGGTTGCTGAGCTAAAACAGAACCGCAGCTTCATAAATCCGGCCTTTCTGCGAACGCAGCTGAACCGCTTTGGACCGCTGTTTGGTTTGGTCCTGGTTATTGCGATCTTTTCGATCCTCACCGGCGCCCCGGAACGTTACCTGGCGCCGAAGAACCTGCGCACAGTGCTGGTGCAGACTGTGATCGTGGCCATCGGCTCGATCGGTATGACCATGATCATTATCAGCGGCGGTATCGATCTCTCTGTCGGATCGGCGATAGCACTTTGCGGCGTCGTCACTGCCCTGGGTCTTAAAGCCGGCCTGTCTCCGGTGCTGGCTATCCTGGCGGGAATTATTGTGGGCGGCCTGGTGGGATTGGTTAATGGCCTGGCGATCACCCGGCTGCGCGTGGTCCCTTTTATTGCCACCCTGGGAATGCTGGGGGTAGCGCGCGGCGTTGCTAAAGGATTGGCAGGTTCACAGACGGTGATCATTCCCGACACCTGGGCCAACAATTTGCTGCTCACGGTTCCGCAACCCGAGTGGTTGTTGGTTGCGCCTGGTGTCTGGTTGGCGATTGCGTTAGCGGTGATCGCTGCAGTCGTTTTGCGTAACACAGTATTCGGGCGACGAGTTTTTGCCCTCGGTTCAAACGAGGCGGCCGCGCGCGCCTGTGGTATCGCTACTGATCGATTGAAAGTTTCGATCTACGGACTGGCGGGATTGCTTTTTGGTTTGGCCGGTGTGTTGCAAATGTCCCGTTTGCGAGTTGGGGATCCAACGGTGGCCGCGGGTTTGGAGTTGGACATAATTGCTGCCGTGGTAATCGGCGGCGGTAGTCTGAGCGGGGGCGAGGGGACAATTCTCGGCTCAATGATCGGCGCGCTGATCATGGCGTTCCTGCGTAGCGGGTGCCAGCAATTGGGTTGGGAGAACTATGTTCAGGAAATAATCATTGGGGCAATCATTGTGACGGCAGTGGCTTTGGACCGGTGGAGGAGTGCGGCGACGTAGGGCTTTTGGCCTTTGTGCTTGGTACTTTGTTCTTTGGTCTTTGTTTCTTTGTCCTTTTCCTCCGTGGTTTCTGGTGTGTGGTTCCGGAGTCTTGTTTTCTTGGAGATCTCAGGAATCTCAGATCTCTGATATCACAGATCTCAGAATTTCAGATCTCAGATCTCGGATCGCAAATCGCAGAATTTCAGATCTCTCAGATCTCAATGACCAGCGACGTGAGATCTGAGATCTTGGATTTGAGATCTCACGGGCCAAACAACAATCGTCTAAACGCCAAGCACAAAAACCAACACACAGACACAAAGCACCAAGTACAAAGCACTAAGCACACAAAGGCCCAAGACCCAAAACCCAAGACCGTAGGCCACATGCCCACCATCACCAACATCATCGTCCGGGACGTTCGCTTTCCCACCTCGCGCCTGCTTGATGGCTCCGACGCCATGAACGCGGATCCGAACTACTCGGCCGCCTACGTTGTCCTACAAACCGATAGCCCCGCCGGGTTGGAAGGACACGGCCTGACGTTCACCATCGGCCGGGGCAACGAATTGTGTGTCGCCGCTATTAATGCGTTGCGTCCTTTGGTGGTGGGATTGTCCATTGGTCACCCGGAGGCAATGGGTGAGGCCTGGAAACAGCTGACATCTGATAGCCAACTGCGTTGGGTTGGACCAGAGAAAGGTGTGATCCATCTCGCCACCGCAGCCATCGTCAATGCCCTGTGGGATCTCTGCGCCAAGGTCGAGGGCAAGCCGCTATGGAAGCTGCTCGTCGATATGAGTCCCGAGCAGATCGTTTCCTGCATTCCGTTTAGCTACATCACCGACGCCTTAACTCCGGCAGAAGCGCTCGAGATTCTCAAACGCAACGAAGCAACAAAACCCGCGCGCGAAGCCGAAATGCGCGCCTCCGGTTACCCGGCCTACACCACTTCGGCGGGCTGGCTGGGTTATGCAGACGACAAGGTAAGGAAACTGGTCCATGAAGGATTGGCCCAGGGCTGGACCCACTTCAAGATGAAAGTGGGTCGCAATCTACAGGACGATCTCCGTCGGGCGCGGATAATTCGCGAAGAGATTGGCTGGGACCGCAAGCTGATGATGGATGCCAACCAGGTGTGGGATGTCTCCGAGGCAGTTCGTTGCATGAAAGAGCTGGCGGAATTTCGTCCTCATTGGATCGAAGAGCCGACCTCTCCCGACGACGTGTTGGGACACGCCCGCATTGCTGAGGCGATCGCGCCCATCGGCGTGGCCACGGGTGAGCACTGCCAGAATCGAGTGATGTTCAAACAACTGTTCCAGGCGCGGGCCATTAGTTTTTGTCAGATCGATAGTTGTCGCCTGGGCGGTGTGAACGAGGTGTTGGCCGTGCTGCTGCTGGCGGCAAAGTTTGCGATACCTGTCTGTCCGCATGCAGGTGGCGTGGGCCTGTGCGAGTACGTGCAACATCTTTCTCTCTTCGACTACATCGCAGTGAGTGCGTCGCTCGACAATCGCATCGTCGAGTACGTCGACCACCTGCACGAACACTTCGTCCATCCGGTGATCATGAGAGAGGCGCGCTACCTACCGCCGTTGGCGCCAGGATTCAGTATCGAAATGAAACCGGAGTCGTTGGCCAGGTTTCAATTTCCTGAGGGAGTAGCCTGGGGCAACGGAAACTTGTGAATTAGGAGTCATCGTAATGATCGTAAACAAACGAATATTTATTGCCGCTCTGGTATTGGTAATGGGACAGGCGGCCGCTGTTGTCGCTCAGAACCCCGGCGCTGAAGAACGTAAACCGAGTAAGCCGATCCGTCACTTTGTTGTCACCTCGGCCCAATCGCTGGCCGAGGTCGAGAAGAAGATACAGTCGGCAAACAAGGTGGAAGAATTGGTCGGCGGCGAAGGTATGGAAGTACGTGTCGCCATTCAGCACGAAAAGGACACGACGGCGGCAAACGCTGAGTTGCACGACGCTTCCGATGATGTCTACTACGTGCTGGAAGGTTCGGCAACGTTAACTTTAGGGGGTGCTTTGGACTCGCCACGGGAGATAGAACCAGGCGAATGGCGTGCGCCGCGCATAGTTGATGGTCAGAAGGTGGAAATCAAGAAAGGTGATCTGATCATCGTTCCGCGAGGGACGCCACATCATCGCAGTACTGCGGGCCAGGACTTCACGATGATCTTGATCAAGGTCTACGACAAACCATTACCGGCGCCAAAGTCGGCGACAAAATAGTTAAGAATAGGTCGTATAGGTCCTATATTTCGTGAACGATGATCCGACTCTCTAGGAGCAGAATAATGAAACACCTCTCCTTTTCTCTTCTTCCTATTGTTTTGCTGGCGGCGCCAGCTTTTGCCCAAAGTAGTGCTGGCCCCGCGAATAGTTGCGCGGAGGTCACCACCCGAGCGGAACGCGCCGAGGCCCGACTGAAAGACTGGCCCAATCTCGGTCGCTATCACGAGGAAAACACGAAACTCGCAGCGCCGGCCAAGAACGAAGAACGGGTCGTGTTCATGGGCGACTCAATTACTGACGGTTGGCACAACCCAAACAGCGGCGGCTTCTTTCCCGGCAAACCTTATGCGAATCGTGGCATCAGTGGCCAAACAACCCCACAAATGCTGATCCGCTTCCGTCCCGACGTGATCGAGCTACAACCAAAGGTCGTCGTGATCCTGGCCGGGACCAATGATATTGCCGGCAACACCGGTCCCACCACGCTTGCCGCCATCGAAGACAACCTGACTACCATGGCTGAACTGGCCAAAGCCCATGGGATTCGGGTGGTGCTTGCTTCACTGCTTCCGGTGAGTGACTACGAAGTCAGAGACGGAAAGCCGATCGTTCAGACTGTGCGCCGGCCGCCCGAACAGATCAAGGCGCTGAATAACTGGATGAAGGAGTACGTGGCCAAGAATCATCTGGTCTATCTCGACTATTTTTCGGCGATGGTCGACGACAAGGGTTTTTTGAAAGACGAGTTGAGCGATGATGGCTTACATCCAAATCCGAAAGGCTACGCAGTCATGAACCCGCTGGCCGCGGCTGCGATTGCCACCAGCCTCAAACGCGGCCAGTAGTGTTTCGCAATGCCGACTACTCTCGAAGATATCGCCCGCGCGCTCAACGTCTCCAAGATGACGGTCTCACGGGCGATAAATAACCATCCGGAGATCAGTCGCGACACGCGCGAGCGAATCCTCCGTACCGCGCGGAAGATGAATTATCGCCCCAATCAGTTTGCCCGGGCGCTGACCACCAATCACTCCTATCTTATCGGTATCGTTGTGCCCGACTTGATGCATTCCTACTTCGCGGAGATTTGCCGGGGTGTCGAATCCCGCGCGCGCCCAGTCGGTTATCAGAATCTGATCTGCAGCACTGACGAAGAAGCAGCGAAGGAGTTATCAGAGGTCGAAGCCCTCTTGTCGCGTACCGATGGACTTATCGTGGCCTCGGCTGCGTCGACGCGCGAGCTCAAGGCTTACCGGCAATTGCTAAAAGAAGGCGCGAAGATCGTGCTGATAGATCGTTTGCTTGAAGGATTACACTGTCCGGCCGTGACCACCGACGACGTCAAGGTGGGCCTTTTGGCCACCGAACACCTGATCGAGCTCGGTCACCGCCAGGTTGGTTTCCTGCGCGGGGCGGACGTTTCAACTTCTACTAAGCGTGAGGAAGGTTATCGCCAGGCCTTGACCAAACACCGCTTGCGAATTGAGGGGAGGTTGATGCGCGATTGCGGTTTCACCGAAAGCGACGGCTACAACGCCATGAGTGTTTGGTTGAAAGAAGGCGGGGTGCCACCCGCAGTTTTTGCGGCGAACGATCCGGCTGCAATTGGCGCGATGGCTGCAATCAATGAAGCGGGCCTCACCATCCCACAGGACCTCGCGATTGTAGGCGTGGGCAACATTCACTACGGAGACATGTTGCAAGTACCGCTGACGACGGTCTCCTGGTCCAAGATGCTCATGGGCCAGGCAGCGGCGGAGTTATTACTGAAGATGATCGATGGCAAATCAGTAAAGAAGAGTTTAGTGACCGTGGTGGAACCGGAGCTGATCGTGCGCCGATCATGTGGTGGGTGAGAAATTACGGTTCTTCGAGAGTCGCAACCCCTGCCCTGATTTTCTCTGCGCAGCCTCAGCGTCTCTTGCCTCTGCGGTAGAGTGCATCTTTCGCGTCAACGCTACCCGCAGAGTCTCAGAGACGCTGAGGTGGCGCACAGAGAAGTTTGATTGCATCTATAGCCAACCACTTCTCATTAACCTTGCTCAACGAAAATCCTTACGTTAGATTGTCACTGGTTCCCTGCGGTGCTAATCGTCACGCGCCTGTGCGACGTCAAGAAAAACTTCTTACCTGAAGAGGAAGTTTACTCGACCACTTTTCACCCTTACGCTAACTCTCCTTGAGCCGGGAAAGATCGCTATGTCAACCGCACTATGTACTCACTGTGGATTTGTCGGCTATTGGTCGGACGAACAATGTGCGCGCTGTGGCGCCGAGTTGATTCAAACGCCAGCTGCAAGCGACAAGGGACAAGCTACGTTCGCTGCCGGACTAGGTACCGGACCCGAGTTTGTACCTTCGCCACGTATCGGACCATTTGATGGCGTCGGTGCGGTCCTAGGACCGACGCTTAGTATGTTCACGAAGAACATCTGGTTAATTATTAAACTCGTCGTGGCCCTGTTTGCGCCGCTTGAGATTTTAAAGGCACTGAGTTTCTATCCAAACCAACCGAGTTGGCAGTGGGTCGTCGGCGTTGTTCTCCTCGGTCTGCTGTGCCAGGCATTGATCGCGCCGGCTGTCATCTACGCCCTCGTGACCTTGAGACGTACCGGGGTAGCCCCAACTCTCAACGACTCCTACCGCTGGGCCTTGAGTCGATTGGGCAAGATATGCGTCTGTGCTGTGGCGGTCTACGCACTGACGGCTCTGGGCTTATTACTATTTGTGATTCCAGGAATAATTGTAACTGTGGCGTACTTCCTGGTTTACCCAATCGTGACTCTCGAAAACCTCGGTCCTGTGAATTCACTGGATCGCAGCTGGAACCTGACCAAGGGTCATCGTTGGCGAATCTTCCTGGCGCTGTTAGTTATGATGTTGTTGTGTTGGGGGGTCTCGGCGCCACTGAACGCGGTTACCGCGGCGTTGGTTTCATTTGGAATCACGTTTTGGCCGGTCCAGGCGACGGTGGCTTTAGCGACCGATATAATTGGCGAATCCCTGACAGTACTTTCGTTGGTGATCTACTTGAGTATTGTTGAGTTTGAGCTACCACAGCAAACCTCGCTGCTCAGGAGAGAATCTTAGGAACCGTCACTCTTATCGCAGTCTTTTTCAAGCAAGCAAAACATGTACTCAGCTCAGATCACTCGCGCTAATCCTACCTGTATCGTTCTGCTGCTCGATCAGTCAGGGTCGATGTCTGATCCGTTCAGTGGCGACGCGAGCAACAAGAAGTCTGACTTTGTCGCCGAGGTCGTCAATCACACTCTCCACGATCTTGTCATCCGCTGCACAAAAACCGAAGAGGTACGTAACTACTATTACATCTCAATTATCGGTTACGGCCGCTCAGTCGGTCCGGCGTTCAGCGGACCACTTTCGTCAAGAGGAATGGTTCCGATCTCCGAAGTGGCCGATTTTCCGCTCCAGGTGAAAAATAGTTACAAACGAGTATCCGATGGCGCGGGTAGTTGGGTAGAAATTCCAGTGCGCTTTCCGGTTTGGATCCACCCCACCGCCGAAGGCAAAACACCAATGTGCGAAGCACTCTCGCTGGTGAAGAGTACTCTCGAAACCTGGTTAGCGGCACACCCGCGAGGCTTTCCGCCAACGGTGCTGCATCTGACTGATGGTGAATCGAGCGATGGTGACCCGGATTACGTTGGCCGCCAGATCATGTCGCTGAAAACCGACGATGGGAACGTGTTGCTCTTCAATTGCCATATCTCGGCCCAGCACCGCCAGAAGATCGAATATCCCGGCGAGGACATATCGCTGCCGGATGGATTTGCCCGCACCCTGTTTCAGATTTCCAGTCGCCTGCCGCAAAGTTTTCTAGCGGCGGCGGCGCAGTTGGGAGTGCAGGCGCTGGACGGTTCGCGCGGTTTTGTTTTCAATGGTGATCCGTCCTCGATTGTGCAGTTTTACGAAATTGGCACGAGTTTAACTGGAATGACGCCTTATCGTTGGATGGACGACAGAACGGAGACTGCGTGACCTCTCCCGTCATCATCACATCCCCGCAGTTGCAAGTGAGAACCTTCTTGCTGCCGAAGAGGGCTCATACCGCGGTCGAATGTGAGGACGCAATCGGCATTAATGAACTGCATCATAGGTTTGCCCTGGCTGATGGAGCCACTGAAGCATTTGACGCCCGGAACTGGGCCCAACGGCTGGCACTGAATTGGGTGCAAACTAGAACGACGTTGTCCCTGCCAGGGTTCTCAGAATGGCTGGCCGCTGAAGGTCGCAGCCTTCACGATTCGTGGAATGAACTAAAACTGCCGTGGTATTCAGAAGAGAAAGCGAGAGGCGGATCGTTTGCTGCTTTCGTTGGCGTCGAACTTGAACCAGCATTCGACGGCTGGCAATGGCGCGCGATTATTCTGGGTGACTCATGTCTCTTCCACTGCCGGCAACACACGCTGCTCAAAAAGCTTCCGCTGACAAAATCGGCAGATTTCGGTTCCAATCCAGTACTCGCTGCTTCTCATCCGTCAGTCCAGGCGACCACTTTCGAACACGTCGTCGTCGATGGCGGCGTTATGAAGCCGGGAGATCAATTGTTACTCTTAACGGACGGCGTGGCAGCCTGGTACCTGCTTTTGGACGAGACTGGTGATTTTGAAACGCGTTCGGTCTTCGCGCGTGTGCTGCGTGACGAAGACAATGCTGCCTTAACTCAACTCTTTGAAAGCGAACGCTCAACCGGGCGACTTAAAAATGACGACATAGCTATCATTTCCTTAGAGGTGTAACCAGAAGATCGGTGCGCGCGTCGACTACCATCCCTACCAGCCGCAGGAACTGGCCCTCCGCCCGTCAGTTTACGGAGGCGGTCCAGTGCCCGGCCATCTGCTTTGCCGATCCTCTGTTAAAGGGTACCTTGCCGGCAATCGATCGCCTGGGCATGCCCCTGGTTACCTCCGGCCAGTTCGCTTACGTCTACAAACTGAAATCTTCGCGGGGTGGTAACGACTTTGCCGTGCGCTGCTTCCGCGGTTACCTCGGCGATCGTGACCAGCGCTATCGGGCCATCCAGCAGCATCTGAAAAATCATCCCTGCGCTTACCTTTCCGACTTTTCTTACGCTCCCGAAGGAATCCTGGTCGGCGGTAGTCGCTACCCGATCCTCTTCATGCAGTGGATTGAGGGGCCAACGCTAGATCTCTACCTGGAAGAGATGGTCGAGCGGAAAGAAGTTCTGCTACACCTCGCGCAGGAGTGGCTCAAACTGTTGGCTGCATTGCGCGACGCTGAGGTGGCGCATGGTGACCTGCAGCATGGCAACATTATTGTCGAACACGGCGGCCTGCGCTTGATCGATCACGACGGTCTGTTTGTCCCGGAGATGGCGCAGTGGACGTCGAGTGAGGTGGGCCACCAGCATTATCAACATCCGAAACGCGATGCCCACCAGTTTGACTCGAATCTTGATAATTTTTCCGCCCTTGTCATTTACCTGTCCTTGATTTCACTCGCGGAAAAACCGAGTCTTTGGCGCGAATATCACGACGAGAATTTGCTTTTCACGAAGTCAGACTTTCTTGCTCCTGAAAGTTCACCCTTGTTCGCGAAAATAAGAGAGTTGGGGGCGGAGCAAAGCCGCCTCGCTGAGGCGCTGGCCGCGGCGGCACAAGCTCCTCCTGCCGACGCTCCTTGTTTATTGGATCTGGTGAATCTGCCACCGAGCCTTCCTTCCTGGATGACAACTCCGGTCAATCTGGAGTCGAAAACCAGGACCAGGGAAGTAAAGATTAATCCGGCCGAGCGACAACCGCATCCGCGTTGGCGCACCAGGGAGGCCCCGAGATCGTCGACACCAGCCCCAACGCCTTTTTCAACTTATCAGACCCTGTTTAGCGGACCTGCGGCTCCGGCCATGGCCTCCGCGATGGGAAAAATCAAAGACCCTTCCGCCATTTGGACGAACACGCCGATCCTGGCCCGCGACATGATGGGCAAAACATTTCTTTGGTGGTATTGGGGAATCTACTTGTTCGTGCGCTTGTTCGGTTTGGATTTTCTGCCGTCGCTCGCGATCGCGATATTCCTCGTGATCCTCGCTGGTTTGATCTATGGCTTCATGCGAGCCCGACAAATAGCGTTGGCCGCCTCACAGGTTAAAGGTACTGCAACGGCAGGTCCGCTGCCCGCTGCCGTTCAGCCACCTGCAATGCCACATCCCACTCCCAGTAGCTCGCTGCCACGCCCTGTCTCGAGTATCACGGCCAATGATCCCATCATCGGCAATACCGCGTTGAATATCTATCACGTTGCTAATTGTGATTGGGTGAAGCAGATCCTTAACAAGAATAGAGTTAGCTTCACCTCTTCCACTGAAGCTTCTTTGGCGGGATATAAACCCTGCCAGGTGTGTTCGCCCTAGCCAGTCGTCCGCAGAATGCTTTACTCGCAAAACTCTCGCGCAAACGAGGTCAGTACATCACGACAGGCCAGCACCTGATCCACCAGCACGTACTCTTCAAGACCATGAAAGCCTTCGCCGCCCGGTCCAAAAACAACTGAAGGAACTCCGGCGTGGCCCAGGATCGCCGCGTCGGTCCAGTAGGTCATCCCTTCGCGACGGGTTTCAAAGCCACTTGCTCTAATCCTTCCTTCCAGCAGATCCGGCAGCTGGGAGTCGGGAGGCGTTTCATACGGGGAGCGGTCAAACAGGAGTCGCGCTGAACCGACAAACTCCGCATCTTCCATTTGCAAGCCCTCGAGAATCTCTTCAACTTCCTGTAAGGCAATCCCTCTGTCTTCATCCGTAAGCGTGCGGCGTTCGATCTTCAGCACACACTTATCAGGGTAAGTACTCATTTCCCGGCCACCATCAATCAAAGACGCGTGTAGTGAAGGACAGCCCAACAACGGATGCGGAGTGCGCGACTCCAATTTCCTGGTTAAGTCACCAAGTCGTTGTAAGACGCTACCCATTTTTAAGATGGCGTCGCGTCCTTCTTGCGGTCTGCTACCGTGCGCGGCCCGGCCTTCGGTCGTTACTTCCACCCACGAAAAGCCTTTGTGCCCGGTTGCCACTACCAAACCAGTCGGCTCAGTAACTATCGCCGCATCCGCAGTCCAGTCTTTCACTAAGTCTTCCGCTCCGATGCTCGCATATTCCTCATCAACTACGGCTGCTACTATTAGCCGGCCCCTGGGCCAGCCGTTAGCCGCCAGTCCGCGCGCGGCATCCAGCATCGCAGCCAGTCCGCCTTTCATATCGCCCGAGCCGCGACCGTAGATTTTCCCGTCGCGCTCAATTGGACTGAACGGCTGATCCATGCCGGCAACCCCGACGGTGTCGCTATGCCCGCAGAACATGAGTGACTTGCCTTTTTCACGTCCTTCGAGAACGCCTACTACGTTTCGCCGGCCTGCGGACACATCCTTGAGCGAAACGTCGAGCCCGCTTTCGCGCAGGTGTTGGGCAACAGCTTGCGCTATATCTCCTTCGCCGGCGCCTCCCGGCACCAGCGAGGGGTTCACCGAGTCGATGGCGATAAGATCCTCAAGTAGTCCGATGGTGTTTGACATGTGTTCCTCAATAGAACAGCTGGCGAGCTGCCGGCGCTCCCAAGTTAAATTAGCGAACGTTCGTAAAACTGATTTCGTTCTTCTAAGTAACTAGCACAAGTTAATGCGAAACAACGTCGTTGAGTCTTCAACAGGACTTCAAGACTTTTCCTAAGTTCTCAATATGATGATGAGCAGCCCAACCATCTCAGTCTACGAATTTGGACCCTTCCGGATCGACATGGAGCGGTATCTCTTGCTGCGTGATGAGGAAACGATACCACTCTCTCCTAAAGTGTTCGAGACTTTGCTGTACCTGGTGCAGCATCGAGAAAAAGTCGCCAAAAAAGATGAGATTCTCAATAGTGTTTGGCGCGATACGTTTGTTGAGGAGAGCAATCTGGCACAAAACATTTTCCTGTTGCGAAAAGCACTCGGGGAAGAAAGAAACGATCATCGCTACATCGTAACGATTCCCGGTGTGGGCTATCGCTTCGTGGCGCCCGTTAAGGAATACGAAGCTCTGAACAAAACCAAAAAAGTGGAAAGCAACAAGACGGTTGAGTCAATCGCCGTGCTGCCTTTCAAGGACCTTAGGGGCGACGATACAGAAAAGTTTCTCGGACCAGGTCTGGCTGACTCGCTGATCATGCGACTTAGCAGTATGCGTGAGGTTAAGGTACGACCAACTGCGGCCGTACTGAAATACCATCAGCCGCAACAGGACCCATTGGCGATCGGACGCGAGTTGAATGTCGATGCGTTATTGGACGGGGTCTATCAACAAGAAGGCGAAAAAATCAGAGTTTCCGTGCAGTTGGTGAGCGTGAATGATGGTGTCACGCTCTGGGCAGCAAAGTTTGATGAACGCTTCACTGACATCTTTGCCATCCAGGATTCTATTTCCGACCAGGTGGTGCGTTCATTGGCCCTGAAGCTGAGCGGCGACGAACAACGACAGATTAGACAGAATTACACCCAGAGTCCGGAAGCCTTTCAGTTGTTTATCAAGGGCAGGTACTTCTGGAACCAGCGAACAATTGAAGGGTTGAAAAAGGCCCTCGAATACGCACAAGCTGCGATAGCGGCGGATCCAACTTACGCGCCGGCTTACGTTGGCCTGGCTGATTCGTACAACTTGCTGGGCGCGCAACACAGTGTGCTGCCACCTCGTGAGTCGTTCCCTAAGGCCAAGGCCGCCGCCCTACGCGCCCTGGAAATCGATGAAATGCTGGCCGAGGCTTACGCCTCGCTAGCATTTGTCGAGTGTTGTTTTGAATGGAACTGGTTGGCAGCCGAGCGGAGTTACCGTAAAGCCATCGAGCTAAAGCCAAACTATCCCACTGCCCATCATTGGTACGGTGAATTCCTGGCGACGCTGGGAAGGTTTGACGAAGCGCAGGAAGAGTTACAAAGAGCACAGGAATTTGATCCCTTGTCCCTGGCAATTAACGTCGATCTCGCGGCTTCTTACTTCTATGCGCGACAGTACGAAAGAAGTGAGCGACAGTTGTTGAATCTGCTTGAGCTCAATCCCAATTTCATTCGGGCTCACGAAGTGTTGGGGCGAGTCTATGAACAGCAAGGGAAGCACGCCAAAGCGCTCGGTGAATGGCAGACAGCGGCTGAGTCATCAAGTGACAATCCGACGATTCAAGCCGGGTTAGCGCACGCGCTCACTTCTGCGGGGAAGGTTGCTGAGGCCCGTCAGATTCTGCGCCAGCTGGAACAGGCTGCGAGTAGGAAATACATCTCCTCGTATCGCATTGCTGAAATCTATCTCGGTTTGGGCCAGCATGACCGCGCCTATGAGTGGTTGGAAAAGGCCTTCACAGAACGAGACGTTGAATTCGTCTTCCTGAAGGTTAATCACACTCTCGACCCCTTGCGAGGTGAGCTTAGATTTGAAGAATTAGTCACCCGCGTGAGTGCTGCTCAGCTCTAGTGGGTCTCTTCTGAGAGAGACCGGAAAACCGGCAGCATGATGTGATAGCGCTTGATCTTGGAATTGAGCGTGGTTGTTTTGATACCGAGGAGTTGAGCGGCCTTCAACTGGTGACCATGAGTGCGGTACAAGGCACTGTTGATTAGATCGATCTCAAAGCGACGCACCTCGTCATGGAGGCTAGTGGCAGGTTGATCCTCAGGTGTCTCGTTGCCTTTGCCGCCTAGCACCTCCAGCTGTTTGACGAGATTTAGGACCAGGTTCCGCAGCGCTTCGATTTGCACTTCTGTGCCACGACTGGCCGGATGGTCTTCGTTAACTTCAGTTGGTTTATCAGGGTCAAAGATTGCTCCCAGCATTGGCTAAACCTCCCTCTGTCAGCTCAAACTCTAGAGGTTTAGCTTAGGAGGATGGTTCTCAAAAATCTTTAGGCCGGTATTTAGAATTTCTCAGAACTCATTTGTACGGCAAAACGTAGGACAAGACAGGAATTGTTAAGTGCTACCGTGAGATTTTGTGAAAAGTTTTGAAGACGCTTTTAAAGACTTCAGCGAGACCTCAGGTGCACTCTCTCGGGCGAAGTCGAAACCGTCGTTTCGCTTGGTAGCCTGTTATTCGCGCTCAGTTTAAATTGGGGTACCTTCTGGTTCTAATTCACAACGAATGGAAACATCCTCCCACAACGTCTGTGAACTCTTCGCTTCCGCGGAACACGAGCAGGTGGTGCTCTGGTCCGATCCGAATAGCGCGTACCGGGGCATTATTGCGGTTCATAGCACCGCGCTTGGGCCGGCGCTCGGGGGCACAAGATTTCGCAACTACCAGAACGACCAGGCCGCCAGTGTTGATGCCTTACGACTGTCGCGGGCCATGTCTTACAAAAATGCAATGGCCGAAATCCCTTTTGGTGGTGGGAAAGCCGTCATCATCGGCAACGCGGATACCTGCAATCGTGAGCAAACCTTTCGCGCCCACGGACGCTTCGTCGAATCACTCGGTGGCATTTTCATTACCGGCGAAGACGTTGGCACCCGACCTTCGGACATGACCTATGTCAGCCAGGAGACCCGCTTCGTCGCAGGATTACCCGGACGCTCCGGCGATCCTTCGCCGATGACCGCGCGCGGGGTGTTTAGGTCGTTGCAAGCTTGCGCGCGACATCGTTGGGGTTGTGATTCAATGGCTGGACGCACCGTAGCGATTCAAGGGTGTGGCAGCACCGGTTATCATCTTGCCAGGGAAGTTCAGCACGCGGGGGCAAAGGTGATCGCCACCGACGTTAATGCCGCGGCGCTTGAGCGTGTGGTCCAGGACTTCGAGGCGGTGCCGGTTTCACCAGAAGACATCTTCGCAGTCGCGGCTGATGTGTTTGCCCCTTGCGCCTTCGGCGGCATTCTCAACGATGAGACGATTCGCAAGTTGAAGGTGGAGATCGTGGTGGGATCGGCCAACAACCAGTTACTCGATGATGCTCAAGGTGAGGCGCTGGCGCAGTTGGAAATTCTTTACGCGCCCGATTTCGTGGCGAATGCCGGTGGCGTCATCAATGGGTGTCGGGAGTTACTCGGTTGGGATGAGCAGGCAGCGGTAAACAAGGTAGACAAGCTCTACGATCGGATGACCGACGTGCTGCAAACCGCGGCCGCAAAGGGTGAGCCACCATTCAAAGTTGCAAACGGAATTGCCCAGTCTCTAATAGCTGCGAAACAATCCGAAAGATCGGTTTAAGTTCCTTTCTGCCGTAAGTGAACAGCCTTCGTGACTGTGATGACCTTAACCGTCGGTGGGCGAGATTTTTCGTGGCCGGGGGAGAAAAGTCCTTGACGTCCGCAGGCGCCTGCTGTATATGTTCCGCGTTAGGACAAATTCTTTCCGCCTGAGAGGGTTCTCCGGAACCCCACTGCGTGAGGCGGAACCAAACGAAAACCTGGTCAGATTTTTCCGAGATAAGCCGGTTCCTGCGTCCACGTTCTCCTCAATCCCTTGTTTTTGAGGCTAACGGGCACCTCAAGAAGTTGGTGCTGACGGGATCTGTTATTGAAAGTTGGTGGGGCCAATAAGTCCCAAAAGAAAACAATTTAAGAATCATGCGTAAGATCAATCCCCACGATTTTCGAGTTGCTCGGCGCGGGATTAGTCGCGAGATCAATCGCCAGATCGCCCTAAACCTGATCCGCGCTCATCAGCCCGTGTCCCGCGCTGACCTTGCTCGCCTGATGAATGTCAGACGCGGCGTCGCCAGTCTGCTGGTCAGTGAGTTGCTCGATGAGGGCCTGATCTTCGAAGGGGCCGTGGGCGAAGCAGTCGGTCGCGGTCGCCGCCCAACCTTTCTTTACATCGACTCACGGCAACGTTGTGTCGTCGGTGTCGATATTCGCGCTTCTCGCACCTACCTGATGGTCACCGACCTGATGGGCCGGCAACTCGGTGGTGTCAGTAGCTTCCAATCGAATCGAGATGTGGGTGTCCTAACTCAGGAACTCGCTCGCCGGATCAAGCAGATGCTAACCGACTATAACGAGGTTGGAGCTTGCGAAGGTGTTGGCGTAGTGGTGCCGGGCATGGTTGATCCCGCGGCTGGACGCGTGCTGCACGCACCCACACTCGCCTGGCGTGAGGTGAACTTGAGAGATCCCCTCGCGGCCCTGGTTGGGATACCGGTGCACATTGAGAACTCAGCTAAAGCCTGTGCGTTGGCCCAGCTATGGACCACTCGCGCCGATATGGTTGCTTCCGGCAATTCTGTCTTCGTGAGTGTCTCTGACGGCGTCGGCTCCGGCATTGTCGTGAATGGTGAGTTGTTACGTGGCCGGCACAATACTGCGGGCGAGTTTGGTCACGTGCCGTTGAGTATTGATGGTCCACGTTGCTCCTGCGGCGCAACCGGCTGTTGGGAAGCCTACATTTCCAACCTGGCAACGCTGTCGCGTTATTTTGGTCGAGACTTGTCTGACCCAAAACCACGTGGCGCTGAAAACGGGACCTTCACGGTGGAAGATCTGATCGCGCGTGCTCGCGCCGGTGATGCCAAAGCACTGGCGGCGGTTAATTCAACTGCTCGCTACCTGGGTTTAGGTCTGGCCTCGATCATCAACGCTTTAGATCCCTCGCGTATCTATATCGGCGGAGAAATTACGACCGCCTGGAGCTTGATTGAACCAATCGTGCGCACTGCTTTGCGCGAAAGAACTTTGACTGATTTTGGCGGCACCACGGAAATCCACGTTGTGCCGGCTGAAGAACATCCGCGACTGCGGGGCGCCGTGGCGCTGGTAGCCGCGCCCGCATTCGCCGCCCCAATGGTTGCATAACATCCTTGGTGCGAGTGACGTGACGCTCGAACCCCTGAGTGGAATTAACTCAAGCGTCGGAGTCGCTGAGCTGAAACTTCCAATTTCAAATAATTCGACAGGAGAGATCCGAGCCATGAGATGTAAAAGAGAAAAAGAGCATCCCCTATTGCTCAGTCTTCAAATTTGCAGCGTACTGCTGCTTGTGTTGTTTGCCGTGATTGGAGTGAGCGGACAAACCATTTTCGGACGCATCTCGGGCACCGTTAAAGATGCCAATGGAGGAGTGGTTCCGAACGCAACTGTGACCGTGACCAATAGCGCCACCAACCTCCAGCGCACCGCGATCACAGACGAAAGCGGTTTTTATACTGTGACAAATCTGCCGGTAGGCAATTACACCGTCAGCGCTGAGCAGAAGGGATTCAAGAAGGCCGTGCAAGCCGACAATCGATTGGCTGCTGACTCCCGCTTGACAATCGATTTCGCCCTCGAAGCCGGTATGGTATCGGAAACAGTGGAGGTCTCGACTTCGGCTGGCGAGACGGTGAACACTACCTCCGGCGAAGTAGCGCGACTGGTCGATCGTAACCAGGTACAAAACCTCGCACTCAACGGTCGTAACTACATGCAACTGGTTACCCTCGTACCCGGCGCGGCAATTTTGGACGAGGATCAGCTGGCGTTAACTACCAGTTTGAGTATTAGCCAGGCAGCTATCAATGGAAATCGTCCCAACTACAATAGTCTTTCGGTTGATGGCGGCTTCAACATGGACTCGGGTAGCAATAACAGCCAGGTCAACAATGTGGGCATCGACTTTATCCAGGAAGTAAAGATTCAAACTTCGAACTTCTCAGCCGAGTACGGGCGCAATGCCGGTGCAGCGGTTAACGTGGTCACTCGGAGCGGGAGCAATTCTTACCACGGAAGCGTCTTTGAATTTTTGCGCAATGAAAAGCTCGACGCGCGTAGCTTCTTCTCGCCCGTAAGACAGAAGCTGCGTTTTAACAACTTCGGTTGGAACTTCAATGGACCAATCAAGAAAGATAAGTTTTTCTTTTTCGCCGGCCAGGAGTGGAAGTACATCAGACAGGATGCCGCTCCGGTACGCAGGAACATGCCTACGACAGCGGAGCGCAACGGTGATTTTTCTCTGCGCTTAAGAGGTCCCGACGGGATCGTCGGCAACGCCGATGACGGAGTTCTGCGCGATCCTTCGAAGCCCGCCAATACTTGCGTTGCCCCGGTAATCAATTCAGCTGGTGTGATCACGACGCCGGCGATTCGTACTGGTTGTTTCCCGGGAAACGCGATTCCGACTGGCTTGCTAACTGTTAACGGGAAGGCCATTGCCTCAGTCTACAGCGCCATGCAACAACTGGCGGTCGCCTATTCGGATACACCTACGGCCAATAACGCGACGTTCCAGCAAGCAAATCCCTTCAATTACCGTGAAGACAACATTCGTCTCGATTACCGCTTTAACGAGAAACACAGTATCTATGGTCGCTACCTGCACGACCATTACGATCTGATTGAGCCGTTCGGTACGTTCATTAACTCCCAATTGCCGACGATCCCGACCAATCGTCTTCGTCCAGGCAGCAGCTACCAGATCTCCTACACCTGGCTGATTAGTCCAAACTTAATAAATGAAGCAAAGATCAATGCCTCCTGGAATGGCCAGCGCATACCGCCGGTAGGTGAGTTTTGGAAACGCGAGACCTATGGCTTCACCTATCCGCAGCTATTCTCAGGCGGCCGCTTTGACAACGGAATTCCGAATACCACGGTGAACGGGTTTGCCAGCTTTAGTGGTCCATCGGGTTCCTTGCTTTCTCCGACAACCGATATCGCTACCAGCGATAATGTGACGATAATTCGTGGCAAGCACTCCTTCAAGACTGGCGTACTCATTGTGCGAAATCGTAAAGACCAGAACGGTCGCTCCGGCTACACTGGTACGCTAACCTTCAATAATGGAGGGAATCCGGCAACCACCGGTAATGCCTTCGCTGATGCGTTGCTGGGGAATTTCCGCACCTACGCCGAAGCTGATAACGATCCGATCGGCTTCTTCCGCTTCAACCAGGTCGAAGCTTACGGTACCGACAGTTGGAAGGTTGCTCCCAATCTAAGCCTTGAGTTTGGTGCGCGCTACTATCATTTTGGGCCCACCTATCTGCAAGCAAATAACGCCGCGAACTTCGATCCACATCTTTACAACCCGAGCCAGGCGGTTACTGTACTGCCGAATGGAAACATCGATCCGACGAAAGGTGGAAATCGATTTAATGGTCTGGTACGGGCCGGCGATGGTATTCCGACGGACGAGCGGGGTCGGGTCGGTGTAAGCGATGCAGCCCTCGCGTTAGTCCCAGTTGGGGCGCCCCGCGGTTTTTACCAGCCCGCTGACCGGCTCGCACCGCGTTTTGGTTTTGCCTATGCTCCTTTGCATGACGACAAGACATCAATCCGCGGTGGCTTTGGCATGTACTACGACAAGGTCGAGGGTAACCTGATCTTCTCGCAAGTAAACGTTCCGCCGTTTATTAGTAATCCGAGCTTCGATAACGGCAACATTGCGAATCCCTCGGGCGGCACGCCCTCCACGGCCGCTCTCCTTGGGTCGATCAATTCGATAGATCCAAACCTGGATATCGCCTACTCGATGAACTTTAGTTTGGGTGTCCAACGCGAGTTACCTAAAGGCTTTTTCGTCGAAGCGAACTATGTTGGGAACCTGGGCCGTCACTTGATCCGGCAACCAGATATCAACCAGCCTTCGTTCGCTGCGCTGACTGCCAATCTTCCCGCCAACGGTGGTCCGAACGTAAATACTAACGCCCTTCGTCCCTACAAAGGGTTTACTCAGATTCTCTACCGGCTTTCCGATGCGAACTCGAATTACCACGGCATGCAACTCTACGCTGCCAAACGCAAAGGCGATCTCGAGCTGACGGCGAGCTATACGTGGTCGAAAGTCCTGACCGATACCAGCGGCAACGGCGATGGCGTCGATGTTGGTGAAGATCCACTCAACCGCCACTCAAACTACGGTCCTGCGAGTTTCGATCGACGCCATATCTTCGTTACCACGTATAACTATCGCATTCCATTCTTTAGAAACATGAAGGGTGTTGGTGGCGCCTTCCTTTCCGGATGGGAGATCAGTGGTATTACGCGCTACCAAAGTGGTGCGTACTTTACCGTCACGGCAAATACTGCCATTGGCACTCGTCGGGCCGACTATGTTGGTGGACCAGTGCTGCTCGCAGACAAGGGGCCCAATGGCTGGATCAACCCGGCAGCTTTTGCTGCCGCACCTCCTACCCGTCGGGGCAATAGCGGGGCGGGAAATGTCCAGGGTCCAAATCTAGAGACGTTTGACTTTTCGTTACGCAAACAATTCACGATCAATGAACGATTCAACCTGCGGTTCCAGGCAGACATGTTCAATGCCTTCAACCGCGCAAACTTCAGGGCCCCGAGTACAGTTGTTACGACGGCGGGCTTCGGCACAATCACGACTACTGGCCCGGCGCGCAACATTCAGTTTGGTCTCAAGTTGAATTTCTAGAGCAGAGACTTCGAGCGTCGAGGATATTTGTTCTTTGCAGATGGGTTCCAATCTTAAGAACAAGCAAGGGGTAGCAGCTGCAGTATTTCTCGCCCTTGGGCTGGTTGTAGGCTTATCGGCAACTCGCAACCTCGGAGCGCAAGCGTTGGTTTCTCGTGAGGCAGTAGGGCCCACGATAAAAACCGCTGACTTACGTTCCGGGGTTGACGATTTTCTCAGTAAAGAGTTGGCCGTTCATCTCGGCGCCATCAAGTCATTAGATTTACCTCCCGATCGCTTGCTAGGCGTTCCTACCACGGGCGAGTTTTCGTGGGGAACGTTCATGCGCTCGCTGGCTGCTTACGCTGAAGAGTCAGGTCAGCATGAACTGGGCGGTCGTGACTTGGCAAAGTGGGTGGGCCAGATCGGCTTAATTGAAGCCCGCGCTGGTAGCAAGGCCTTCTCGCAACTCTTCGCTGCGTTAGCGTTGCGGCACTTCGGTCGCGACCTCAAAACCAATCCGCTCTGGCAAGGACTATCGCCCGAGGAGCAAAAGGCCTGGCGTTCACTACTCAATCCTGAACGTTTCTACGATCCAAACACCAACCGGGTGATCGATCTGCCGGAGAACTACCTCGGCGTCGCCGCCCGCATCGCCAGTATTGATTACGATCTTGGTATTTCCAGCGATCGAGTGTTTCTCGATAAACTGCTCGATCGAGCCGCGATTCAATTTACCAGCGGTAAGCTCTTCGCTGACGATGCACCGCCGACTGGCCGTTATGATCGTTACTCAAATGAGTACGCTCGTTACGTTTGGGAAGCAGCTGAAATGGCCGGTCGCCAGGATATTCTCGATAGACTGCGACCTTCACTGTCTACCCAAATGCGTTTGTGGTGGGATGTTGTTTCCACAGATGGCTACGGCTATAACTGGGGACGCAGCCAGGGTGTCGTCAGTTACCTCGATACGCCTGAGATTGTCGGCTTTCTGGCCTCCCACCCGGAGTTCAGGCCAGCGCCGCTTGCGGATTTGGCCGCTCTCTACTATCAATCATGGAATTACCTGGTCCACGATTATCGTAGCGATGCGCACCTGCTGTCCCTGTTTGCTTTTGGGCGTGGGAACTATTCCTACATCACTCGCGAGCGGGAGTGGCAGCAGACTACCGGCTTCTTTGGTAAGCTAGCGAATTCGCATCCGGCGATTATGAACGCGTTGGAGAAGGAGCACATCACTTCTTTTCCCGCCGTGCCCGGATTGACGGAGGTGGCGCGTTTCGAATTTTTTCGCCGGGCGCCGGAACGCGCCGCGGGCGTTTGGTTAGTGCGACAAGGGCCCTTGCGTTTTGCGTTGCCGCTTACCACTGGTCCGAAAGCGGGTATATCTGACTACTTGCCTGCACCCTTCGGTCTGACAGGATTTGCCGCACCAGTGGAACAGTCGTACCCGTCATTGACTCCTTACCTGGAACTGGCGGATGGAAGGGTTGCGGTTGCTGCCGATGGAGCAGATTCAATAGAACCTTCGCCCGATGGCCAGTCCCTGCGAGCACGCTGGAGTCGCTGGGTGGTGGTAGGCGACAAACCTGGCGCGTGGCTGAATGTGGGGTTAACCAGCGAAGTTGTTTGGCGAATTGCGAATGGAACTCTAACCCGCGAAGAGACAGTCTCGGCCAGCCGGGCGGTAAACATTCGGCGCTGGCAACTCGCAGTGCCTACTAGTTATGCTAAGGTTGATACCGAGACGAAATCAGGCGTGCGGAGCGATCGTTTTAGTTCGAACGACGGAATTCTGACGGTGGTATTGTCCGATACTTCATTTCCGGTCAGCACTTCGATCATGGCTACGGGAGATGGACCATTGGGACGAGGAGTGCGAGGCGCGATTCCGTTGCACTTGCAGTTTGAGGCGCGAAACCTGGTGGTTGACGCCGGCAAGCCGCTTAAGTACCGGTTGACATTGACGCCTCAGTCGAGTCAGCACCAGCTGCACTAATTTAAAGTTTAAGGGAGATTTTCATGAGCGAGGAACTTAGACAAAACCCAATCACACCCGAAACATGTTTTGTACCGAAAACACATCAAGGTAAGGGACGTCGTACATCAGTGGCGCCTGGCGCTACGGCTGCCAGATATTTGCACTACGGAAGGATCACGCTTGCAGGGCAGGATGCGCCTATCAAATTCAACAGCCAGGATCATGAGATTGGTCTGATCTGTCTGAAAGGCAAAGCGACGGTTACTGCTTCCGGCGAGACGTTCCATCTCGACCAGTATGACGCGGTCTATGTCTCGCGCGATGCGGAAATTGAAGTGCAGGCTGATGGTGACCAGGGTTGTGATCTGGCGGAAGTTTCGGCGCCGGTGGCCCAACACTATCCCACTAAATTCGTGTCGTACAAAGAGGTGCGTCAGAATCCCAAGCTTCACCTCATCGCCGGCAAGCCGCCGGCAGAGCGCGATTTGAATGTGCTGATCGGGGCCAACGTCGAGGCGGGCAGAATCATGGCCGGCGTTACCTTCTCGACGCCTGGCAATTGGACGTCGTGGCCGCCGCATGAACACTCGAAGTTGCTGGAAGAGGCTTATCTCTTCATTGATATGCCGGCGCCGTCATTCGGGGTGCAGTTTGTTTACACCGATCCGAATCAACCGGAGTTGGTCCAAGTGGTCCGCGAAGGCGATTGTGTACTGATGCCGCAGGGATATCACCCGAATGTTGCGGCCCCGGGAGGCCAGATCAATTTCCTGTGGATGATGGCAGCGATCAAGGAAGGTGAAGATCGCTTATACGGTGTCGTTAATGTGCAACCGGAATATGCGGCCGGTGGTTCCGGACTTGAAGCCGTAAGCGATAAGAAGTAGAGGACCAAACCCCATGTCCACCAATTCAACTGAGCCAGTGCCGGACTCTGAAAAAGGAATCGGCAACGCCCAACAGCTGAACTGGTCCACCATTCCCGTGGAATATCCCGGCGAAGGTATTGCCCGGCAAATGGTGGTTGGCAATCGCATGATGATTTGTCGCTTTCGCTTCCGGCCATTCCTTGTGACCCCGGAACACGAACATCCGCATGAGCAGATGACCATAGTTGAGCGTGGCAGGGTGCGTTTCTTCATTGAAGGAAAAGAGAGAATTTGCTCCCCCGGTGACGTGCTGCACTTTCCTTCGCATTGCTGGCACGGCGCGACAATGATGGACGAAGAAGTAGTGTTGATTGATATCTTTTCGCCGCTCCGCGAGGATTTTTTGAAAAGTTAAGTTGGAGCACACAGTCAGTACCATCGCGCGGTAGCGGATGGGTCGGCTCTTTCATCCGAGTCGGCTTACCAGTAGAGAGGCGACCCATCCGCTACCGCGCGATGGTACTGACTGCGTTGCATGGAGCAGAGCCTGGTCGAGAAAGAGAGTGGATTTGAACCTTGATAGATTCAGATTGGACCATAAGGTCGCGCTCGTTACTGGCGCAGCTACGGGTCTGGGCGCAGCCATCGCTGTTGCCCTAGCCGAGGCTGGTGCCCAGGTAGCTTGTCATGGCAACACGCGTTCGCCTGAAGAGACGGTCGCCACTATCCAGAGTGCAGGCGGGGTGGCGCAACCAGTAACTGGCGACCTAAGCCAACCCGAAACGGCTAAGAACCTGGTTGAGCAAACATTGAATCACTTCGGTCGCATCGACATCCTTGTCAACAATGCCGGCACCATTCGCCGCGCTCCCGCGGTCGACTACTCCGAGGCAGATTGGACCACGGTCATCGAAGTAAACCTGTCGAGCGTCTTTCGCTTATGTCAACTTGCGGGTAAGCACATGATCGAGGCGGGGCAAGGCGGCAAGATTGTGAACATTGCTTCACTGCTTTCGTTTCAAGGCGGCATCACCGTGCCTGCCTACGCAGCCTCAAAG
>Ga0126377_10000492_pt1 | contig 23961 bp, 21 predicted proteins | sample PanSoiMetPlot_22_FD_92647 | JGI IMG/M metagenome (GOLD analysis project Ga0126377, IMG submission 92647) | Tropical forest soil microbial communities from Panama - MetaG Plot_22 | ecosystem: Environmental > Terrestrial > Soil > Tropical forest > Bulk soil | place: Panama | collected 2016-02-17 | reverse complement strand
TGGCCGGCGCGTGCGCGCTGGTGGTCGCGCCGCGCGCCGTGGCCGCCGCGCCCGGCAGCGAGCCGATCGTGCTCGAGGCCCACGGCGGCCCGCGGCCGGCGGACGCCGACAGGCTGCTGCGCCCGGTCCTGGCCGAGCTGGCGCGCAGCGGCTTCACCGGGCCGCCGGCGGTCGCGCAGAGAATCGACGGGTCGCTGTCGCGCCCGGCCGCGTCGCTCGCCGACGAGCGCGCCGCCGAGGCGGTCCGCATCATCGAGTCGGGCTACAAGCTCTTCCTGAGCGGCAAGTTCGACCGCGCCGCGGAGGAGATCGAGCGCGGGCTGCGCGTCCTCCACGCGGCGCCGGCCGCGCTGGTCGGCAAGAACGACGATCGGCGCGACGCGGTCATGCGCGGGCTCATCGGGCTGGCGCTGTCGCACAAGCGGCGCGGCCGCACCACGCAGGCCGCCGAGGCGATGAAGGAGCTGGTGCGCAGCTTCCCCGACCGCGAGCTGAGCTACAAGGACTACGGCCCGGAGCCGCACGAGCTGTTCGACGCCGTGCGCCGCGACCTCGACCGCGAGGGCAAGGGGTCCATCGCGGTCGACCTCGATGACGACCGCACCGTCGTCTTCATCGACGAGCACTACGTCAACTCGGGCGACGTCAAGATCCCCGATCTCTACCCCGGGACCTACCGGCTGTTCCTGCAGCAGGGCAACCGGTTCGGCCGCGTGCACGACGTCGTGGTCGAGGCGGGCAGCACGACCGCGGTCAGTCTGTCGTGGCAGCTCGACGCCGTCCTGCACACCGACGGCGGGGTGGCGCTGGTGTTCGACGACGAGGCGGCGCGCCGCGAGATGGAGCCGCGCTTCGCGGTCCGGCTGGCGCGCGCGCTGGGCGCGCCCAGCGTGGTGGTGCTGGGAATCCGGGAGAACCGCGGCCGTCGCTCGGTGGTGGGCGCGTTCTACGCCGCCGACTCGACGCGCCCGCTGCGCAGCGGGGCGGTCGCGGTCGAGCCGGTGGTCCCCGGCGTGGAGCGGTTCGAGGCGCTGGCCCGGCTGCTGGCCGGCGACGACGAGGCGGCGGCCCTGGTCGCGCCGCTCGGCGACGAGGCGCGCAAGGCGCCGGTGCCCGCCGCCGCGCGCGAGCATCGCGACACGGGAGGGCGGCCGCTCATGGTGTGGAAGTGGCTGACCCTGGGGGTCGGGCTGGCCGCCGTGGCCGGCGGCGTCACGCTCTACGCGGCCGACAACGGGGGAGGCTCGCGCGACCAGTTCGAGCGCAACACGCGCTCGACCGGGATCGCCATCGCCTCGGCCGGCGCGGCGCTGACCGGGCTCGGCATCTACTTCTTCTTCCGCGACCACAGTGACCGCATCGAGGCCGAGGAGAGCGCCCATTCGGCCGCGCTGGTCCCGGTCGACGGCGGAGGCGCGGCGCTGGTCCTGGGCGGCCGGTTCTAGCCAGTTCCAGGCCGAGGGGCTGCCGGGCGCCCGCGTCGCGCCCGCCCTACTTCGGCGCGATCTCCTCGTCGACCAGCTGCTTGACCAGGGCGGCGTCGACCCGGCCCTTGTGTTTCTTCATGACCGCGCCGACCAGGCGGCCGGCGCTCTTCGGATCGGGCGGGGAGGCGAGCTCGGCGATGGCCTCGCGCACGGCGGCGCGGGCCTCTTCGGGGCCCATCTGCTCGGGCAAGAACTGGCTGCAGAAGGCGGCCTCGAAGTCGAGCTCGGCCGTGTGCTCGGCCCCCTTCTGGCCGGCGGCGGCGAACTCCTCGCGCGCCTTCTCCAGCGACTTCTTGTAGGCCGCGATGACGTCGCGGACCAGCTCGTCGTCCACGGTGCCCTTGAAGCCGGCCGCGGTGCGCCGCTCCATCACCTTGGTGTTGATCATGCGGATGATGTTGGCCACGCGCAGGTCCCGGGCCTTGATCGCGGCGGTCAGCCGCGCGCGCAGATCCTCTTCCAGCGACATGCCCGCACTCTACCCCAGGCCGCAGGCTCGATCCCGCCGGAGCCAGGGTTCGCCTGTGTCGAACCCGACCAGGCGAACCGTCGACCGAACTGAGCTCCGGGGTCAGGTGGGGCGCGGCGCGCTGCGGGCCTCGAGGATCCTGACCGGCGGGTGAGCGCCGGAGCTCTGCCGCGTGAGCCCGGCCGGGAAGAAACGCGCCTCGGCGAAGCCGGCGCCGAGCAGCGCCCGGCCGGCCTGGCCCGAGTCGGCGTAGTGGAAGTGGACCCGGCCGCGCGCGAACAGCTGCAGGAGCGCGACGAACGCGCGCGCCCCGCGCACCCGCTCGATGTCCTCACCCAGGTGGAGGTCGCTGAGGTACAGGCCGAAGGGGAAGCGGGCCAGCACACGCGCGATGCGCCGCCACATGCCCTCGACGGCGGCGCGATCGAAGTAGTTGAGCAGGCCCTCGGTGACGATGGCGAGGCCGCGAGACGGATCGAAGAATCGCGCCGCCACGTCGTCCAGGCTCCCCGGCCCATCGTCGGCCAGCGCGTCGACCTCGACGACCAGGTGATGCGATCCGACCGGCTCGGCCACGCGGGTCAGCGCCTGGCGCTTGCGCCGGGCCATGGCCGGCAGGTCGCCCTCTATATAGAAGAGGCGCTCGCCGTGGCGCCGCGTGAAGCGCAGCCCGCGCGGCGACAGGCCGGCGGCCACCTCGAGCACCTGCAGCACCTCGCCGCGCTCGATGGCCTGCTCGAGCCGCTCGTCGATGGCGCGGTGGCGACCGAGCAGGACATCCTCGAGCGCGGGCCCACCGGCGAGGCGCGCCGCGCGATCGATGGGCGAGAAGGCCGCGACCAGCAGCTGTCCCGCGCGCGTGCGCAGCGCGGGATCGCCGAGCCCGTTGCGGTACCAGACGTACCCCGTGAAGTGCGCGGTCGGGCTGATACGGGCGCTCCCACCCCGGTGCTCGGACATAGACCCCGAGAATCGCAGAACACAAAGCGCTCGACACCTGAACAAATTACCAGTATAACGATCTCATCATGCGGCTCGCCTGTGTGTATCTGCCGGTCTTCCCTCTACAGATGGAGGTCCGGCAGCAGCCGCAGCTTGCCGGCCGGGCCGTCGTGGTCGTGGGCGCCGGGACGCGACCGGAGGTGGTGGCCTGCTCGCGCGCCGCGTTCCAGGCGGGTGTGCGCGAGGGGATGAGCCCGTGCCAGGCGCGCGCGCGCGTCGGTGACCTCACCGCGGTGGTCGGCTCGCCGCGGAGGTGGCGCGAGGAGCTCTCCGACCTGGCGGCCGAGATCGCCGCGCTGTCCGCGCCGGGAGCCGGCGTCGACACATCGGAGGCGCTGCGCGGCGAGGGCGTGGTGGCTCACCCGGTCCTGTTCGCCCCGGTGCCCGCCGGCCAGCGCAGCGACCGGTTCGCCCGCAAGCTGCTCGACGTCACCGCCGCGCGGCGCATGAGCGCGCGCGTCGGGATCGCGGCGGACCGCTTCACCGCGCGCGCCGCGGCGCGCGTCCGCGGGGGCGCGCCGGTCGCGGTGGTGTCGCGCGCGCACGCGGCCGCGTTCCTCGCGCCGCTCTCGATCGACCTCCTGCCGCTCCGCGAGGAGGTGCGCGTGCTGCTGCACGCCGCCGGGGTGCACACCCTCGGCGAGTTCGCGGCGCTTCCGCCTCCGACGATCGCCTGCCGCGCGGCCGGCGCGGTCGACTATCAGGAGCTGGCGCGCGGGCAGGCCCCGGGCGAGCCGTGCCCGCGGGCATCGACGCTCGCGCCCCGCCTGCCCGCGCGGCCGGCGCCCACCCGCCGCGCGAGCGCGCGACGCGGCCCCGGCGAGCGCCAGCTCGATCTGGCGAGCTGACCGACGGAGGCGAGCGCGGCGGCGGCGGCGGCCGCGCGTCCCACCGGCGAATCCACCCGGCGTCGCGGAGCGCCTCCGTGCTATACCGGATCGTCCACCTGGTGCGAGGTGCCCATGGATCCGCGAGAGGGCAAGGAGAGGGAAGTCGCGCAGCTGGCCGGTCCGAGGATGCCGGCCGACCACGGCCTGTCGTCGCTCGGTCTCCTCATGCAGCTCGGAGGCTCGCTGTTCCTCGGCGGCATGGTGATGTTCAGCGTCTCGGCCCTGTTTGCCAGCGAGGCGCGCGGGTGGTTCTTCCTGCTGGTCGTGTGCGCCGCGGGCGCGGTGCGCTCGGGCCTCCATCGCGCGGCCGGCACGGCGCTGCTGTATGGATCGCAGCGCGGCCCGTTCCGCCCGACCTGCACCTATGTCGCGTTCGCGGTCGCGCACAGCGCGTTCACCCTCCTGGTCCTCAACCGGGGAGGAGGGGTGCCGCTCGCCGTCAACCTCGCGACCGCGCTCCTCTTGCTCGGATGGCCCATCACGCTGGCGGTGCTTCTGTCGCGGCCGCGGCTGCGCGGCCTGGCCGCCGATGGCGCGCTGCCGGTCGCCGAGGACATGGGCTTCGAGGGCGCGGCGGCCCTCATGGTGCTGCTCGGACTGGTCGGCTCGCTGGCCGCGCTGCTCATCGCCTACACGCTCGTGAAGTCGCCGGCCGAGCTGCTCGGCTCGCCGCAGGGGCTGCTCGTGGTCGGAGTGTTCGGCATGCTGTTCGTGCGCTCGCTCCTGCACACGGTGGCCGGCGTCAGGGGCACGCGCGGCATCGACTCGGACGGCGCGATCGAGTCGACGTCGCGCTACTACAGCTTCGGCGTGGTCTCGTCGGTCATCGCCGGGGGCGCGGCCTTCATCCTCGTCATCCCCGAGGCCATGCATCCGACCTCGCTGCTCACCGTCGGACTGGTCGTCTACGTGCTCCTGTGCTGGCCGCTCATCCTGCGCCGCTACTACACCGAGCGGGTCTTCGCCAACCTCCTGGCCGGCGCGGACGCCCCGAGCCATCGGCGCGCGCCCGATGCCGGCATGACCGCGGTCGGCTGGCTGCTCCTCGCGCTCGGCGTGCCGATGCTGGCCGTGGCGTTACCGGCCTCGCTGTTCCTCGGCGACGCGTGGAACACGCTCCCGCCCGACGGTTTCCCGCACGGCAGCCTGCTCCTCCTGGTCGCCGGCAGCCACTCGACCTGGTGGTGGGTCGGGGTCGGCATGGCCCAGGTGTGGGCCGGCCTCGAGCTGGTGCACATGACCGACCGCCACCGCCTCGCTCCCACGATCTACGGCGTGATCGCGACGGCCGTGACCCTCTACGTCATGTGGCCGGAGCTGGGGCAGATGCAGACGCTCGGCGTGCAAGGCCCGACGGGGTTCGGCTCGCTCACCACCATCGTGATGATCGCCATCATCCTGGTGCCGCCGATCGGGACCCTCGTCCTGGCCAACCGGGCGCTCCTGCCGACCGCGCAGGCGCGGCTCAGGACCCCGGCCGCCCGGCCGGGAGCAGGATCAGGCGCGCGACCCGGGGCCGGACCGGGAACCGGCGGCGCCGCCGGCCAGTGACGCCGCCCAGGCGTCGGCGAGGCGGCGCGAGCGCGCGCCCTGTCCCTCGGCGTCGAGCGCGCGCTCGTCGTCGCCGACGATGCTCAGCCGCACGATCAGGTGATCGGGCGGCAGGATCGAGAACCGGTCGCTCCACTCGACCGCGATCACCCCCTGGCCCCAGAGCTCGTCGAAGCCGATGTGGTCGAGCTCGGCGGCGGACGCGATGCGATAGAGGTCAGCGTGGTGCAGCGGCAGGCGGCCGCCGCGCAGCTGGTTCAGGATCGTGAAGGTCGGGCTGGTGACGCGCACGTGATCGGGCACGCCCAGCCCGCGGGCCAGGCCGGTCACGAAGCGGGTCTTTCCCGCGCCCAGCTCTCCGACCAGGCCGATGGCGTCGCCCGCCTCGACCAGCCGGGCCAGCGCGCGCGCGGCGGCTTCGGTCTCTTCCGGGCCGCTCGTGCGATGTCCGGTGATGCCCACGCCGCGACCCTACCGCACCGCGGCGGCGCTCGCGGCGCATGTCGCGCGGCGCCGGTCGATGTGACCGGATGGACGGGGTGCGAGTCGCGCCTACGCGCCTGTGGGGACTTGTTCCGCGGCCAGGCGCGCGGTATGTCGGGGCTCATGCCGGCTCTTCGATTCCTGCTGCTGGGGCCGGCGCTGGCGCTGGTCGCCTGCCGGGGCGATGTCCGGCGGGAGGTGCAGCCGCTCCCCCGGGTCGACACGCGCCCTGCGTTCCAGCGCCCGGGGCCGCCGCCGCCCGCGGTGGCCAGCTACCGCATCGAGGCGGCGCTCGACGCCGACAAGCACTTCATCACCGCCAGCCAGACGCTGACCTGGCGCAACACCGGCAAGAGCCCGGTGCGCGAGCTGCCGTTCCACCTCTACCTCAACGCATTCAAGAACGAGACCTCGGTGTTCATGCGCGAGTCGCGCGGCGTGATGCGCGGCGCGCGCGCGTCGAAGCGCAACTGGGGCTGGATCGAGGTGAAGACGATCCGCGTGGGCGACGGCGCCGACGTGGCGGCCAGGGCCCGCTTCTCCGGCCCCGACGAGACCGTGCTGGAGCTGCCGCTCGAGCATCCGGTCGCGCCCGGCGCCACCGTGCAGGTGTCGATGACCTTCGACGCCCAGCTGCCCGAGGTGTTCGCCCGCACCGGCTTCAAGGGCGAGTTCAACATGATCGGGCAGTGGTTCCCGAAGGTGGGCGTGCGCGTCGGCGAGGCCGGGCACGAGGTCTGGCACTGCGAGCCGTTCCACGCGAGGAGCGAGTTCTTCGCCGACTTCGGCAACTACGACGTCACGCTGACCGTGCCCGACACCCACGTGGTCGCCGCCACCGGGATGCTGGTCAAGGTGCGCGACAACCCGGACGCGACCCGCACGCTGGTCTACCGGGCCGAGGCGGTGCACGACTTCGCGTGGATGGCCGACCCCTACGTGGAGACCATCTCCGGCGCGGCCAGGACGCGCTGGGGCGAGGTCGAGGTGCGGGTCTACTTCCGCCCCGAGCAGAGGGACTTCGCCCCCCGCCACCTGGCCGCCGGCATCGCGACCATCGAGCAGTTCAGCGCGCGGTTCGTGGCCTACCCGTGGGCGCGCATGAGCATCATCGATCCGCCGATGGACGCCGAGGATGGCGCCGGCGGCATGGAGTATCCGACGCTGGTCACGACCGGCGGCGACGCGCTGATCCATCCCGAGGGGGTGCACTTCCCCGAGTTCGTCACCGTCCACGAGGTCGGGCACAACTGGTTCCAGGGCATGCTCGCCACCAACGAGGTGGACGAGGCCTGGCTCGACGAGGGGATGAACCAGTACGCCGACGGCCTGGTGATGGACGCGCTCTACGGCGAGAACGGCACCATCGACTGGGGCGGGCTGTGGGCCGGCTACTACGCGCTCAACGCGCAGTTCGGCGACGAGTTCCGCGCCGTGCCCGATCCGATCGCCCGGCGCTCGTACGAGTTCGTCGACGCCCCCTCGTACGGCACCGCGACCTACGTCATCACCGCGAGCGCGATGCGCACGCTCGAGAAGGCGGTCGGCAGCGAGCGGTTCGCCGCGGCGCTGCGCGCCTACGCAGAGAAGCACGCCTTCACGCACCCGACCGAGGCCGACCTGCGCCGCGTGCTCGAGCACGAGCTGGGCCAGGACCTGGGCTGGTTCTGGCAGCCGGCGCTTCATCAGCCGGGAGCGGAGGCCGACCTGCGCGTGCGCACGGTCCGCTGCCGCGTCAAGCACGAGCCGCAGGGCGTGTTCGGACGCGGCGGCCAGCGCAAGCTGGTCGACACTGAGCCGCCCGACAGCGGGCCGCAGCGCTGCGAGGTGGTGATCGAGAACCTCGGCCCGGTCGCGGTGCCGGTCGACGTCGAGATCACCACGGCAGACGGCACCGTGGTGCGCAAGCGGTGGGACGATCGCGGCCAGGGTCCGCGCTGGTCTCGCTTCGAGCTGGAGGTCGCGGATCGCGTCGTCCAGGTCGTGATCGATCCGGACGGCCTGGTTCCGCTCGTCCAGGGCGGCGCGCGGCGCGGCCTGCGGGTGGTGCCCGAGCGCGAGCCGTCGGCGCGCGCGGCCACTCACGGGCAGTTCTGGATGCAGACCGCCATGCAGGTCCTCGGACTATGACCGCCGAGAACGAATTCTTCGGCAGCGAGGACCTGCGGCCGCCGACCGGGGGGCCGCCGAGCGGGCCGGATCCGGACGAGTCGCAGGCCGTCAATCGATCGACCATGCCGCGCCCTGGGCTGCCCGCGCTCCTGCGCGCCGGCCTGCGCGGGCTGCGCCGCTACCCCGGGCTGGCCGCCACCCTCTATCTGGTCCAGGTCGCGCTGTCGGCCGGCGCGGCGCTGGTCGCCATGATGATGCTGGTGGCGGCGTTCGGCGAGCGGCCGCTGTTCGACCGCGCCATGGACGGCGACCTGGCCGCGCTCATCGCCTGCTTCCGGGGAGAGCCGGGGCTCGCGCTCGGGCTGTTCTGGATCGCGGCGTCGGCAGTCCTGCTCTACAGCGTCGTGTCGTGGTTCTTGACCGCGGGCCTGGTCGCCGTGTTCCTCGACGTGCCGTCGCGGCGGCGCGAGGTGGCGCGCTGGTTCGGCTCCGCCGGCGCGTCCAACTTCTTCCCGTTCGTGCGGCTGGCCCTGTGGTCGGCGCTGCCATGCGCGGTGGTGCTGGGGGTCGCGGGGGTCGGCTTCGTCTGGGTGCGCGACCGCGTGGACAACGCCCTCACCATGAGGGGATGGCTCGAGGCGCTGGCCATCGGTCTCAGCCCGGGCCTCCTGCTCCACTGGATCGTCTCGACCGCGATCGACTACGCGCGCATCGATCTGGTCCGCCACCCCGGCCTGTCGTCCCTGCGCGCGCTCATGCGCGGGTTCCGGCTGGTCGCGCGCCACCGGCTGGCGCTGGTGCACACCCTCCTCTACGGCGTCGTCTTCATCGGGGTGACCGCGCTCTACGACTGGATGACGGTCGGCGGCGCGATGTCGCTGCTCGGCCTGGTCGTCGTGCGCCAGATCTCCAGCCTGGTCCGCTTCGCCGCCCACTTCGGGCTCATCGCCGGCCAGGTCGAGCTGGGCTGCACGACGATGGGCACGCCCCTGGCCCGCCGCCGGTAGTCCGCGCCGGCGCCCTGCCCTACTCGGCGGCCAGGAGGACGCCCGGGTTGAGCATGCCGTCCGGATCGAGGGCCTGCTTGGCCGCGCGCAGGGCCATGGCGAACGGCTGCGGCCGCTCGCGCTCGTACCACGGGCGGTGGGTGCGCCCGACCGCGTGGTGATGCGTGATGGTCCCGCCGGCCGCGATGAGCGCGTCCGAGGCCGCCGCCTTGATCGCGCGCCACTGGGCCAGCTCGGCCCCGGGCCGACCCGGCGCGACGAAGGTGTAGTACGGCGCCGGCCCGTCGGGATAGACGTGGGTGAAGCGGCACGACAGCACGCCGGCCCCGCACTCGGCGCGCATCGCGGCCGACACCGCCTCGCGGACGGCGGCGTGGAGCTCGTCGAAGCGGCTCCAGGTGCAGGCGGTCTCGAACGTGTCGACCACGCAGCCCAGGCTCACCAGCGTGTTGAACAGGTAGGGCGCCTCGAGGAAGGCCGAGCGCCACGACCAGGCCGCGTCCGCCTCGCCCCTCGCCGCGCCGCCGTCGGAGAAGCGCGGCTCGCCGGCGCCGCCGTGCCCGCGCGCGATGTCGACCGCGCGCGCCATCCAGGGCTCGAGCGGGTGATCGGCCGACTCGAACCCGATGAGGAGCACGCTCGAGCCGTCGGCCACCACCCGGTGCAGCATCGCCTCGGTCGGATCGAGCAGCCGGCAGTTGGTCGGGTAGAGGTCGGCCTGGGCCAGGTCGCGCGCGGCCCGCACCGCCGCCGCGAAGTCGCGGAAGCGCATGCTCGCGCTGGCCCGCCACCTGGGCCGCGGCCGCACCCGCATCCACGCCTCGACGATGACGCCGAGGATGCCCTCCGAGCCGAGCACCATGCGGTCCGGGCTGGGCCCGGCGCCCGACGCCGGCAGGCGGCGCGATTCCCACAGCCCGCGCGGGGTCACCATCCTGACCGACTCCACCAGGTCGTCGATGTGCGTGTAGAGGGTGGCGAAGTGGCCGCCCGCCCGGGTCGCGATCCAGCCGCCCAGGGTGGAGAACTCGAACGACTGGGGGAAGTGGCGCAGGGTCATGCCGTGCGCGGCCAGCTGGGCCTCGAGATCGGGCCCGAGCGCGCCGGCCTGGATGCGAGCGGCGCGCGAGACCGGGTCGACCTCGAGCACGCGCGCGAGCCGGCCGAGATCGACCGACACCGCGCCGGCGAAGCGATCGCCGGCGCCGCCGAGGTCGGCCTCGACGCCGCCGACCACGCTGGTGCCGCCGCCGTAGGGCACCAGCGCGAGCCGGCGCGCGGCGCAGAAGTCGAAGAGCGCCCAGATGGCGTCCTCGTCCGGCGGGTAGGCGACCAGGTCGGGCGCCGGATCGAAGCGACCGGCGAAGCCGCGCACGAGATCGGGATAGGCGCGGCCGAAGGCGTGGCGGGCGCGCTCCTCGCGGCCGCTCGACACGAAGCCGGCCAGCTGGTCCGGCACCGCCACGCGCGGCGGCGCCAGCTGGATGTCGTCCTGCGCCGGAGGCTCGCGCAGATCGAGCGCGGCGCCGCCCAGCAGGGCCGACACCATGCCGCCGGTCGCGCGGCGCGCGTCCGGGCCGGGAAACCTGTCGGCCCAGCCCCAGCCCCAGAAGCTGCGCTGGCGCGACGTCATCGCTGGAGTGTCGACCGGGCGGCGCCGCGGCGCAAGCGCGGGCGGTTTCGCCCCGCACCGTGTAGAGTCGTGGGCGCGACTGTCGTGAAGGATCGCGATCCCAGGCGCGCCGATCCGGCGCTGTGCGAGGCGAGCACGCAGCCGGAGCTCGGCGGCGAGTCGGCCTCCGCCTCGGCCCAGGCTTCGCCCCCGCGCCGCGACCAGAGCATCGACCGCTACGCCCTGATGGAGGAGATCGGGGCCGGCGGCATGGGCGTGGTGTACAAGGCCTACGATCCGGATCTCCGGCGCGTCGTCGCGCTCAAGGTGCTGCGCGCCGGCGCGGCGGTCGAGCGGCACGCGCAGCGGCTCGAGCGCGAGGCGCGCGCGATCGCGCGGCTGTCGCACCCCAACGTGGTCGCGATCTACGACGTCGGGAAGGCCGGCGACGAGCTCTTCATCGCCATGGAGTACATCGAGGGGCAGAGCCTTCGCCGCTGGCTCATGGCCGGGCCGCACCCGCTGGGCGCCGTGCTCGAGGTCTTCCGCCAGGCCGCGCGCGGGCTGGCCGCCGCCCACGACGCCGGGCTGGTGCACCGCGACTTCAAGCCCGACAACGTGCTCATCGGCGACGATGGCCGCGTGCGCGTGCTCGACTTCGGCGTCGCGCGGGCGCCGCGCGGCGAGGGCGACGAGCTCGACCGCGAGGCGCTGGCCGGCTGGGGCGACGGCGAGGCCGGCCCGGTCGACGACCGCCTGCCGCTCGACGGCTCGATGACGCCGACCGGCCACGCGGTCGGGACTCCGCGCTTCATGGCCCCCGAGCAGCACCGCGGCCAGGAGGCAGACGGCCGCGCCGACCAGTACGCCTGGGGCGTGGTCCTCTACGAGGCCATCACCCGCGAGCGGCCCTTCGACGCCACCGAGTACCGGGACCTGCGCCGGCTGGTGCTGGGCGGACAGGTCCGGCCCATCCCCGAGAGCGCGGCCGCGCCGCGCTGGCTCGAGCGCATGATCCGCCGCGCCATGGCGGTCGATCGGGCGGCGCGCTACCCGTCGATGCACGACATCATCGCCGAGCTGGACCAGGACCGCGAGGCGCTGCGCCGCGCCGCGCTCGACAGCTCGCGCGACGCCGAGGCGATGATCGCCGCCTTCCCGCCTCCGGCAGCGGCGGCCGAGCGGGTCCAGCGGCTGCGCGCCCTGGTCGAGGAGGCGTGGGCCAAGCGGAGCCGCGGCGCGCTGGCCCCGGCGCTCGACCTGGCGCGCGAGGTGGTCGCCGAGGCCACGGCGCTCGACTACCTGCCGATGCGCGCGGCCGGCCTCTACCTCATGGGCAACCTCCAGCACCGGATGGGCGACTCCGGGTCGGCGCACGCCGCGCTCCTGGCGGCCGCGCACACCGCAGCGCGCGCGGGCGACGACTGGCAGGTGGCCAACGCGTGGGTCTTCCTGGTGCTCGTGCTGGGTGCCGGCCTGGGCCGCACGGCAGAGGCCGAGATGATCGGCGCCGTGGCGGACGTGGCGCTGGCCCGCATCGGCGACAACCCGTCGTTGCGCTCGCGCCTCGACAACTACCGCGGGGCCAGCCTGTCGGTCGCGGGCCGCCACGACGAGGCGGCCGCCGCGCTGGTGCGGGCGGTGGCGCTGGACGAGCTCACCCACGGAGCCGGCCACTGGTTCGTGGTCGTGTCGCTGCTCAACCTGGCCGAGGTCTGGCTCGACGCCGGCCTGCCGGCGCGGGCGCGGCCGCCGCTCGAGCGGGCCAGCGCCATCTGCCGCCCCGAGGACGGCCCGCCGACCGCGACCCGCACGCGCTGCCTGGCGCTGGTCGGCCGCGCGCTGGCGGCGGAGGGCAACACGCCCGCCGCCAGGACCGTGCTCGAGCGCGCCGTCGCGCAATGGGAGTGGATGCCCGGCCGCGAGGCGGCGCTCGCCGAGGCGCTGATCGATCTGGCCGCGTGCCGGCGCGCGGCCGGCGATCTCACCGCGGCGCAGGGGCTGGCCGGTCGGGCGGCCTGGCTCCTGCGCATCGCGCCCGACCGCCGGGCGGCCGCGCGGCTCGACGCCGAGCTGGCGATCGAGCGACCCGGGCCCGGCCCGGCGCTCGAGCCCTGAGCGCGATCTGCCTGCTCGCCGCGACCGGAGCCCAGGCGACCCGGGCCCCGGCGACGCCCGCTACGCGCCCAGCTTGGCCAGGCAGGCCTCGGCCCCGCTGCCGGTCACGTCGGACGGCTTGGCCTCGACCTCGATCGACTTCACGACGCCGTCCTCGACCAGGAGCGCGGCGCGCTTCGAGCGCACGCCCAGCCCGGCGATGGACAGATCGATCTCGATGCCGAGGGCGCGGGTCAGCTCCGCGTTGCCGTCGGCCAGCATGGTGACCGCGTCGTTCGAGTTCTGCTTCTCGCCCCACGCCCGCATCACGAACGGGTCGTTGACCGACAGGCACGCGATCTCGGCCACGCCGCGCCCCTTGAGCTTGTCGGCGTTGGCGACGTACCCGGGCAGGTGCGTGTTGGAGCACGTCGGCGTGAACGCGCCGGGCACCGAGAACAGGATGACCTTGCGGCCGCCGAAGAAGTCCTCGGTGGACACCTCGTCGACGCCGGTGGCCGTGACCTTGCGGAGCTTGAGCGAAGGGATCTTCTGTCCGACCTGGATCATGCTTTCCTCCTCAAAGGACGATGCGATCGAAGCGGCTGAGGTCGTGAAACGCGTCGAATCGCCCCTGGATCATCGCCGGGGTGAGGTTGCGCAGCCCGTCGAGCGAGAACTGCTCGACCGAGAACGACGCCATCACGCTGCCGTAGATCATCGCGGCCCGCACCGTGGCCGGATCGAAGCGCCCGGCGTAGGCCAGATAGCCCATGAACCCGCCGGCGAAGCTGTCGCCCGCGCCGGTCGGATCGCGCACGTCGTCGAGCGGCAGCGCCGGGGCCGAGAACGCGCCGTCCTCGTGGAACAGGAGCGCGCCCGAGTCCCCCCGCTTGATCACCACCGAGTGCGGGCCCATGCGCCGGATGGCCGCCGCCGCGCGCACCAGGTTGTGCTCGCCGGCCAGCTGGCGCGCCTCCTCGTCGTTGATGACCAGGGTCTGGACCCGCGCCAGCGTGCTCACCAGCGCGGCCCGGTGCCCGCCGATCCAGAAGTTCATGGTGTCTGCGGCGATGAGGATCGGGCGATGAACCTGCTCGACCACCTCGCGCTGCAGGACCGGATCGATGTTGCCCAGGAACACCAGATCGGCGTCGCGGTGGTGCGGCCCCAGGTGCGGGCGGAACTCGCCGAACACGCCCAGCTGGGTGTCCAGCGTCTCGCGGGTCGACAGGTCGTCGGCGTAGCGCCCGGCCCAGCGGAAGGTCTTGCCCTGCCGCCGCTCCACCCCACCCGTGTCGATGCCGCGCGAGCGGAAGAACTCCAGGTGGTCCTCGTCGAAGTCCTCGCCGACCACCGCGATGAGCGCGACGTTGCGCGTGAAGTAGGACGCGGCCACCGAGATGAAGGAGGCGGACCCGCCCAGGAGATCGCGCTGCGGCCCGAACGGTCCGTCGATGTCATCGACCGCGACCGAGCCGACGACCAGCAGGGAGCGGTCTGCAGAGGTCATTTGACGTACTTTCCGATGATCGCCGACAGGCGCTTGCGCGCCGCCGCCGGGATCTTCTTGCGATCGGTCATGATGGCGTTCTCGAGCGCGCGCGCCGCGATGCACTCGTGCACCTCGGGGATGCGCCCGACCGCCAGCGCCAGGATCTGGCGGGCCAGCGCCGCGTTCTTGCGCATGGTGGCGACCACCGCCTCGACGGTGACCTCCTCCTCGCCCTCGTGCCAGCAGTCGTAGTCGGTGCTGAGCGCGAGGGTCGCGTAGCTCATCTCGGCCTCGCGCGCGAGCTTGGCCTCGGGCAGCGCGGTCATCCCGATGACGTCGATGCCGAGCTTGCGGTAGATGTTGGACTCGGCGCGGGTCGAGAACTGCGGCCCGTTGATGACCAGGTAGGTCCCGCCGCGGTGCACCCGCTCGCCGCCCCCGCCCGCCTTGACCCGCTCGACCGCGGCCTCGTAGACGATGTCCGACAGGACCGGACTGACCGGATCGCCGAAGCTGACGTGCGCCGCGACACCTTCGCCGAAGAAGGTGCTGGTCCTACCATGGGTGCGGTCGAAGTACTGGTCCACGACCACCAGGTCGCCCGGGCGGATATCGACCCGCATGGAGCCGACCGCGCTGAGCGAGAGCAACCACTCCACACCCAGCGTCTTCATGCCGTAGATATTGGCCCTGTAGTTGATCTCGTGCGGCAGGATGCCGTGGCCGCGACCGTGTCGGGCAAGAAACACCAGGTCGACGTCCCCCAGTCGACCCCGGATGTACGCATCGGAGGGCGACCCGAACGGCGTCTCGATCGCGACCTCCTCCACATCGCGGAGGCCATCGAGCTCGTAGATGCCGCTGCCGCCGATCACGCCGATGACGCGATTTCCCATGGGTGCGGCGCGGTGTACCATTTCTGCTGGTGGCCTTCAACTCGAACCCGTCGGTGGACGAGCTGGTCGCCGCGGGCCGCTACGCCGACGCAGCCCGCGTGGCCGCCGACACCGGCGAGGCGGCGCGGGCCGCGCAGCTCTACGAGCGCATCTGGGACTTCGCGGCCGCCGCTCGCTCCGCGCGCGCCGCCGGCGATCTGCCGCGCGCGCTGCGCAACGCGATCGACTCGCACGACGAGCAGCTGGTGCGCGAGACCGCCGACGCGCTCGGCGCATCGGGCGACCAGGGGCGGCGGGCCGCGCTCGACGTGTTCGCCGCGCGCCGCCGCTTCCACGAGGCCGCGCTCCTGGCCGAGGAGCTGGGCGATCGCGAGCGCGCCGCCGATCTCCACCTCAGCTGTCACCGCGACCTCGACGCCGCGCGCATCCTGGCCGAGCTCGGTCGCGACCGCGAGGCCGGCCGCCTCTACGAGCGCGTGATCGAGCAGGCCGGATCGCCCGACGAGGTGGAGGAGGCTCATCTCCGCCTCGGCCTCTTGCTCGCCCGTCGCCTGCAGCACGAGGCGGCCGTGCGCCACCTGCAGGAAGCGGCGCGCGAGCCGCGCACGCGCGTGGAGGCGCGCCGGGCGCTCGTCGTCGAGCTGGCGTCGCTTGGCCTGCGCGACGCGGCGCGCGACGTCTTGCTCGCCGCGCGCGCCGACGACGCGTCGCTGCCGGCGACGGTCGACGAGTTCGTGCAGGCGCACGCGCCGGTTCGCCGGCCGGCCAGCCAGGCGACCGGCGCCGAGCCGGCCGATCTGGTGGCCGGCCGCTACCGGCTCGACCGGCTGCTCGGCCAGGGCGCCACCGGCCGGGTCTATCGCGCGAGCGACGAGGTCAGCGGTCGCGTGGTCGCGCTCAAGATCCTGTCGGGCGGCTACGCGCGCGGCAGCCCGCCGTACGAGCGGTTCGCGCGCGAGGCGCAGGTGGCGCGCTCGCTGCGCCATCCCAACGTGGTCGAGGTCCACGACTTCTCGGCCGACTTCGGCTGGCTGGTCATGGAGTACATGGTCGGCGACTCGCTCGATCGGCGCATCGAGCGGCGCATGGGCGTGGGCGCGGTGCGCCGGCTGGTCGCCGATGTCCTGTCCGGCCTCGAGGCCGCGCACCGGCGCGGCGTCATCCACCGCGACATCAAGCCGGCCAACATCTTCTTCGACGCGCGCGGGACCGCCAAGCTGGGCGACTTCGGCGTCGCGCACCTGCTCGACCTGGGCCAGACCCAGACCGGCGGGCTCATCGGCACCCTCGCGTACATGTCGCCGGAGCAGATCACCGGCGCGCCGCTCACCATCGCAGCCGACCTCTACTCGCTGGGCGTGACCCTGTTCGAGTGCCTGACCGGGCGGCTGCCCTTCCTCGGGCCCGACTTCGTGGCCCAGCACCTGGGCGAGCCGCCGCCCGCGCCCAGCCAGGTGGCCAGCGGGCTGGCGCCGGGATGGGACGCGGTGCTCGAGCGGCTTTTGGCCAAGGACCCGGATGCGCGCCACGCCAGCAGCGACGAGCTCCGCCGCGCGATCGCCGCGGTCGAGCCGGGGTCCGACACCGGGCCGCTGCCCCTGTCGTTGCCGCGCGCGCCGGCCGCCCGCATGCGCTCCACCGCGGAGCTGGCGACCGCGCGCTCCGGCGCGATGCCGGCGGTGCAGGGCGCGGAGGAGCCGCGCTACCGCTTCGAGACGCCGCTCGGCCGCACGCCGATCTCCACCCTCAGCCGCGCGGTCGACTCGGCGCTCGATCGCTCGGTCATCGTCGAGCGCTACGAGGAGGGCGCGCTCGACGAGACCACCGAGCGGCGGCTGCTCGCCCTGGCCAAGAGCGGCGGGTCGTTCCTGCAGCGGGTGCTGTCGTTCGATCGCCAGGCCGCGGTGGTGGTGTACGAGGCGCCGGCCGGCATGCCGATCGGCGAGCGGCCGCCCGGCGAGCCGCCGCTCGATCCGCTGCGCGCGGCGCGCGTCCTGCGCCGGCTGGCCCGCGCGCTGGCCCCCTTGCACGAGGGCCAGTCGGTGCACGGGGCGCTCGGCCCGACCACCGTGGTGATGGACGAGCTCGACCATCCGACGGTGCTGGCCAGCGGGCTGGGCCCGGCGACGGCAGGCAGCGCGCCGCCCGACGACGTGGCGGCGCTGGTCGATCTGGTCGCCGGGCTGGCCGGCGCCGAGAGCCGCACGGTGGACGGTCTCATCGCCGCGATGACGCCCGACCTCAGCCACCCGGAGCGCGCCGCGCTGCGCGCCCTGCCCGCCTCCGACTCGGGCGAGGCGCTGCACGTCCTGGCCGACGCGCTCGAGCTCGCGCTGCTCAAGACCGCCTCGCGCCGCCAGCGGAGCAGCCGATGACCTCGTCTCCGTCGAGCGCCCCGCCCGGCTACCTCGAGGTCACCATCGTGTACCTCGAGATGTGGGCGCGCCCGGACATCGCGGTGCCGGCGCCGCCGCGCGCCGACGCGCGCGTCGTCCGGGCCGAGCGCCCGCCGGTGGCGTTCTACCGCTACCTCTACGAGCAGGTGGGCGGGCCGTGGCTCTGGTACGAGCGCCAGCTGATGAGCGATCGGCGCCTGGCCGACATCGTGCAAGACCCGCGGGTCGAGGTCCACGTGCTCCACGTCGGCGGCGTGCCGGCCGGCTACGCCGAGCTCGACTGCCGCGCCACCGGCGAGGTGGAGCTGGCCTACTTCGGCCTCATCCCCGACTTCATCGGCGAGGGGCTCGGGTCCTATTTCCTGGCCTGGGCGGTCGACCGGGCCTGGCAGCGCGAGCCGCGCCGGGTCTGGGTCCACACCTGCTCGCTCGATCACCCGCGCGCGCTCGCCACCTACCGCGCGATCGGGTTCGCCGAGTACGCGCGAGAGAGCGTGCACATCGCCGACCCGCGCTCCCTCACCAGAGGCGCGTGAGGTGCCAGACGGCGCGTCCGATCGAGAACACGCCGTAGCAGATGAGCCCGAGGCCGACCACGCGCGTGAGCCAGACCGTCTTCTTGCCCAGCAGCTTCTTGCCGTGATTGGCCAGGTGGGCGACGACGGTGAACCACATGGCCGAGCCTGAGCCGATGCCGATCGCCGTGGCCAGGCCCTCGGCGCGGGTGATGTCGTCGGGCATGTGGGATCCGACGATCACGACCCAGGTGATGAGGGTGGCCGGGTTGAGCAGGATGAGCGCGATGCCGGTGCCGAAGCCGCCCCAGAAGTAGGACTTGCCCTCGACGTCGCCCTGCCCGGCCACGCCGGGGTCGACCGGCTGCGCGCGCACGGTCAGGATGCCGTAGATGATGAGCACCACCCCGCTCACGCTGTAGAGGATGGGCGGCACGCTCTTCTGCGCGGTGAGGACATGGCCGAGGCCGATGCCGAGCGACGCGTAGGTGAGATCGGCGGCGGCGCCGCCCAGCGCGACCGCGATCGCGCGCCGCAGGTGATGGCGGTAGGCGGCGTCGATGATCGCCACGTTGAGCGGACCGATCGGCACGCCGGTCAAGGCGCCGAGCGCGGCGCCGATGAGGAAGTAGGTCAGCAACGCTTGCTCGGACCGTAGGGTATAACCTCGATGTGCAGGCCAGCGTAACCTGGATCGGTCACGCCAGCGCACTGGTCGAGCTTGACGGGGAGCGCGTCCTCATCGATCCGCTGGGCCGTCGCCGCTGCCGAGAGGTGAGCGGCTACAACACGATCCTCATCACGCACGCCCACGTGGACCACCTGAACCGGTGGACGCTCTCGGCGCTCGACCGCTCGGCCCGGCTGGTGGTGCCCAGAGGGGCGGCCGGACTGGTCGGTGATCTGGGGTTCGCGGACGTGCGCGAGGTCGACTGCGGAGACCAGTTCGCAGCCGGCCGGCTGGACATCGCGGCGGTTCCGACCCGCCACGATCCGGGACGGTGGCGCAAGGGTGACGGACCGATCTGTGCAGGGTTCGTGATCGCCCGAGACGGGGTCGCGGTTCACCACGCCGGCGACGTCGACATGTCCGATTTCTCTGTGTTCGAGGACATCGGCCGCGCCTACCGGCTCGACGCCACGCTCTTGCCCATCGGAGGCCTCTTGCCGGTCTGGTACTACCGCTGGCGGCGAGGCGCGCTCGACCGCGGCATCCACATCGATCCCGACACGGCGCTCGCCGTCGCCCAGCGGCTCGGCGCGCGGGCGATGGTGCCGGTCCACTGGGGCACGGTGAACCTCCGGCTGGGGCCGGCCGGCGCGCCGCGGCGGCGTCTGGAGAAGGTGGCGGCGGTCGAGGGCGCATCTGACCTGGTGCGCATCCTCGGCCATGGCGAGGCCCTGAGCCTCACCAGTTCAAGTGATACTTGAGCACGCCGACGAGCCCGAAGACGGCCAGCACCAGCCCCATCACCGAGCCGAACACCTGATCGCGCCAGACCGCTCGGTCGGGCCGGTCGGCCGGCCCGCGGCGCAGGAGGCGGCTCACGAGATACACGTCGCGTGCACCCCAGCCGACGCAGATGCCGACCGCCATCGCGGTCACGAACCACATGAACAGGCCGTGCGAGACGATCACGCGGCGCCTCCCTCGGCGGCGGGCGCGCCCTGGGCGGGGGCGGCCGGCACCGGATCGACCAGCATCCGCTTGGCGTCGTGCGCGATCACCACGGCCATGAGCGCCGCGCACCCCCAGGCGTAGTAGCCCGGCACGAAGCCGGAGGCGCCGAAGCCGGACACGTACGCGGCCAGCGCCACCACCCGCTCCATCGCGTACGACCGGTAGTTGGTCGCGCGCCCCGCCCGGCGGGCATAGACCGCGCGGAAGGCGGTGTTGACCACGCCGAGCGCGAGGATGCCGATGACCGGCGGCCACGGCATCCGGTCGTTGGCGGCCAGCACCACCATGAAGAAGGCGTAGCAGACCGCGTCGGTGACGGCGTCGAGCAGCTCGCCGAAGCCCGACTCGCAGTGGAACGCGCGCGCGACCGCGCCGTCGAACAGGTCGAGCACGCCGCACACCACGATCGACAGGGTGGCCAGCTGGTAGTCGCCGCGATCGAGCCAGTGGACGAACAGCGGCAGGGTGACGTAGCGCGACGCCGTGACCGCGTTGGCCGGGTTGACGTAGGCGTTCACGGCCGGAGCCTAGCAGGTCGGGGTATCAGTGTGCTGTCGGGCACCACGTCGACGTTGACCTGGTCGTGCACGTTGATGGCGCCGTGGACGTGAGCGCCACCATGGTGGTTGACTCGTCGTGTCCGCTCGTCAACCTGATTCGACACCGGTGGCGCTCACGTCCACGGCGCCGTCAACGACCAGGTCAACGCAACCGGTCATCAGATCTGTGGCGCGGCCTACCCGCGGAGTCGCGGGACCAGGCCGTCCTCGGACTGCTCGGCCGCCGCCAGCGCGGCCGGGTCGACGAAGCGGTAGCGCTTCCAGGCGAACACCACCCGCTGCATGAGCGAGAGGTGCGACATGATGGCGACCGCCCAGATGCCGGCCAGGCAGGGGCGCGGGTCTCGCAGGAGGGCGGTGAACAGCACGCCGGTCCCGAAGTAGATGAGGAACTCGGCCGAGCCGAACAGGCCGACGACGTCGATCGGGTGGCCGATCTTGCCCTCGACGCGGAACACGTCCTGCTGCGACTCGGCGTAGATCGACAGCTTGGCGATCACGTTGCAGAGCGACCCGGTGATGCCGAAGCCGAGCACGATGAGGACGTGCGGGTAGTCGCGCGAGAGGTAGAGGCACGCGCCTCCATAGATGATGCCGAGCACCCAGCGGTCGGTGATGTCGTCCATCACCGCGCCGAAGGTGGAGCGCTGGTTGCGGCTGCGCGCCACGTAGCCGTCGATGTTGTCGATGAGCCCGCGCGCGAGCAGGAGGGCGAGGCCGGGCCACCACTCGCCGTACACGAACATGATCGAGCAAGCCAGGCCGACGAAGGCGCCGAGCAGCGTCCAGTGATTGGCGTGCAGCGGCAGGCGCGACACGCGTGACACCAGCGGCTTGAGCACGCGATCGAGGTGCTTGCGAATGGCGAACAGGTTCATTTGCGAGCGGCTCCTTGGCGCCCGGCCCGCGTCCGCTTGAGCGCGCTGGCCAGCGCCGCGACACACGCATCGATGTGCTGCCTGGTGACGGTGAGCGGCGGCTGCAGGCGCAGCACGTTGCCGAGCGGCCCGCTCACGGTCAGGAGGATCCCGTCCTCGTGCATCGAGTCCTTCACCGCGGTGACGAGGTCCTTGGGCAGGACCTCCTTGCTCTTGCGATCGGCGACCAGCTCGACGCCGCCCAGCAGGCCCTGGAAGCGGACGTCGCCCACCCACGGATCGCCCAGCTCGACGACCGACTCGGTGAAGTGGACGCCCATGACGGCCGCGTTCTCGGCCAGCTTCTCGTCCAGCACGGTGGCGATGAGCGCGACTCCGGCCGCGGCCGACACCGCGTTGCCGGCCGAGGTCGGCGTGGTGCCGCCGAAGAACTTCGCCGCCAGCTCCGAGCGGCACAGGACGCCGCCCAGCGAGCCGACCCCGCCCGAGATGCCCTTGCCGACCGCCATGATGTCGGGCTCGAGGCCGTAGTGCTCGGCGCCGAACATCTTGCCGGTCCGGCCCAGGCCGGTCTGGATCTCGTCGAGGATGAGGAGCAGGCCGCGCTTCCTGCGGATGTCGTCGGCGCGCTCCCACCACCTGGCCGGCGGGATGATGCCGCCCACCGCCTGCGCCGACTCGGCGATGACGGCGGCCGTCCGGTCGCCGCGCGCGTCCAGCTTCGCCTCCCACTCGTCCAGGCACTGCGTCTCGCAGTTCTGCTGGTGGGGGCAGCGATAGCAGTACGGGTTGGGCAGCTGGTAGGTGTAGTCGCCCAGCGGCACGCCCCCCGTGTCCCGGTACTTCTGCGAGGCGCAGGCGGCCAGCACCCCCAGGCTGAGGCCGTGGTACGCGTTGTCGAGATACGCGATGTCGGTCTTGCCCGAGTACTGGCGCGCCATCTTGAACGCGAACTCGTTGGACTCGCTGCCGCCGGTGGTGAAGAAGATGTGGTCGACCGAGCGGGGCGAGAGCTGGACCAGGCGCTCGGCGAGATCGACCACGGCCGGCGTGGTGTGGCGGCCCGACACCTGGCAGACCTTGCTCATCTGCTCGGTGGCCGCCTTGATGACCCGCGGGTTGCAGTGCCCGGCCTGGTTGACGAAGTAGCCGGACGTGAAGTCGATGAACTTCTTTCCGTTCGCATCGGTCAGGACGCAGTCCTTTGCGTCCACGACCGGGACCGGTTCGCCGGAGCCGGACCAGGGTCGGACCACATAGCGGCTGTCGCGACTGAGGATGTCCGGGACGAGCGGGGGTTTTTCGGCGGTCGAACTCATTTGCGCCGCGAGTATATCAGTCGCCGCCCGGAGCGGCCCTCCGTGGCCCGCGCTGTGCGGTCCGTCCCGTTTCGCCCAACGGAAACACCGGCTGGCACAGGCGCCGGCAGCAGGCGCCGATCAGGCGGCCATCTCGTCATCGGGTACAGGTGATCCGGGTGAGCCCGGTGCGGTGTCGTCGCTGGCGAACTCGCCTCGCTCGGGGTCCCACACGCGCACCGACTCGCTGACCAGCGCCGGGCGGCCGGGCCGGGCCGCGTCGGCCTCGGCGATCTCGTACACGCGGTAGCGCGCCCGCCGGGCCAGATTTCCAGCCTCATAGGTTCCGGACTGGATCCCGCGCACGGCGATGAGCTCTCCCCCCGGTCCGGGCAGCTCGGCGCGCAGGTCGAGGTGCTCGTGGCCGTGCAGGATGAGCTCGGCGCCGGCGCGCGCGATGACCGCGGCGAATTCGTCGCGGTCGCGCAGCCCGCGGATCGCGCTGCGCGCGCGCTCGCCGGCGGGCGGGTGGTGGATGGCGACCAGCCGGAAGCAACCGCGCAGGCGAGGGTCGGCCAGCACCTCGGCCAGGCGAGCCAGCTGCTCCTCGCCGACGCGGCCCCAGGCGGTGAACCATGGCGTGGCCAGGCTGGTCGACAGAGCGACCACGGCCAGAGGTCCGCGCACGCGCACCACCGGCCAGCGCTCCGCCCCACCCCACCCGGGATCGGGCTCGTTGTAGTCGCTGAAGTGGGCGGCGAAGTACTCGGCGCCGCGCGCCACGTAGGCGTCGTGGTTGCCGGGCAGGACGGTCACCTGCGCCGGACCCAGCTCGATGGCGTCGAACAGGCGGCGCGCGAAGCGGAACTCCTCCTCGAAGGCGAGGTTGGTGACGTCGCCCGTGACGAGGATGTGATCGAGGCGGGCGCGGTTGAAGTCCGCCACCATGGCCTCGAACACCTGGCTGTGGTAGTGGCGCCCGCGGTTGGCCAGCAGGTTGAGGCCGCCGATCCAGCGCTTGTTGGCAAAGTCGAGCGCGCGGGCGCCGGCCAGGCTGAGGAGGTGAAGGTCCGAGCAGTGGGCAATTCGCATGACGGGAACCACTCGCTGAGGGCGAACGCCGAGGGCCTGTCTGTCTGTCGATCGCCCTGACGGCCGCGCCGTCGCCGTTCTACAATCCGCGCACAGCATACGAGGTGGACGATGGAAGGGAAACCGTGGATCCGGCCCCCGGCCGTGGCGGGACGCTTCTATCCGGGCGATCCGGACGCGCTCGTTCACCAGGTAAACGGCTTTCTGGCCGCCGCTGACGCGCACGCGGCGCCCGCGGTCGCGGTCATGGTCCCGCACGCCGGCTACATCTATTCGGGCGGCGTGGCCGGACGGGTGTTCGCGGCCGCGGTGGTGCCCGAGCGGGTGATCGTGCTGTGCCCCAATCACACCGGTCTGGGCCGGCGCGTCTCGGTGGTGCCGGCCGGCCGCTTCCGCCTGCCCGGCGGCGACGTGCCGATCGACGAGGAGCTGGCCGGCGC
>Ga0126377_10000490_pt1 | contig 24031 bp, 17 predicted proteins | sample PanSoiMetPlot_22_FD_92647 | JGI IMG/M metagenome (GOLD analysis project Ga0126377, IMG submission 92647) | Tropical forest soil microbial communities from Panama - MetaG Plot_22 | ecosystem: Environmental > Terrestrial > Soil > Tropical forest > Bulk soil | place: Panama | collected 2016-02-17 | reverse complement strand
TGCCCGTGGACGTAAAGGCCTTCGGCGTGAGCGCGCACGCGCATTATCTGGCTAAACAGATGAAGCTGACCGCGCGACTGCCCGGAGGCCAGACCAGGACGCTGTTGTGGATCAGCGATTGGGATTTTGCCTGGCAGGATCAGTACCAATTCAAAGAATTTGTCTTTTTGCCGAAGGGCGCGCGCCTCGACGTGAAGATCACCTATGACAATTCCGCCGACAACCCTCGCAATCCGGCAAGCCCGCCGAAGCGAGTCCACTGGGGCGAAGGCTCGAACGACGAGATGGGCAGCATGAGCCTGATGGTCGTCGCGGCGAACGAAGCCGATATGCCTGAATTACAACGGGACTATCGCGAACATGTGAGGTCGTCGTTTATGAGCAGAGCGGGCTCGCCATCCGTTCTGAAGCGCCAAGGTCAATGATTTGAAACCGCTGCAACAGGGGGTAGCCAACGCATGGCGCCGCAGCTCACAGAGTTATCACACTCGGTGATCTCTATGCGCTGCGGTGGCTGAAAAACCGCCGTAAGACGGCGCGTGCGATTCATTTGGCTTTCATGAACTTCACCGACCGCACATTCCCGTTCCCGTCCAGCGTCGCGACAAGGTTTTGTCCGGTTTGCAGTCTGCCGTAATCAAGAACCTTCTCTTTGCCCACTGTGCGTTTCTTGTATTTATTGCCGAAGGTGTTTTCGAGATCGACTACTGACCAGTTGACCAACATCTCGACGCCGGTCAACAGATGTTCGGGTCTGGTGAAGGTCATCGCCAGGCCGATGTAAGGGGTCAGGTAGTTGATCTTGTATTCTTCGGCGTCCTCAGTCTCTTTGCTTTTGATCACCGCCGCTGTGATCGTCAACTGGGCGACTTCACTCGCATTGATGAGGTTGATGCCATCGACCAGGCGGTAGAAGAGCTTCAGCGCCTCGTCTGGTCGCGCGTACATGGGATCCGTCTGCTCGCGCCCCCGTTTGCCGCGCATGGCGCCGCTCATCCGTCCCTCAAGCTGTTCGGCGCCCTCCACCGATTCGGCGAGGCTCTGGCGAGGCTCCGCGCCAGCTTTCGATTTATTCAACGGCCGCAAATCGGCGAGGGTCTTCGACGGTCGATCGCCTATCATTCCCCGCGCGTAATTGATCGGCACGGCGAAATTGATGTTCTGGCCGCTTTTTGAAAGGTAGGTGATGATGCCGATGACTTCGCCGCTGGAATTGAAGAGCGCGCCGCCGCTGCTCCCCTGGCTGATCGGCGCGGTGATCTGAAAGACGCGGTGAGTGTCGAAGCGGCGGACGCCGCTGAGAACGCCGGTCGAAATCGAATTGACCAGGCCCTCGGGGCTGCTGATGGCGACGACCGCCTCGCCGGTTTCGGCCTTGTCCGAATCGCCGAGCGTGACCACCGGCAGCTTGTAGCCTTTGACCTTGACGACGGCGATGTCCTTGGCGTCGTCCACGTCAACCAGGTCCGAGGTTTTGTACGCGTCTCCTGCGGGCAGCTTGACGCGCAGGCTGGCCGCGCCCTGCACGACATGCAGATTGGTGACGACCGCTCCCTGCGGCGTGACGATGAACCCGCTGCCCTGCCCCGTCACGCTGCCGCGTTCGTCCAGCGCCTCGATGATCACAACGGCCTTTGATTGCTCGCGCGCGATCTCGCTCGGCGATTTCAGCCCATGATTTTGAGCGAAGACCGCGGCGGGGATAAAAAACGCAAGGAGAGTGGTTCTGATTGTGATTCCCATCTTTTGTCTGGAAACTCCTCTGTGATCTATTCGTGGTTGCCGTGATTATAACCTATCCGAAGAGATTTCAATTCCACCGACAAACCGTCTCGATCAAGGATTCAGGAGAACAAACGGCCTGCAATTCTGAGCGCAGAATTGCAGGCCGTGAGAACCTTCGCTCGATCAGCGTTTAGAAGTTGAGCTTCAACCCAAACTGAACCAATCGCGGATCGCGCGTGCTGGTGACCTGCCCAAACCGCGCATCGGTGAGCGCGGTAATCACGTTGAGCGGATTCGTATGGTTGAAGATGTTAAACATTTCGGCTCGGAACTGGAAATTGATGTCCTCGTGAACTTTTATAGTCCTGGCCAGACCCAAATCCCATCGCCCATAGCCCGGTCCCAACACTACGCCGCGACCGGAGTCACCGGTCCGGGCGCCGTCCGCAGGGACGTTAACGAAGGCGCTGGTATTGAACCATTTAGCGAAAGTATGCGGAGCGTTGGCGTTCGGATCGGCGATCATATCCGGCCGCGGGCCTGAAGCGCTCGCTCCGAGGAAGCCCTGCCCGGCAGGATCAACGCTCCCAGTTGTTACAGTCAATGGAGTGCCCGAGGCGTAGGTGGTAATGCCAGACAACTCCCAACCGCCGAGGATGTGTCCGGCTACTCCTTCCTGTTTGCGGAAGAAAGGAAGCTCATAGACATAATTCACCGTCAGTACCTGCCGGCGATCCAATGAAGCCGGGCCGTAATCCGCTTTGAAGTCGTAGGGATTTTGCGGCGCATTGCTGCGGTCGCTTTGGTTATCGGTCAGATTGTGCGACCACGTATAAGCCAACTTAATGAGCGAGGCGCCGCTGAATCGTTTTTCCGCGGACACCTGCAACGAATTGTAGTTGGAATTAAACCAATTCTCGAGCGAATTGATCGCGACGTAGCCTTTGTAGGGGCGAAGGCCGTTGAGCAGCTTCCCGGTATTGGTCGAAGTGATACTTCCGGGCGTAACTCCGGAGGCAAAGGCTAACCCGGGCGGCAAGAGGTTCAAGTCAACGATGCCGAGCAAATGGGTCCCTTTCGAACCGAAATAGCCGACGTCGAGGATCAAGCCCTTCGCCACTTCCCGTTGCGCATCAAGACTCCATTGCTGCACGTAAGGAGTGTGTGGGTCAGACGGGACGCCATGCAGATTGAGCGGAGCAACGGCGATATTGGCCACCACCGATCCGGGGTTGGCGAAATTGGTGTTGCTGATGTTGACGCTGCTGATGAGCGGCGGATTGGCGAAAATGTTCTGCTCGACGACGCCGAACAGCGTCGTGTCGTAGCTTATACCATAGCCGCCGCGCACCGCGGTTTTACCATCCTTGAACGGATCCCACGCAAACCCGATGACGGGCGCGAAATCCTTGTTGCTCTCCGGGGTGACCTTGTTGCCGAATGGCGAGTTCTTGTCCGCCAGGACAAGGCCATTGAGCGGGTCTCCCGTGCCCGGCACGCGGTTGCCATTGGCGTCAATCTGGAACGCCTTGCTCGGGTCGTATAAGTTCGGATCGAAGTTGGTCAGGTTCCCTTTATTGTCATAAGGCTGACGGAAAAGCGAATAACGCACGCCCAGGTTGAGCGTCAGATTCGGACGCACGCGAAAGTCATCCTGGAAGTAGAACTCGATCTGTTTTGCGCGTACGTCGGGCGTGAAATCGAGCGAGTCCTGCGTGAATGTGGCGACGTTGCCTAGCAGAAAATTGGCCCAACTCTGTTGCGCCGCGGTCGTGCCCGTCGGCCGCGTAGTGGAATTGCCTATGTCAAAGCTGAAGGTACCGACGTTATTACCTCCGGCGTTCTCGGTCTTTTGATAACGGTGAAAACTGAAACCGAACTTCAGAGTTTGTTTCCCGAGGGCTTTCGTCACATTGTCGTAGATATTGTGATTGCGGTTGAAATCATCATACGGCCCGAATCCGGTCACGGCGGAATAGCCTCCCACTCCCAGGTTAAGACTCGGCGCCCGGTCGAGTGTCGTCGCAAAAGGCAGTGTTGGATTGATGTCCGGCGAATTGACCTTTTTATTCAATCCGGCGTTGCGACTGATGATTGCGCCGTAGGAATAGGCGTACCCGATCTCATTGATCAGGCTCGGAGTGATGGTTTGCACGCTCCGCACCAACCAGCTTCGCCCGGGTGATCTGGTCTCGGTGGTCGCCACACCCGGCAATAGATTGCCGGTGAAAAGCCCGCCCGGCTCTTCGGTCGGAATCGTGTCGTTCAAATAACGCACGGCCACCGTGAACTTCTCGCTGAAGTTGTGATCAATGCGAAGGAGTTCCTGCCGGTTATTGAAGGCGCTGCGCACCGAACTGTTGAGCGTATTGGTCCCGGAATTGGGTAGTGGGATTTTGCTGTAGATGTCTTTGATGTAGGCGGCGGCCGTCGGATCGATGTTGGTGATCTGCGTCGTCGATTGCGCGCATTTGCCGCCGCTCACCGCGACGCATACCGGAGTTGCGAAAATTCCCTGGCGTTCACCGGCGGTCGGCACAGTGGCGAGGAAATTACTATAGGTGATCACCCGGCGGTATTCCTGCGAGAAGAAAAAGAAGGTTTTGTTTTTCCCTTCGTTATAAACCTTTGGGATCCAGACCGGTCCGCCGATGGTGTAGCCGAAGTTGTTGTAGCGCAGCGGCGGACGGATCGCCTTACCGTCGCTGTCAAGCCCCTTCGGGTGGTCCCTGTTGTCCAGGAAGGCGCCGGCGTTCAAAACATTGTTGCGGAAGAATTCGTAAGCGCCGCCGTGAAATTGACTGCCGCCCGACTTGGTGACGACGTTGACCTGACCCGCCGCGTCGCGCCCGTATTCGGCGCTGTAGTGATTGCGCAGCACTTTAACTTCGGCGATGGCGTCCACGCTCGGATAATTGAGCAGCGTCAGATTCGAGCCGCGATCAATGTTATCCGCGCCGTCAATGGTGTAGTTGTTCTCACTGTTTCGCCCTCCATTGACGGCGAAACTTACCGTATTGGACTGTCCGAAGGGGTTGGTCACGCCGATGTAAAGTTGGTCGCTCACCCCGGAGCTGACTCCGGGCATGAGCGTGAGGAGTTGCAGATAGTTCCGGTTGTTAAGCGGCAGTTCGCGGACTTCCGCGCCGGAGATCAGGCCGGACTGAGTGGCGGTTTGCAACTCGACCTGAAGCGGTGAGGATCCGACCTCCACCACTTCCGTCACCTGGCCGACTTCGAGCGTCGCGTCCACGGTAAGCCGGTCATTAACGTTCAATTCGATGTTGGTTCTGCTGAACTTCTTGAAATTCGGGGCTTCAATAGTGACGGCGTAATGCCCCGTCAGCAGCAACGGCGCTGAGTAAGCGCCTTCGCCGTTGGTTATTACAGTGCGTACGACGACGTTTTTATCGGTGTTCTTGATTGTCACCATCGCCCCGGCCACCGCCGCGCCACCGCTGTCTTTCACCAGCCCGACGATGCTTCCGGTGATATCTTGCGCTGACGTCAGCGGGGCGATAAAACCGGCCAACAACAAGGCAAGCAAGCTAACAGAGAAAATAACTCGACTATTCGTTTTCATAAACTTCTCCTATGCCTTAGAGGCGAACCGCAAGGCGAGGTTATGCGCCAGCGGAAGATTCTCTTTTTGGAATCTCAAGATTGCTTGTTATTATGGAATTGCTTTCGACCGAGATAGGAATCTCTCAGCCTTCGGTAGTCAGTGAATAAATCCCTGCAAAGCTTTTAGAGTTAAATTACGGTTTATAGATTATCAAGTCTTCCGAATGACCGCAAGATTGTTTCTCATCCATCTATGTGGCGCGGGGAACCAACATTCTCGGGAAAAGGATGGTCGGGAAGAATTTGTTTTTGCGTAGCGAGGGTCGCGGCATATTCCCCAGGAGTATGGCCACAGGCGGGACGAAACCTTTCAGCAAAGGTTCGCCGCTGAGCGTTTCAGTGTCATTGAGCTCTTCGACTAATAATAACCCTATTGCGTCATCCCCATTCCCGAGGCGTCCTTCAAGCCGTTGCGCACTTTCTCGAGATAATCTCCCTGAGGATTGACGTCCGAAACTTTGATCGTACTGTCGTAAGAAAACAAAATAAAGCCCTGCGTGCCCAGTTCGCGCGCCACTCGAATCTTCTCGACGGCGCTCTCCGCCGTTTGTTTGTAGGCGCCGATGCCGCCCCAGACGCGTTTCCCCGAAGCGAGGTTCATCGCGCTGAGCAACTGTTTGCGGAAAGTTTCGGTGTCAGGCGTGTAAGCCATCGGGCAGACGACATCGAGCCATCCCATTTGCACCCACTTTTTCCAATCCTGGAAACGCGAGCGTTCGGCGTCCTCTTCGTTGGCGAAGACCGCCGCCGAGATGATCGCGTTCGGCTTGACGCTTTTGACGCCTCTGTAGATTCGCGCGACCAGTTCGGTCACCTGGTCGCGCTGGAACTTGGCGTAGGCCGCCGGGAACTTCCTTACGTAGAAGAGCGGATCTTTCCGGAACCCCGCCGCGAACACCAGGCGGTCACGGCGCGACAGATTTTTGTCGATCTCCTGACGGAAGAGATTGATGGATACACGGCTGTAATCATACTGGGGGTTCGGATAGCGCACGTAATCGAAATGCAGGCCATCGACTTCATAACGTCTGGCGATATCCATCCAAATGTCGAAGAGGTTGTCCTTGACTCCGGGGTGCGCGGGTGAGACGAACAGCCCCTCGAGTTCGCGGTGATTGAGTCGCGAGAATTCGATGATGCGGTCGAGATATTCGCCCCCGTTAGGCTTAGTGTCATATAGCTCGGCGGCGAGTCCGCGCGGAACCATCACCCATTCGGGGTGTCTGTAAATCAGGTGGTCTCTCGATTTCGGCGGCGATTCGAGGTCCGCGACCACGTAGATGTTGATCCAGGCGTGGACTTTGATCCCGCTGCGGTGCGCCTCCTCAATTGTCAAAGCCAGCGGGTCGAAGCTGGCCGGCTGTTGGGTAAGCGCCTCGGCGCGCGGCTCGATGCTCGAATCGTAATAGGCGTCGCCGCGCCCGCGCACCTGAACTATCAAGTCGGTAAAGCCGTTCTCTTTAGCCTTTTGCACCAGCGCGCGAACGGACTCGGGCGTTTCCATGGTCGTTCTCACGACCCACAACGCCCTCGTTTCGCTTATCTCAGGCTGCGGCGTCGGACTTGGCGTCGCGGAAGCCGGCGCCTTCGGCGAAGACAATAGGGCGCCTGGCGCGTCGGTCTGTTGCAAAGGCAGCATCGCGCACAGCGACGCCAACACAAAGAAACAGATGATTGCGATAACTCGTTTCATTTAGTTGGTGGTTAGTGGTTGACGCCTGGTGGCTGGTGGTTGGCGCCTGGTCACTTGTCGCCGGATGATTTCGGCGATGAATAACCAACCACAAACCACAAACCACAAACCACCAGGCGCCAACTCAATACAACAGATATTTACTTCTGATCGCCCGAAAAGCTTCGAGTTCCGGCTCCCAGACCTGGCGCATAGCGCGAGCGTCCGAGCCTTGACGGAAGGCGTCGAAGACTTTCTGGTTGGCGAGCAGATGGTTGAACCTGTCTATCAAGAAATCTTTGGGGAAGAGTTTTCTCAACTGCGCGGCCATTTCAAGTCCGGCGCTGACCGGCTCGAAGAGATCGCGGTTAGTGACGACGATGTTGACGCCGCCGCATTCAGCGTCTTTGTGAACGCTCGATTTGGGGGTGAAGCGCACGGGCACGAAGCGGACGCCGGGCAATTTCGCGTTATTCAAAGCCTCGGCGAGTTTTCGGCCGTCAATCCACGGCGCGCCGATTACTTCAAACGGCGTGTCGGTTCCGCGCCCTACGGAGACGTTGGTTGGTTCGAGCAGACAGACGCCGGGATACAGCGTGGCTTCTGTCAAGCTGCGCATGTTCGGGGAGGGATTGATCCACAGAAGACCCGTCGAGTCGAACCATTGCGAGCGCCGCCAGTCCTCCACGCGCACGACGTGAAGATCCGCTTTGATGTTACGCTCCTCGTTGAAGAGCTGCGCCAGTTCGCCGACGGTCATCCCATGACGAATGGGGATCGGATGGTAGGCCGTGAAGGAGAGCTTGTCGGGGTCGGCCAGCGGGCCTTCCACTACCTGGCCGTTGATCGGATTGACTCGGTCGAGCACGACGAAGGACTTCTTGTTCTTCGCCGCCGCCTCCAACGCCAGCCCCAGGGTCGAGATGTAGGTGTAGAACCTCGCGCCCACGTCCTGGATGTCGAAAACTAGCGTATCAATCTCTTTGAGCGCTTCAGCCGTCGGCGCTTTCGCCTCGCCGTAGAGGCTGTAGATCGGAAGGCCAGTCTTTTCGTCGGTCGAGTTCGAGACGTTCGGCTGATCGAGCGCGCCGCGAATACCGTGTTCGGGCGAGAAGAGCTTCACAAGCTTCACGCCGGGAGCTTTGTGGAGCAGGTCGATCGTGCTGTTCCCATTACGGTCGCGGCCGGTCTGGTTGGTGATCAGGCCGACGCGCTTATCTTTGAGCAAGGCGAAGCCGTCGCGTTCGAGCGCGTCAATTCCATTGAGGGAATGGGACTGGGCGACTCGGCGACTCGGCGACTCGGCGGCTGAAGGACTTAAGGTCGCCCGGTCTCCCCCACTTCCCGCAAAAGGCGGAGCGATAATCGAAGCGGCGACAACCGACGCTACTCGCCCGCGCAGCGAATTGACGTCCGCAGGTTTCTTCGGATCGAGCTTCGGATGGACGCGATTGCTCAGAAAAACGACGAAGGTTTCGCTCGACGGGTCGATCCACAATCCCGTGCCCGTAAATCCAGTGTGGCCGAAGCTGCCGACGGGAAACAAATCGCCGCGATTGGCGGAATAGCCAGTAAAGATGTCCCACCCGATGCCGCGCGCCACGCCGTCAACCGCGTTTCCTCCAGTGGGCCGCGCCTCGGTCATTCGCGCCACCCCCATAGGACTCAATATCCTCGCCCCATGAAACTCGCCCAGATTCAAGATCATCTGGCAATAGACCGCCAGGTCGTCCGCGGTCGAAAACAATCCGGCGTGCCCCGCGACTCCGCCGAGCAGGTAAGCGCGCGGATCGTGAACCTCGCCGCGCGCCCACTTTTCGCCGCGTTTTTCCGTCGGGGCGATGCGCGACGCTAAACTCGCGTCAGGTTTGTAGCCGGTGTCTTTCATCCCGAGCGGGCGGAAGATATTCTCGGCCGCGAATTGGTCGATGGTTTTGCCGCTCACGCGCTTTACCAATTCGGCCAGAACAATGTAGTTGACGTCGGAGTAGATGAACTTCGATCCGGCTTCGGCCAGGGGGGCGAGCTTCCAGATGTTTCGCATCGCCTCCTCAGGCCCCCGTTCGTAATCCTTGATATCGTTATCGGGCATCAATCCCGACCTGTGAATGAGCAGTTGTTCGACGGTGATGTTCCTCTTGCCCATCTCGCCGAATTCGGGGATATATCGCGAGACGGGGTCGCCGAGCCGAACCAGCCCGCGCTCGACCAGGATCATCATCGATGTCGCCGTGGCGACGACTTTGGTGAGCGAAGCCAGATCGAAGATCGTGTCAACGGTCATTTGTTCGGGCGCCGGCTCGACGGCGCGATTGCCGTACGCCCGCCGCCAGACGATCTTGCCCTTGCGGCTGACGATGACGACAGCGCCGGGCAACTGCTTCTTCGCGATTTCGGCATCGATGATCTCGTCCAAACGGGCGAGAGTGGCCGGCGACATCCCGACGGCCGCCGGCCCCGATGTCTGATCGGATGGCGCCCCCGATGTCTGACCGGACGTCGACAGGGTCTTTTGCGCCGAATCTTGAATCGCCTGGGCCGGGACGGCCCCGACTAGCGACAGAATTACCAGCGCGGTTGTGGTGAATCGAATGTAACTATTCCACATTCTCAAACGATTCAAACGATTAAAAAGGGGCGGCTCTTCGAACATCCTTTGCAGATAAGTGTCGCGCTTGTCCCACGGCGGCGACAATTCAGGGCGAGGAGCGCAGTTTTACACATACCAGCCCCAAAAGAAAACCCCAAAATTCAGATGGCGCCAACAAAAATTCCCACACCCTCATGAGCGCGCGACTTGACTATCGGCGACGCGTGGCTACTATGAGGTAATCATGCGCGATTATTCGCAAAAAACGCGCTCCCTGACGTGAGCGTAAATTCACAACCGGCATGCCGAGACGGCGTGTGGGAGAGGAGCAAGTAGTGAAAAAAGGGCAAAAAAAAGTTTTGATCTTCGTCTTCGCGGCTCTCGCCGCGCTCGGCGGAATCGCCTTGGCGCCTTTCGCTTCGGCGCAGGATTCCCAGGCGCAGGTAAAGCTGTCGAACGATTACCAGAAAGCGCTGGAGATCGTCCGCCAGAATTATGTAGTCGAACTAGATAACGATACCCTCACCAAAGCCGCCATCCAGGGAATGCTCAAGAGCCTCGATCCGCACTCGGATTACATGGATCGGAAGACGTTCCAGGAGTTCAACGAGAAGCAGCGCAGCGAGTATTTCGGCATCGGCGCGCAGATCGGCGTCCGCAATCGCGTCACCTACGTGATGGAGCCGTTCAAGAACAGCCCTGCGGCGCGCGCCGGCCTGCGTTACGGCGACCACATCGTCGCGGTCAACGGCGAGGACACCAGTTCCTGGACTTCGGAACGCGTGCGCAACCTGCTGGTAGGCCCACGCGGGACAGAGGTCACAGTCTCGGTGAAACGGCCCGGAGTCGCCGAACCGATTACTACGACCATCACTCGCGACGCCATCTCCTACCCTTCGATCCCGAATTATTACATCGTCAAACCCGGCGTCGGATACATCGGCCTAACGCGCAATTTTCAGGCGACGACCAACGATGAGTTGACCAGGGCAATGGCGGATTTGCGCGAGAAAGGCGCCGAAACCTTCATCCTCGACCTGCGCGGCAACGGCGGCGGCTATCTCGACCAGGCCATTCGCGTGGCCGACAGGCTGTTGCAGCGCGGACAGACGATCGTCTCTGTGCGCGGGCGGCCGGGCAAAGGCTTCGATCAGGACGCGATCGCCGAAATGGGCGCGTCCGAGAATTTCCCGCTCGTGGTCTTGACCGACCGCCGGACCGCTTCCGCCTCCGAGATCGTGTCCGGAGCGATTCAGGATCACGACCGCGGATTGATCATCGGCGAATCCACCTTCGGCAAAGGCCTTGTTCAGCGAATCTTTCCAGTCCCATCGAGCGGCGGCGCGTTGACATTGACCATCGCCCATTACTACACGCCGAGCGGGCGGCTGATTCAGCGCGATTACTCGAACGGATCGATATTTGAATACTACTCACGCCGCAGCGGCGTCAGCGACGCGGAGCCGCCGAAGAACGCGTCCGACGAGAAGAAGACCGATCTCGGGCGCACGGTTTACGGGGGCGGCGGCATCGAGCCGGACATCAAGGTCCCGCCGGTGAACTTCCTCTCGCCGGATTTCTTCACTCCCACGCAGATCCGGCTATTTTCCGGCGTCTTCCTGTTCGTGCGCGAACTGGTCAACGGGCAAATCGCGGCGCATCCGGAGTTCAAGACCAACGGCATCGACTACGACCACAAACTGACGCCGAACGAGTTTATGGTCACCGACAGCGTTCTTAACTCGTTCCGCGAATTCGCCACGAAGTTTTATAAAGACAATCCCGATTACGGCGTAACGCCGGCCATGATCGAAGATAACATTGTCTGGCTACGCGCGCGGATACGCTACGAAGCTCTGACGGCGGCTTACGGCTCCGACAAAGCGGATCAGGGTCTGGCTGACCTTGACGTCCAATTGCAGCGAGCCGTGTCCGAGATGCCCAACGCCGCCGAATTGGCCCGGCGCTCGTGGCGTCAAAGCACCGCGAATACCAGGCTCGGTCCGATCAACAGGCCTAACCAGAAATAATTTTCGGCTAAAGACTCGACAATCTAACAAAGGCGGCTGATCATGTCAGCCGCCTTTTCATTTAACAAAGTGGCTGGTGGTTGGTGGTTGGTTTAAATGCGCATTTCAACTGATACCAACCTCCGACCTCCAACCTCCACCGTGACTATGGAAATCATTGACACGCATCAACACCTCTGGGACCTCGATCAATTTCCCTACTCGTGGACGTCAAGCCAGCCCGCGCTCAACCGCAGCTTCAGACTCAGTGACTATTACGAGGCGACTCGCGACCTGACGGTCGCCGGATCGGTTCACGTCGAGGCCGATATTGACGAGGATTACATGCTTGAGGAGACGCTTCACGTCCTCTCATTGGCCAGGAGCGACGACAATCCGATTGCGGGCGTCGTCGCGGCGGCCCGTCCTGAATACGACAGCTTCCGCGAATATGTAGACCGGATCGCGGGACAGCGTTTGTTGAAAGGCGTGCGCCGCATACTCCACACCGAACCGGACCATCTCTCGGCGGCGACCACTTTCGTCGAGAACGTCAAATCCCTCGAAGATTACGGCCTGACATTCGACGTCTGCGTCCTGGCGCGCCAATTGCCCCAGGCGATCGATCTTGTCAAACAATGCCCGAACGTCGACTTCATCCTCGACCATTGCGGCAACCCGAATCTGCGTTCCAACGCCGGAAAAGGAGAGTTCGACGAGTGGCGCGAATATTTGCGGGAGATCGCCGGCCTCCCGAACGTCGTATGTAAGATTTCGGGCATAGTTGTCAACACTGATCTGACAGGCCCGGCGAGCCAGCAGGGCCAGCAGGGCCAGCAGGGCCAGCAGGGCCAGCAGAAATGGACCGCCGAGACCCTGCGGCCGGCGGTCGAGCATGTGATCGCCTGTTTCGGGTGGGATCGCGTGATGTTCGGCAGCGACTGGCCGGTCTGCTCTCTGGCGGCGAGTTTCAAGCAGTGGGTGGAAACCTTGTCGCTACTGACGCAAGACGCCGGCGTCGAGAATCAGCGAAAATTGTTTTACGAGAACGCTGTGCGAATTTATCGACTAGACCGAGGTTAATGTTCATTCGTGGCTGAATTCCTTTTATCGAAATCTATCTCCGGCGTGGTCGTCGGCCCATCTATCCGCTCCATCATTGGCTGGTTCGCGTTGACAATCTGGGTCGCAGGTCTCGAATCGCTGAAGAGTCTCGCGGCGATCCCTCCGGCGACCGTATTCTGCTTCGCGCTGACGGTCTCTTCCTTATCGCTGTGGCTCCTTTCGCAGAAATCGCTATCAAAGAGACGAGCGGCGCGATTCTGTGGCGCGCTCGTGGCGCTCGCCGGCCTGCTGACGCTCAGCCAGTACCTCGGCGCCTGGGACATTCCCATAAACCTGTGGTTTCTCCGCGATGGGGCGGGTTCGCCGCTGTACCTGACTCGGATGTCGTTCAATAACGCGCTCTGCTTCACGTTCACCGGTTTCGCCCTGGTTGGGTCGCGGAGCGAGACGGAGCGCAAGAACAGGATCGCGCAATTGCTCTCCCTCACTTCGGGCTTCTGCGCGATGACGACCATCATCGGGTCTTTGTACGGCGCGCCCGACTCGATCGGGTTCTTCTCCTTCACCCGCGCCGCAACCTATTCCGCTATAGTGATACTCGTTCTCAACGTGATGGCGCTGGCGATGCAGGAAGGCGGCGGAATATTCGCGAGCTTCGTCAGTAGAGGGCCAGAAGGCATTCTAGCGCGGCGACTGGCGCTCGGAGGCGGAGTGACGCTGGTCGCGGTCGGGTTCCTGACGGAATGGGGCGCGCGCGCCTCGTACGTGCAGCCGCAGGCCCAGACGGCGCTGCTGATCGTCACGGGCATCGCCATCATGACGGCCCTCGTCTGGCTGGCCATGCGCGACATCTCGCGCCTCGACGTCACGCGGTCGCGGGCGGAAGCGGCGCTGCGCCGTTCGGAAGAACGCTACCGGGCCGTCTCCGAACTGACCTCCGATTACGTTTATGAATACGGCGTCGCGACAAACGGGCAGTTGACGCTGGAAGAAGTGACCGCCGCTTTTACCCGCATCACCGGATTCTCTCCCGAAGAATCTCGGGACCGAGGCGGATGGAAAAGTCACGTTTTCTCGGAAGACCAGCCCGTGGCGCAGCGGCGGTTGCAGCGCCTGCTCGCCGGGGAAGAAGACGTGAGCGAGTATCGAATCGTCACGCGCGACGGCGAGACGAGATGGCTGCGTGATTATGGGCGCGCGGTATGGGATGAAGCGGCGGGGCGCGTGACGCGGATTTACGGGGCGGTGGAAGACATCACAGATCGCAAGCTGGCCGAAGAGAGGTTGCGAGAGAGTGAGGCGCGCTACTCATACATCTTCGAGACCGCCGGAGTTTCCATCTGGGACGAGGATGTCTCCCTCGTCAAGGCGGCGCTCGACGAGCTGCGCTCGCAAGGCGTGAGCGATTTCCGCGACTACTTCGCCCGGCGCCCCGAGTTCGCGCAGCAGGCCCTCGGAATGATAAAGGTCATAGACGTCAATGACGAGACGCTGCGAATGTTACGAGCGCGCGACAAGGACGAACTGATTTCTTCGTTCAGCCAAACCTTCACGCCGGAATCGATGGAGGTCTTCACCGACAACCTGGTCGCATTCGCCGAAGGCCGGCGCTCCTTCACCTCGGAAACAGTCTTCCAGACGCTCCGCGGAGACCGTCTGAACGCCATCATTACCATCAACTATCCGCCGCCGGCCGAGAACATCGCCCATGCGCTGGTCAGCGTTACGGACATCACCGAGCGCAAGCGGGCCGAGATCGAACGCGAACGGCTTTACGAACAGGAGAGGGCCGCGCGCGCAGAAGCGGAGCGCCTGCGCGCCGTGGCTGAAGCCGCCAACCGCTCCAAAGACGAATTTCTGACCATGATATCGCACGAATTGCGCTCGCCGTTGAATATCGTCCTCGGCTACACACGCCTGCTGCGTTCCAGCCCGAACGACGGCGAGTTCGTCGCGCAAACCGCAGGCATAATCGAACGCAACGCGAAGACGCAGCTCCAGATCGTCGAAGACCTGCTCGATTCGGCGCGCGGCATCACCGGCAGGTTGCGCCTCGAAGCGCAGCCGACCGACCTCACGCCCGCGATCGAAGCCGCGCTCGGCGCCATACGCCCGGCGGCGGAGTCGAAAGGAGTCGAGCTGATCGCCCATTTCGGCCCGCAGCCCGAAATGGTGCTGGGCGACGCGGATCGCCTGCAACAGATCGTCTGGAACCTGCTCTCCAACGCCGTCAAATTCACGCCGGAAGGCGGACGTGTCGAGTTGCGGATGGAGAGCGACGCCGAGCGCATCCGCATCATCGTCAGCGACAACGGCGAGGGCATCGATCCGGAATTTCTGCCTTACATCTTCGACCGCTTCCGGCAGGCCGACACTTCCGTGAGACGACGCTTCGGCGGCCTGGGGCTGGGGCTGTCCCTGGTCAAGCAGTTGACCGAATTGCACGGCGGGACGATCAGCGCAGCGAGCGAGGGGCCCGGACGCGGGGCGACCTTCGTCGTCACGCTGCCAGGACTTGCTATGCAGCCCGGCCCTGCGGCGCCGCCACAGCGCGGGACGCCCGCGAGGGACGAAGTGCGAACTGACAACGCCATTCCGCTCGACACGGCCCCGTCGTTGGACGGAGCGCTGATCTTGATTGTGGATGATCAGGAGGAGGCGCGCGCGCTGCTCAGGCTGGCCATCGAGGGATGCGGCGCTCAGGTGATGGCGGTATCGTCGGGAGTGGAGGCGCTGGCTGTCCTCTCAGACCCGCCGGGCGGCATCCGCCCCGACGCCCTGATTCTCGATATCGCCATGCCGGAAGAGGACGGTTATGCGGTGCTTCAAAAAGTCAGAGAGTTGGAAGCTGAGTTGGGCGTTCCTCAGTCGGAGCAGATACCAGCCATCGCCCTGACGGCTTTCGGACGTAGCGAGGACCGATTGCGCGCGCTCGCAGCCGGTTTTCGCATGCACGTCGCTAAACCGGTCGAACCTCTCGAACTGGCCATCGTCGTCTATAGCGTGATCGGCGCCCGCCCTAAATAGACGCCAAAATGTAGGGGCGGGTATTCCCCGCCCCGTATTTCCGCGCCAAACCGCTTCGATCACGAACTTGGGCGGGGAATACCCGCCCCTACATTATTGTTTCAGAACCGTCTGCGACGCAGTATTTCGCGTCGACGCCATTCGGCGTCCCGCCGTCTGTGCCGCCATTCGTCGCGATTCCGCCTATCTCTGAATCTGAACCTGTCGTCGCGGTCCCATCTGTCTCTGGATCTGAACCTCGGCCCGCGCCCGTCCCATCGGCCGTCGCGGGCATCATGCCCGTTGATGAATTTTCCCGCCTTCTTGTCGTTGAAGCGCCCGCGCCCGTGCTGGGCGAGAGTCACGCCGGACAGCGACATATTGACGACTATCGCCAGAGTGGTAATCAGCAGGGCGAACCGCAGAGTTCTCAGCTTGAGCATAGAGTTCTCCTTGTTTGAAATTCCAGGGTTTAGGGGGTTGTTTGAGGCGGCGGGAGAGGGTCCCCGACCGTCACGGCCAATTCTTTATCATTGGGGAAAACCTCAGGCCGCAGTATCCATCTTCTCAACGGCTTTCATCTCGGCCAGGAGTTCGCGGCGAGTGAATTCGAGCTTCTCATTCATCGCGATCAGACGCATGTCCACTATCCCTTCGAACCTCGTGAAGTCCGTCGAGAGCGACTCCTCGGTGCGGCGGATTTCAGCGGAATTGGCGCGGGTCTCCGCGGCGAATTTCTCCTCGACACGCCTGATCTCGGCGACGATCGCGTCATTCACGCGTCTGAGTTCGGCGGCGACCACCTGTACTTCAGCGGAAGACGCGTGCAATTCGGCGGCGAGTTTATCTTCAATGCGCTTGATCTCCGTGAGTAACTCGCGGCGCGTCAATTCAGCCTCGCGGCGCGCCAGTTCCATGCCACGGCGCAGCGCTTCGATTTTGGCGTCCTGCGCGATGACCTGCGTGGTGAGATCCTTGATCTCGCCGCGCATCGCTTCAAGATGCGGCGAGAGGTGTTCCTCCAAAACCTGTTTGATTTGTTCGATCATGGCGGCAGATTGTTGTTCCGCTCTCAACCAATGTCAAGAGTCGAAATTACTCACGCGACTGCGGCTCTCTGTACATCTCCGCCATCTGCCGCGTCGTGTGCTCGACGACGCTCGGCGCCCGCGACTGCGCGGCCGGGATGTAAACCGGTTGGGGTTGCGGATGCGGCGGCGAAACCTCGAATTGAGCTTTGTTGATCGTTTGTGTGACGGCATCCCGATAGACGTTGATCAATCGCGCCAGTTGCCAGGTCATCAATCCCGCGACTGAGAAAATAAGCGCCAGGCATGCGATAAAGGCGATGACAATCAATTCTTTGGGATACCCACTCCAAGGCCCGCCCATCGAGCCTAACATAATCAATGAGGCTATCAAGCCGATGAGGCTAAACCCGGCGATCGCCCAAACCATCCCGGAGACTCCAGCGCGCGGCAAGTGAACCTCGACCGTGTTGGCCGCCGGGTTCATATTCGCCCCGCACCTTTTGCAGAAGTTGGTTTTATGAACGCTTTCAGCGCCGCATGACGGACAGAACATTACATCCTCCGAAACCCCTTGGGAACGCCGCCCATCCTTGCCATCGAAGGCGCCGCTCCCAGGGGCGCGTTTTCACTTTTTCTGGGCGTCACTCAGGTAAACGCCGGCCATCTGCCGCGTCGTGTGCTCGACGACGCTCGGAGGCTCGACCGACTGCCGAATCTGATCAGCCGGCGCGGCAAGCGGCGCCTGGGGCTGAACTTCGATGAACGTCGGCTTCTCCGCATGCTTCCGGGCCACCGTGATCACCCGCGACAACTGCCAGACGAGCAGAAGGGCGACCGCGCCGGTCAAAGCGAAGCCGATCAGGATCGGGATAAGTAGTTCGGGCCCGCGCACATTCGCATAAAGCATCTTCATGTAGATCCCATAGATCTGCATCATGCTGAATAAAACGAAAGCTGCTATCACTAAAAACAGAACTGAGATCTTCAGATTGGGCGATTGTGTCACGGGCTCTTTATCCGGGGCGGTTAAGCCGGCGCCGCAACGTTTGCAGTAGTTGGTCTTCTGTGTGTACTCGAATCCGCAGGCTGGGCAGAACATATGGCCTCCGTTTTAGCAGGTCATTTGTGTTTACCGGCGAACTGGCGCGTCGTGTGCTCGACGACGCTCGGAGGCTCTACGGCCTGCTGAATCTGGTCGGCCGGCGCGCCGAGTTGAGTTGGCGGGGATTCGCGGATGTAGTGTTTCTCCACGATCACGTTCCGCCCCCCTTTCTGGTAAGCCGTGATCATTCGCGCCAGCTGCCAGATCAGCAGCCCCGCAATCGCTCCGGTGAACATCATACCCATCATAAACGGGAGCATGAGTTCATCTCCGCGTAACCCTCTCTCCGACAGGATGTTGTACATTGAGAAAACTGTGATCATCCCAACAACGCCGAACGCCGCGACAGCGCAGAACATGGCTGCCAATTTCGGACGCTCCATTTTGGCCGAGTCAACGACGCCAGTCAGGCTCAGGCTTTCGCCACATCGTTTGCAAAAGTTGGTTTTCTGTGTGTATTCAAAACCGCAAGATGGACAGAACATACGGCCTCCATTTCATCTGATCACTCAAAAAAGTATGCCTACTTCGTCGCCTTCGGTTCGCCGTAAACGCCGGCCATCTGCCGCGTCGTGTGTTCGACGACGCTGGACGGCTCGACTACACTCCGAACCTGGTCAGTGGGCGCTCCGAGATGCGGGACTTGCGATTCCCTGATGATAACGCGCTCCTGCGCCGGAGCCTGATTCGATTTCTGATAAGTTGTGATCAGGCGTGACAGTTGCCGGATCAAAAACCCGGCGATTCCGCCTACAAACAATAAGCCAAGCGCGAACACGAGATACGCCTCTTCCCGATGGCCTTTACTGAGCATTACGAGTAAGGTGAGGAGATTCAAGAACAAACCTATAAGGCCAAACATCGCCACCACAAAGAAGGGCGTACCAATGGCCTGAAATCGCTGTGGTTTGATTTCGGCGCTCTGTGGCGCGGCGTACAACTCCTCGCCGCAACGTTTGCAGTAATTCGTCTTCTGCGTGTATTCAAAACCGCAAGAAGGGCAAAACATATGGCCTCCTTCCCAATCTGAGTCACTCGAAATCGGTTGTCTACTTCATAGCCTTCGGTTCGCCGTAAACGCCGGCCATCTGCCTTGTCGTATGTTCAACGACGCTCGATGGATAAATTGCGTCCGGGGCTTCCTGCATTTGGCCCGTCGGCGCGACTGGCTGAACCGTCGGGACCTCGCGGATGAAATGCTTCTCGACAGTCACGTTCTCTGCGGTTTGACGAAATGCCGTGACCATCCGCGCCAATTGCCAGATCAACAACAGCGTAACGACAAATAAGAAGAATGCGACAAAACTGAGTAGTAGTCTCTCATCGCCGCACATTCCGTTGCACCTTCCGTTGCGCTGGAAATTATCAAACATGCCAAATAGGATCGCTACCGCCGTTAAGCAGAAAGCGATGACGCCCCAGAACATCGTGATTACGCCCAGTTGCGTTTTCTTAGGCGCGACCGTAGCGCCGACAGGGTTCAAATCTGCGCCGCAGCGCTTGCAGTAATTGGTTTTCTGCGTGTATTCAAACCCACAAGAAGGGCAAAACATATATATCCTCCGTCGGAAGTCTGGAATACTTTCCCGATTCTACGCTGTTGGCGGGACGCGAGTTCGCTTGTTTATCGCCTTGCCGCGTTTTGGGCCGCAGGTTTAATCTGCCCGGCGCCTTCTTTGATGTAGACGACCTGGCCCGCAGCCACGTCACTCAAAGTGTCAACCACGCCGCTCGGCCATCGCGCTTCGATCGTCCGCGCTTTCGTCGCCTTGCCCAGGCCGAAATGGACGCGCATGTCGTTCTGCGAATAGTAGCTGCCGCCGCTGCGAACCTCGCCGACCTGCGCCCTGCCGTCGGCGTCAACCTTTATTCGCGAGCCCACGCCGTCGCGGTTCGACTTCACGCCGATGAGCTTGATCGAAATCCAGTTGTTATTCGTCGCCGAATCCGTCCGCAACAGAACCGGAATATCATTGACCGTGTTGATCACGACGTCGACGTCGCCGTCGTTGTCGAAATCGCCGAACGCGGCGCCCCGGCTCGCCGTCGGCTCTAAAAGCGGCCCGCCGATCTTCTCGGCGATGTCTTTGAACGAGCCGTTGCGCTGGTTCTGATAGAGGACTTTGCGTTGAGGATAGCCGGCCTCGGTGGTCAGCTTCTCAACTTCGGGATATACATGACCGTTGACCAGGAAGATGTCGAGCCAGCCGTCGTTGTCGAAATCCACGAACCCGCAGCCCCATCCCAGGAAGCGCGTGTTGACGCCGATCCCGGCGGTGAAAGTCACGTCGTCGAAGCTCAGCAATCCCGCCTTTACGCCCAGGTTGCGGTAGAGCGTCGAGGTGTCGCCGGAGAAGTTGGTCTTGAAGATGTCGAGCAGCCCGTCGCCGTCGTAATCGCCGACGCCCACGCCCATTCCGGCTTGCGGCTTGCCGTCGCTGCTGTAAGCCGCGCCCGCCTCGACGCCGATATCGGTGAACGTCCCGTCTTTATTGTTGTGGTAGAGAGCCGCCGGAGCCGAGTCATTCGCGACGTAAATGTCCGGCCAGGTGTCATTGTCGAAATCCGCCGCGACGACTCCGAGTCCGTATGTGCCGTAGGTCTTCAGAATGCCAGCCTTGTCCGAAACGTCCGTGAAGGTCCCGTCGCCGTTGTTGCGGTAGAGGATGTTCTTGCCGCCTTCCAGCCCCGGCGGGCCGCAGGCGACCATCACGCCTTTGTAAAGACACGGTCCGGTCTCGGGCGTTGGCGCGGTCTTGAGGTCGAGGTCGATGTAATTGGCGACGAAGATGTCGAGGTCGCCGTCCTTATCGTAATCAATGAACGCCGCGCCGCTTCCCCATCGGGCCGGCTTATTCGATTGTCCCGCCACGCCGGCTTTCTCCGAAACGTCAATGAACCCGCCCTTGCCGTCATTTTTATAGAGCGCGTTCTTGCCGTAATACGAGATGAAGAGATCGTCGAAGCCGTCGTTATCGTAATCGCCGGCGCAGACCGCCTGCCCCCAGCCCGCGCGGGCGAGCCCCGATTGTTTAGTCACGTCGGTAAAGGTCCCGTCGCGATTGTTGTGGTAGAGGTGAGTTGTCGGCTCTTCCCCTTTCGGAAAGCCGCCGAGGCGCGTCCCGTTGACGAAGAAGAGGTCGAGCCAGCCGTCGTTGTCGTAATCGAACCAGGCGACTCCGCAGCCCGTCGTCTCCAGCAGGTATTTGTTCTTGCGCTCGTCGCCGTAGATTGTCTTATGCGTGATCCCGGCGGCGCGCGCGACGTTCGTGAACTTCACGCCGTAACCGTCATCACTGCTTACAATGGGCGCGCTTCCGGCGGCGGGTTTGCCGCCTTGCCGCGCCGCCGCCACGCAGACCAGCGCGTAAAATAAAATCGCAACCAGAAGTGTTTGGCGCGTCGAATGTCGAGGAATTGAATTATTCATCATTCTTCGCATACCAATCTTCGTGCAACGACCAGCCTCCGCAACTCAAACACGCAGTCCATCGCCATTGATGCCCACATCCGGGACACAGGCCGCGCGTGTCAAACGTGTTCCATACCGCGCCGCAGCCGCCGAAGAAATATTCGGGATGCGCGCAGTCGCCGCACGCCCAGGAACTCCCTGAGTCGGGCCGCCATTGGCACAATGGGCAGCGAATACAGCCCTGGTCAGGCTCTTCGTCGTCCATCTGGTCAATAGTATCGGTCGCGTCCGCCGGCGCGAGTCCCTTCTGGAAAAGCGAGAAGAATGCCGCGAGCGCCCGGTATCGCCGGAAAGATTGTTGTTTCAGTGGCGCCGCCTTGGGGTTCATACGGCCGCCCTGTGCAACTTGACCTTGAGCGAATGGATTTCGCGGCGCACGTCTTTGAGCCGTTTGTGATCGTGCGCCGCCAGAGCCTCGTCACGTTGCTTTTTCAATTCCTTGAGCTGCGATTTTACCGCGACAGTGTCGATCCCCGCGGCTTGATGATGAGTAAAGGTGTCAATGTCGAGAGCCTTGCAGATTGCGGTGACCAGATGCTCCTTGTTGAGTTGCGTGTAGCCCTTCACCGCGTCGTGCTCGATGCCGGCGGCGATCTCACGCAGTTGAGCGACGGTCATATGTCTCAATTCTTCGTAGGTGCGCTCAGCCATGGTTTGATTATCCTTTCTGATTTTCAATTGGCGCGTTTAGTTTAAATCAGAACGCCTGAGGTTGGCACGGCGATGCGCGCGTAAATCGGCGGAGTCTTTGGAGTGCGGTCTTCAATTATCTCTGATCGAGCCTGTGGTGCGTGACATAAGAGACCTGGACAGGCACGCCGCCGTTCACCTTCACTCTCACCAATACCTGGAAATTGCCCGGCAGTTTCCGCGGTCCTCCAACCGGGGCAGCCGGGGCAGCCGGGGCAGCCGGAGCGGCCGGGACGGTATTCAGATTTCTGACCAGGTCGCGGATGTAATCGGGCTTGGTGACATATTCGACGGCGGCCTGGGTTCCGTGGGTCGTGATGCCGGCGAGGATCAGCATCCTTTTCTTGCCATCGAGTCCCTGCAAGAGGCTCACCACCGCATAGTCTTCCGAAATCTGGCTGCGCGACGGGCCGTCCTGTTTGGCGAGATAACGCCGCTGTTCGCCGGGTTGCGGGTTGGCGTTGACGATGCCGAAGGTATTTTTCCCGTTGTCGTCCAGCATGGGCTTGAAGATGAAGTCCTGTTTCTGAGGCAGATCGCGGAGGAAGAAATTTTCCGCCGGCGAGCCGAGCACAACGATGTTTTCGGTCTTCAGGTCTTCCCAGGTCAGGAGCAGGCTGCGTTTGACGCGCGAGGCATGCCCCAATCGGGCGAAGAAATCGCCGAGGAAGTAGGAGCCCATCACCTCGCCGATGCCGGTGTAGAGTTCGGTCACCGGCTCTTTGCTCTGCTCGGTTTCGCTTTGCGGGATGCTCGGCGAGCCGAGACTGCTGCCCGGGGCGTCGAGCGGCTTGAGCAATTTCATTCCCTCTTCCACCGTGCCTTGAAAGAGCGTGTTGCTGTAAACGACCAGTATCGGCTCCGAGGAGCGCAACAGATCGCCCCATAAAGGCTCGACGTCGCGGCGATCGAGCGCGTTGTTCTCGGCTCGCGCTCTACTCTCCACAGTCTCAGACATTTCAATCGCCCTGGCGCGGTAGAGGAACGCGAGCGCGCCAAGCATGACCGAGATCATGGCCAAGACTAATGCGGCCATCCGCCATCGCCTCGCAGCCCTCGGATCGATGACGCTAGCCGCCTCAATCACGACGCCACTCGCCGGCGCAATCGGCGCGTCTCGGGCAGAACCATTAACGTACCCGGATCGCGTGACGCCGGCGGTCTCGTTCGGACTAGAGACGACGCCCATGGCCAAAGCGTCGTCGTCGGCGCCGACGTCGACGTAGCTGTCGCGCTCTTCCTTCTGCGCATAGGAGAAGACCGGCGTGTATTGGCCTTTCGGCAGAATAAGGATCACCCGGTCATCTTTGCCTTCGGTCTCATAATACTCATGCAATTTTGTCCTGAGTCTGCCCGCCTGCACCCGGACTACGGAATCGACGCGCGAATCGAAGTCGCTCCCGCGCCCGAAGACCTCCGTCGCAATGACGTATTCCTTGAGCTGGCTCTCCTGATTCTCGATCGTTTTGCCTACGATGAAACGAAGGAATGCTTTGAGGTTATCTGACCCGTGCAATGCGCGGCCGTGCAAAATCCTCTCCAACTCCGCGAGTTTTTCTTCTCTAGCAATGTGCATGGAAACGAGCGACGTTACATTAAAGCCTGTAACACTGATTTAACGCCATGTAACACAATGAATCAAAAGGAAGTAACCGTATTATACGCTTCGTAACTGTCAAAGCAAGCTGATAGACTGATATGGTGGCATTTCCAAAACCTCCAAGGTGAGCGACATTAATTCTACAGGCGATTTTTTCTTTTCCGGGCTTTTGGAGGTCCCTGATCGCCGCTCAATCTCATCGCTAGCTAACTGCTGGGAATTTCAATGACTTTCGGGCGGAACCCGTGCGACCCGAAGACATCCTTAAAACCAATCCGCTTTGCTGGGATCTGTCATCCTTTGCCTCGAATGTTAGAAGCACTGGCCAACCGGTATTGCTTCGCAAGTCTTTCACTGCGCGGCGCCGGTTCAAAACAGGAGAATATATTATGAGAACCACCAGCAAGGTCTCTCTACTTGCGCTGAGTCTGACGCTTTGCGCTGC
>Ga0126377_10000489_pt1 | contig 24042 bp, 27 predicted proteins | sample PanSoiMetPlot_22_FD_92647 | JGI IMG/M metagenome (GOLD analysis project Ga0126377, IMG submission 92647) | Tropical forest soil microbial communities from Panama - MetaG Plot_22 | ecosystem: Environmental > Terrestrial > Soil > Tropical forest > Bulk soil | place: Panama | collected 2016-02-17 | reverse complement strand
GCGAGGAGGAACTGACCCGGACCCTACCGGAGGAGGCCGTCGTCCAGGTGCAGGCGGGCACGCCGCAACCCCCCGGCGGCAGCCCCACGCCCACCGGCGGGATCGTCGACGCTCGCGTCGACCAGCGCTCCCTCAGCCAGGACCGCGACGCCACCCCGGACGACAGCTCCAGCGCCGGCGGCGTCGACCTGTTCGACAACAGCTTCACCACGGCCGTCTGAACCGGGCAGTCAACCGCCGACGGGGATGTTGCCTCCGCGGGAAAGCGGCTCGGCACTGAGCCGGAGCGCAACAGGGTGCGCGGCCCGCCCGGGGCGAGCAGCGCTCGGCCAGACGCCAGCGCGACCGGGCCTCCGCGAGGATGCAGCCGTGTATACGTAGCCGTAGGCGAAGGCGTCGGTCACGGCCGCTCAGCGGTCGGGATCGGCCTGCCTACCAGGCGCGACCGCTCGGCCGCCCGCGCCCGCTCCAAGAGCTCCGCCCCGGCACGCCGTGGCCTGCTTCAGCAGCTCCGCGTGGCCATAGGGTGTGAGAGCCCGTGATCATCACGGCTCCACCTCGCCCTACTGGCGCAGGCTGTTAGCGGGTCGGTGTTCACCGCCGCTCAGCCGGTCACGCGCCTTGGCCTGGGAGTACAGCACGTCCGCGTCGAGGACGTTGAGCGCCGCGAGGTGCGCGATCTGCGCGATCGCATCCTGTTCACCTGGAGGAGCCCTACTGGCAGGCCGAGACCGAGGTCGAGGTTCGCTTCCTGGCGCAGGACGTCGGCACCACCGTCGAGGTCGAGCACCGGGGATTCGAGCGGCTGGGCCGGGATGGGGAGGCGATTGCACGCAGGTGGGCGGCTGGATGGCCACGGGTCGTTCAGGCCTTCGCCACCCGCGCCGCCAGGCCCCTGACCGGAAAATGACCGCCTTGGTCGACCCCCTTCTCCCTTCCGGTGGCAACGGACACTCGCTCAGCGGGCGGTGTCGCGGCTGACCCACCATGGAAATTCGACGACGCCCGCTCTCACGGGAGCTCGCCCGCCGACGAGTTCCAGAGAGCGGCGAGGCGGTTTGTCCGTTTCTGGCGTCGGGACTCTTCCGTGTTTGCGTGTAGCCGGTGCTACTCCAGCGCACTCGGTGCGGCTCGGTGGGATCCTCGGATCTGCCCTGTTGAGCTGCCAGGAGTGCTGTTTGTGCTGGTCAGACGGTGTGGGGGCTGGCGGGTTGTGGGAGATCTGATAAGGATGAGGTCCCAGGTTCAAGTCCTGGCAGGCCCACTCCAAAACTGCAGCTCAGAGCCAGTTTTCCGCGGGAGAGCCGGAAGAGTCGATCTTCTCTCAACCGCGCTCTTCCGCCACCGGCGCTCCAGACTCTTCCGGCAGCGGCCCGCCCGCGCCGGCGCGCCTGCGCGGATCACCGCGCCGATCATCGACCCCCGTGGGAGGCGGCCATGATCCGCTCCAGGCGCCGGCCCACACGCCTGTGGGGCGCGGAAACCCGGATTCGTAGCGTGACCAGGGCGTTCCGTAGCATCCGTGGATGCTCTTCATGCTTTCGTTGATGGTCCGCCTACTCACCCGCCTGCTGATGCTTCCGAACGCTGCTGTCGGCACCAAGGAGCTGGAGATCCTGGTGCTGCGGCATCAGCTTCGGGTGCTGTGCCGCAAGAGCGGCCGGCCCAAGTTCACCGCAGGCGACAGAGTCCTGCTGGCTGCCGTCAGCCGGGTGCTCCCGACAGCGGTGGGCAGCGTTTGTGTCACGCCGCAGACGCTGCTGCGTTGGCACCGCACGCTGGTGCGGCACAAGTGGACCTACGGCAAGGAGCGCCCGCCTGGCCGGCCAGCGATCCACCCGCAGACCGCGGCACTGATCCTCAGGCTGGCCAGGGACAACGTCCGGTGGGGCTGTGTGCGGATCTGCGGGGAGCTGCGCAAGCTCGGCATCCCGGTGGGTGCCACGACCATCAGGACGCTGCTGCGACGACACGGCCTCGGCCCGGCGCCGCGACGGCTTGGACCGACGTGGGCGCAGTTCCTGCGAGCCTAAGCCGAAGGATGATCGGTTGCGACTTCTTCACGGTGGAGACGATCAGGCTCAAGACACTCCACGTGCTGATCCTCATCCAGCTCAGCACCAGGCGAGTCGTCGCAGCCGGGGTGACAGCGCATCCCAGCACGGCGTGGGTCACCAGCAGGCCAGGAACGCCGGGATGGACCTGGATGATCGCGGTGTGTCGGTCAGGTTCTTGCTCCGCGACCACGACGCCAAGTTCACTCGCTCCTTCGACGACGTGTTCGGAGCGAGGGAGGGCAGATCCTGTAGACGCCGATCCGGGCGCCGAAGGCGAACGCCCAGGCCGAGCGCTGTGTCCAGACTGTGCGCTCAGAGTGTCTGGAGTGGACGCTGGTGCTTGGGCGGCGCCATCTGCAGCGGTTGCTGCGCGGCTACGTTCGCCACCACAACCAGCAGCGACCGCACCGCGGCCTGGCGTTGGCCGTTCCCGAGCCTGAGGCGCGGGAACAGGGATCCCCACAGGTCAACGCTCGAGCGGTCCGGCGTCACGATGTACTCGGCGGCCTCATCCACGAGTATCACGAGGTCGCAGCCTGATGAATCAGGATTTCCGCGCCCGACACGCTCCTGGTTCGCCGGGCTGACGCGACCCTGGTCGGCTCAGCGTGGGGATCGTCCGCCGAGCCGCAGGAATTCCCGCTCGGCGTCGGTCGGGGCCATGGCGGCCGCACGCTCGTAGGCGTCCGCGGCGTCGCACTTGCGGCCAAGCCTTCGGAGCAGGTCGGCTCGCGTGGCGTGGAAGGCGTGGTAGTCGTCCAGGTCCAGCTCGTCCACCAGCGCCAGCGCGGCGGCGGGGCTCTGCACCTCGCCGACGGCGATGGCGCGGTTGAGTGCCACGACCGGCGTCGGGGTGAGCGCGAGCAGGTGGTCGTACAGGGCGACGATCTGCGGCCAGTCGGTCTCCTCGAGGGTCGCGGCGTCGGCGTGGACGGCGTTGATGGCGGCCTGGAGCTGGTACGGGCCGGGTTGGTCGCGGCGCAGGCAGCGGCGGACGATCGCCTGGCCCTCCTTGATCAACGCCCGGTCCCATTGGGTGCGGTCCTGCTCGCCGAGCAGCACCAGGGAGCCGTCGGGCCGCAGCCGCGACGCGCGGCGGGACTCGGTCAGCAGCAGCAGCGCCAGCAGGCCGGCCACCTCCGGCTCGTCGGGCATGAGCGCCGCCAGGATCCGCGCCAGCCGGATCGCCTCCGCGCACGGGTCCGGTTCGTTGGAGCTGGCGAGCCCGGCGTTGTAGACGAGGTAGACGACGGTCAGCACCGGGCGGAGGCGGCCGGGCAGTTCGTGCGCCTCCGGCACGCGGTAGGGGATGCGGGCGGCCTTGATCTTGCGCTTGGCGCGGACCAGGCGGTGCGCCATCGCCTGTTCGGTCACCAGGAAGGACCTGGCGACCTGCTTGGTCGGCAGTCCGCCAAGCAGCCGCAGGGTGAGCGCCACCTGCGCCTCGGTGGACAGTGCCGGGTGGCAGCAGGTGAACATGAGGCGAAGCCGGTCGTCGGGCACGCCGCCCACCTCCCCGGGCATGCCGGTATCGTCGTCGCCGGACGTGAGCACCGCCGCCTCGCCGAGCAACTGCCGTCCACGCGACTCGCGGCGCAGGTGGTCCAGGGCACGGTTGCGGGCGGTCGTGGTGATCCAGCCGCCCGGGTTGGGCGGCGGGCCTTCGCCCGGCCATTTGCGCATGGCGACGGCGAATGCCTCCTGGACCACGTCCTCGGCGAGGTCGATGTCACCGAACACGCGGACCAGGACAGCCACCGCTCGGCCGGACTCCTCTCGGAAGATCCGGCCGACCTCGGCCTCGTCGACCTTGGCCGTGGCGTCGCCGTCGCGCGCGCCGTCAGGCGTGGGGCTCATCCGCGAAATCCGCGAACGGGCGGACCTCGATCGGTGTCCTGATGGCGGCAGTGACCTTCGACGCCCAGGTCAGCGCGGCGTCAAGGTCGGCGGCCTCGATGACGTAGAAGCCGCCGAGGTGCTCCCTGGCCTCCACGAAGGGGCCGTCGGTGGTCACCACCTCGCCGTCGGAGACGCGCACGACGGTGGCGGTGTCGGGCTCGTGCAGGCGGCCGGAGAAGACCCAGACCCCGGCCGACACCATCTCCCCTTCGATGAAGCTGAGTTGCTGGTGGGACTGCTGCACCTCCTCGCTGGTCATCGGCTTGCGGGCTTGGCCCTCGACGGTGTGGACGGACAACAGGTACCGCGCCATGGTGGTCCTTCCCGTGGTGGGCGGGCACGCCCCGCCCTCACCCCACTACGAACGGGCCGCGCCCAGATTGACACGCCCACCGAGAAACCCGGCAGGGCCAAGAGATTGCATACACACGTAATTGCAAGTACGCTAAATCAATGACCGTGGACGACACGTTCCGCGCCCTGGCCAACCCGATCAGGCGCGCGATGCTCGAGCTGGTATGGGACGCCGAACGGTCGTCCTCGGAGATCGCCGAGGTGGTCGGCGCGACGCGGCCGGCCACCTCCCAGCACCTGAAGGTGCTCCGCGACGCCGGGCTGGTGCACGTGCGCGCCGACGGCAACCAGCGGCTCTACCGGGTCGACACCGAACGGATGGCCGAGGTGCGCGCCACGATCGAGCGCTTCTGGGGAGCGCGGCTCGGCCGCCTGTCGGCCGCCATCGCAACCGACCGGGGGTCGGGAGCGGGCGGCGAGCAGCCGTGAGCGGCCCACCGCAGGAGGTGGTCACCTGCCACGCCGTGATCCCGGCGCCGCCACAGGAGGTGTTCCGCTGGTTCGTCCAGCCCGAGCTGCTGGTGCGCTGGCTGGGCATCGCCGCCGAGCTCGAGCCGCGGCCCGGAGGACGGTTCCGCTTCGAGGTCACCGAGGGCCAGTGGTGCAGCGGCCGCTACGTCGAGGTCGTCCCGGCCAGGCGCGTGGTGGTCACCTGGGGGTGGGACAGCGACGCCATCCCGGTCCCGCCCGGCTCCTCCACGGTCGCGGTGGACCTGTTGGAGCATCCCGAAGGCACGCTGGTCCGCCTGGTACACGGCGGCTTGGCCCCCGAGGTGCGCCCGCTGCACGCCGAGGGCTGGTCGCGCTTCCTGCCGCGCCTGGCCGCGGTCGTGGGCGGACGCGACCCAGGCCAGCACCCGGCCGAGCGCGGGCTGCCGCCCTCCCTGCAGCGATGAGCGGAAGGAGTCGCCATGGCCGTCGACGTCACCGCCACCGGCACCATCCAACGCCCGCGTGACCAGGTCGCGGCCTACCTGCGGGACCCTGCCCACGACACCGAGTGGATCGGCGGCGTCCGCAGCGCGCGGCTGCTGACGCCGGGACCGGTCGCCGTCGGCAGCCAGGTCGAACGGGTCGCGACCTTCCTCGGCCGCCGGATCCACTACATCAACGAGGTCACCGAGCTGACCGCGGACCGGTTGGCGATGCGCTCGGTACGCTCGCCGTTCCCGATGCAGGTCACGTATGGGCACCGCGACGCCGGTGGCGGCACGACCGAGGTCTCGGTGCGGGTCGAGGGCGACGCCGGCCGCTTTTACGCCTTGGCGGCCCCGTTGCTCAGCCCGGCCGTGCACCGCTTCATCACCCGCGACCTGCGCAACCTCAAGCGGGTGCTCGAAGCCTCGTAGGCAAGGCCGTAGCCGCGTTCCAGATGCTGGACTGGGAGAATGCAGTTATTCAAACCGTGCCGAATGCCGGTGTACAGACTGTGCATCGGCGCCTCTTCACACTGAAAGTCGGCATGAATGAGAGTGGCTGCGATGCCCACCCGACCCTGGTTGAGCCGGGATCTACCGATGCGGTGATCGGTTCAGGTCGGCCGGAGTGGATGGTGCTATGGCCGCAGGAGCCAGGCGGCCGAAGTCCGGGCCGGCCGCCTGGTCAGGTCAAGGTCGGGGAAGCTGTAGGGACCGTCACTGCCCCTCACGGTTCTGTAGCCCGGTAGAAGACGTAGATCGCCTCGTAGTCCACGGGCGCCACGGTGCCGACCGCCGCCGTGGTGCAGGTGTCCGCCGCGGGCGCGACCCCGCCCACGGTGGCCAACCGGTGGATGAACGTGGTCGGGGTGAACGTTCCCTGCCCGCCATCCCTGGCCGGGGTCGCGGTGCGGGCGGTGATCCGAAGCCAGGGGATCGCGTGCTCGGGGTCGTTGGGTGCGGGGACCGCGACCGCCATGTGCCCTTGCACCAGGCTGCCGTCCAGGGCTCGCCAGTACGGCCCGAACCCATGGTCCCCGACACGCTTGCCGCGCCGGTCCAGCAGGATCGCGCTGGGCGCGATGAAGGTCCAGGCAACGCCGCTGGCGGTGCTCTGACACTGGTAGATCTGCACGCCCTTGCCCCTGGTGACCAGGAACGGCTCGTTCCCGTCGGGAACCTTGATCTCGTCGGGGATCTCGGGGAGTTCCCAACCGCGGACCGCGCTTTGTGACGGCGAGGTGCGCGCGGCATCAGCCCAAGGTGTCCAGACGGCAACGGCCGCCACGGCCAGGGCGGTGGCTGCGCTCAGCAGCCAGGAGATTCTTCGAACCCGGTGCGCTGGAGGCATGCATGAGTCCTTTCGGGTCCATGACCTTCCAAGAGCCGTAGTAATTTACCCGACATGAATGTGGTTGATAGAACTCTTGGGTGGCCGCTGGGGGTGGACGCTGTTCGCACCGGGGACTGAACCACCCGAATAATTGCTGCACAAGGGGCTGCTCGGCTTTGTCAGAAGTCGGTAAGGACCTCGTTATCCGTCAGCAACAGACACGGCTGCGTCTGTCCTTGGTTGTGCACGCTGCGGTCCCGGGTGAGGGTCCACGGGGAGGCGGCAGGAAACATCGTTATAGTATGTGGATTTTATGTGAAGAGTTTGAGAGTCTGTAACCATTCAGGCTGTAGCGGCTCGAGGATGAGCGGTGGGCAACGCAATTCGCCGCCGGTAAAGCGGCCGACTGGCTGGTCGAGGTGGACGACGACGTTCTGCCCGGCCCAGCCGGTCACGGTCCCGCGCTCGCCGTGGAGGTAGCGGGGCTTGGCGTTGTGGTTGATGCGTACCCGGTCGCCCACGCGCAGGCTGGCCAGCGTGGTCACCGAGCGGGCGGTGGCCAGCAGTCGCGTACGTTCGTTGATGACTGCGGCGAGCACCGCCAGCTCGTCGTCGAGCTGCCCGCGCGCGATCGCCTCGACGACGGTCTGCACCAGGTCGCCAGCTGCCGGGGCGGGGGTTGCGGGACAGGCAGCGCTGGCCGCGGTAGGTGCTGCGGCCGGGGGCGGCGGGAGCGGCTGGACGTGGACATGGCCGTTGGGAGTGTAGATCGGGCCGACGGCGGCAGCGCGTTACGGTGGCAGCGCTGCGGGCGCTGCGTCCGCCGCTGCTGGTAGCCAGGGGCGGTCTTGGAACCGTTGGCGGAGACGTCGAGCGGGTTGATGTTCTGTTTGCGGGCGGTGGAGAGGTAGCTGCGGACGGTGAGGAACCCTTGCGCGCCTGGGAGGGTGCGCCAGCAGCCGGAGAACTTCTGTTGGAGCTTGATCATGCGCAGGTCGCGGTCGGGTAGCCCCGACGCATTGCTGCGCCGGGGCCCGTAGGGTGCATAAATGTGTTCATGCAGCTCGCCGGTACTCATGGAGGAGCCCGCCAAGCCGATCTCGCCTATGTAGTGGGATGCCGGTGGCCCCGCCCGCTCCCTTCGATCAGGGAGGATCCGTGGCCAGGTGGTCACGCCGGTGATCGCGGCATGCCGGAGCGAGCCGACGCCGCATGCGCCGACCGGAGATCCAGCTGACTCCGGCCGCGCCGATCCAAGGGATGGCGTGCGACCCGACGAGGAGGTCGAGCGAATGGACGAGCGGAGTGTGAAGGTCAGCGAGTTGCTGCATGAGGCCGCCGAGACCCACCACCGGGTCTTCAGGATCACCGATGGCGCCGACGCCGACTGGGCGTCGTGGTACTCGCAGTGGCTCACCACGCTGTCGGAGCTGCCCGACCTGCTCGGCGCCGAGCTGGTCCGCAGCGAGCTGACCTGCCTGCTGGTGCGCTTGGACAAGGAGTACACCGAGCGCCGGCCCGAGCAGCGCTGGGAGGACTACTACGCTGGTGAGCTGCTGACCCACTTCGGCGCGGACTGAGCCAGCCGCCTGAGTGGTCGCCGCCACCGCTCACGGCGCGCCGAGCTGGCCCAACACGATCGGGACGAGTAGCTCGATCACGACTACGAGCGCCCAGACTGCCGGCACGGCGCTGCGCAGCTGCTCACGCCGATGGACGACCTGGGCGGTCTGGAGCTCGGTACGGCTGACCCATCACGGTGTGGAGCATGCCTCCAGCAGAAGGCCCCACCCGAGGGCGGCGCCGTGGGCGAGGTGCTCGACCAGGCTGGGAAGGCGTGGGCAGCGGTGGTGGCCGTCACGGCGGGCCCGCCAGCCACACCGGGAGCGCCGAGCTGCTGGACTCCAGGAGCTGGCGCACCACAGGTGACAACCGCTCGCTGCGGGTGTCGGTGATGGTCTGGTGACCCTGCGCGTGCGATCCGAAGACCGGACCATTGGAGGGTGCTCACGCCGTTCAGGAGGTCCGGTCTCCAGGGTCATCCTGCCCGCGTTCGTACTGCCCCCGAGGTCTTGACCTGGCTTGCTGGTCCTCTGGGACAGGCGATGCCACCGCGTGCGCCTGGTGACCTGCTTTGGGTGGGCCTCATCCTTGGCGTGACAGCGGGGTGCCTTGGCCGGTCTGGACGTACTGGGCGAGGCTGGTCATGAGCTGCCCCCAGGTGAGCGCGGCGCTGGGGAAGGGCCCGTCGTCGCTGGCCCAGCCGTCGTGGGCGAAATGGACGACGGTGCCCTCGCTCTTGGGCGTCAGCTTCCAGGTCAGCGTGGTCCCGGCCCAGTGGGGCGGGAAGTCCCCGACCGAGGTCCACCGGACCCGGCGCATACCGGCTTCGTCGACGCGCAGATGGAAGGGCGCCGGGGCCGCCGGGAACCCCAGCGTCATGGTCGAGCCGACACCACCGGGGAACGCGACGTCCTCGGTCCACCACCCGGCGATGCCCTGCTGGGTGTCCAATGCCTGGAGGATCTCCTTGGGGGCCGCCTGGATCTCGATCTCGAACACGATCCGAGCCATATCGTGGTCTCCTTCCTATGGCCAGCCTGCCTGCGGACAGCAGACTGTTAGCAACAACTAACGTTAGGTGATGCTAACCTATCCGGGATGGACGCGCAGCTGAAAGCCCTCGCCGACCCTCGCCGGCGCCAGATCCTGGAACTGGTCCGCGACCGCGAGCTGCCCGCCGGCGCGATCGCGGCGCACTTCGCGGTGACCCGGCCGGCGATCTCGCAGCACCTGACCGTGCTCAAGCAGGCAGGTCTGCTCCACGAACGCCGCGAAGGCACTCGCCGGCTCTACCGGGCCCAGCCGGCCGGACTGCTTGGCCTCAAGCGGTTCATCGACCGGTTCTGGGCCGAGGGGCTGACCCGGCTCAAGGCCCACGCCGAAGCCGAAGCCGACGCCGAGGCGACCCCCACCCATCACCAGGACCCCTGATCATGGCAATCATCGACACCACCGTGGTCCACGAGCTGCGGATCAACGCACCCCCCAGACCGTCTTCGCCTACTTCACCGACCCCCAGCGGCACGCGCGGTGGCTGGGACGCCAGGCGACGCTGGATCCGCGCCCGGGGGGGACCTACCGCTGCGTCGTCAACGACACCGCGACCATCCTCGGCGTCTACCTCACCGTCGACCCGCCTCATCAGGTGGCCTTCACCTGGGGATTCGTCGGCGACGACAGCGTGCCCCCGGGCAGCAGCACCGTGACCGTCACGCTCACACCCCAGCCTCACGGCACGCTGCTGCGGCTGGTCCATACCGGTCTGCCGCACCCCGCGCTGGTACCCCACGACCAGGGATGGCAGGGCTATCTGGACCAGCTCGCCATGGCAGCCACCCACACCGGCGACCCCAACCCCACCACCGGCCGTGACCACCGGGCGTGACCGACCTGACGACCCCGAACGCGGTGCTGGACAGGACCCTCCTTCCGGCGTTCGCAACGGCAGGCACCGGGTTGCACCCAGGACGTGCGCTGGTGGTGCTCGCCGACGCAGGTCACGTCTCCAAGGGCCGCGGTGGCCCGCAGGCACAAGGTGATCTGATGGCCCGGGTTGCCGACTGCAACGGCGACCGCAACAGCAACCTGCCGCTGCTGCACCCTCAACGGACGGGTCATCGAGCTTCGCTGCGGGGCCGACAAGCGCGCCAGGCGCATCAGTTTGGGCTGACGCCGTGAGGCTGGAGGGGCTCGATCGGTGCGAGCTTCGTCCTAGCGATCCTTCTCCTCACGCTGCCACGGGGTTGCCGGGTGGACGGTGGTGATCGCCGCGCCGAGCCAGGCGAAGGCGGCGGCGAACAGCGCGCCGCCGACCGCGGGGATGGGGATCAGCAGCAGCATGGCCAGGATCAGCAGCACCCAGGCTGGCCAGGGTCGGGAGCGTCGTGCGAGCTGTGCCGCGGCCAGGGCGATGAGCCCGATGCCGAACAGCAGGTTGCTGGCGAGCAGCCCGACCAGGACCCGGGTGGAGGGGTCCTGGGTCAGGCCGTCCACGACCGCCGGTGCGCTGGTCGCCAGCGGGGGCAGCAGGAAGCTGCCCGACCACAGCAGCGCCACCGCCAGCGCCACCCCGACCAGCGCCAGCGCGTACGCGGCGGCCTCCCACCAGGGCTGGGGCGACCGGCGGAGCATCAGCCCGGCCACCCCGACCAGGACCAGCAGCAGCGCGACGAGCTGCACCGGTTCGCCTACGGCCTGCACGGCGCTGCGCACCTGGGCGCTGAGCGGTTCGTGGGAAGGAACCTTCAGTGCGATGGCAAGCTCGAGCAGCCCATACACCGCACCACCGACGCCGAGCAGGATCCCGGCCGAGCGTGACAGCCATCCCGCCATGGGGGCCACCTCCATCTAGATACCAACAGTATCCTGATACTAACAGTACCCAGGTACGCTTGCGCAATGACGGCCCGCAGAAGGACCCGGCTCACCCGCGGCGAGAGCCAGACCCGCACGCGAGAGCGGCTGTTGGACGCCGCGGTCGAGGTGTTCGCCGAACGCGGCCTGGCAGGAGCCTCCGTCGAGGAGATCGCCGACCGGGCCGGCTACTCCAAAGGCGCGGTGTACTCCAACTTCGCCTCCAAGACCGACCTGGCCCTTGCCGTCCTCGAACGCCGCAACCAGCAGCAGCTCCAGGCGCTCGCCACGCTCATTCCCGCCCTCGGCGACCAGCCAGCGTTCTGGGCCGACCAGGCCACGACCGGCTCGGCCGGACCCTGGGATGCCCTCCTGGCTGAGCTGCTCGTCACCGCCCGCTACGACCCCCAGCTGCGAGACCGCCTCGGCGACCAGCTACGCCGCGTCCGCACCCAGGCGGCCACCATCGTCGCCGGCGGCGGCCCGCCCAACCAGGAGCACCTGGACGCCGTCACCGTGACCCTCGCCCTCTCCCACGGCCTGGCGGCCGCCTACGCCGTCGACCCCGACCCCCACCTCATGCAGCTGTGGGCCGCTACGGTCAGCCGCCTGTACCGCGAACTCACTGCGACGCCACCCGCCGGGACCGACCAGCGGGCCGGTCCTCCTGACGCCGGCGGCCACGAAGCGCGCGGGTGAGCGCCAAGGCGGCCGCGACCGTCCAGATCAGCCCGAGCAGGAGCGCGAGGTTGGCCGCGTAGTCGCTGGGGAGCACGGAGGTGTTACCCGGCTGGGTGGCGCGCCCGCCGCCGACTAGCGCGGGCAGCGTGACCAGCACGCACACGCCGCTGACCACCAGCGCCGCGCGCGCCTCGGGCCGCACGGCCGCGGGCGCACGCCGTAGGGCGTGGGCCACCGCGAACACCACTGGGACGAGCACCAGGTCATGGACCACCAGCACGCCGAGCAGCCAGGTCGCCCACGCCGGCGGGACGGTCGCCATCGCGTCCCGTACCAGGCCGAGCGCGCCATGCGCGAGCGCGGCGCCACCGACCGCGAGCCCGACCCACCAGACCGGGCCGTACGCGGGTTCCAGGCCCGACCGGTGCGGGGTGGGCGTCCCGGCGGCGCCTGCGCGCCATCGACGCAAGGGTCGGGGTGGCGGAGGGGCGCCGGTCATGCCAGGACCTCCAGGCTGGCGACCCATTTGGTCTGCATGACCCCGGGGTTGTTGGGGGCGATGAGCCGCATCGGGTAGCCGTGGTCGAGGTCCAGCGGCGCGCCGTTGAGGTCGAGCGCCAGCAGGGTGTCCGGGTCCAGGGCGTGCGCCCGGTTCAGCCGCGACCCGGTGTAGGGGCCTTTTCGCTGCAGCGAGCGGACGACCACCTCCCGGAACCCGGCCGCGCCCGCCTCGGCGAGCAGCGCGCGCACGGGCACGCCGCGCCAGCGCGCGCCGACGCTCCAGCCCTCCACGCACGCGATCGGCAGGTCCGCCTCGTGCTTGGCCCGGGTGCGCAGCTGGTCGAGGTCCAGCGTGAGCGGCCGGGCGACCGCGCCGTGGACACGCAGGCGGAACCCCGGGTCGCTGGCCGCCTCCACTACCCCGGCGGTGCGCGCGTCCTTGTTGACCGGCACGCCCTGCGACCCCGCGTCCGAGCGTCTGGGGGTGAGCACTGCCAGCACCCGCAGGGGCGAGACGACCTGGCCGAGGTAGTTGAGCGCGACGATGCTGGTGGCCGCGGCGACGGTCGCCAGGAAGCGGCGCCGGTCGACCGCTGCTGCCGACCCGTCGGGTCGGGGTGGAGGCGGGTTCCGCAGGGCCGCGGCCGCCACGGTGGTCTTGGCGCCGACGTGGATGACGAGCGCGCCCACGGTGATCCAGGCGGTCCAGTAGTGCGTGGTGGTGAAGAAGAACGGGGTCGGGTACCAGTAGAAGACGTTCTGGAGTCCGGTGAGCAGCAGCAGCAACGCCCCGCCGACCAGCGGGACCAGCGCGGCCCGCTCGACGGCGTGGGCGAGGGAGCGGACCGGCGGCCAGGACCACAGCCTGGGGTAGACGGTCCACAGCTTGGCCAGTAGCAGGGGGATCGTGGCCACGCCGGTGACTACATGCGCGCCCTGGGTCCAGCGGTACAGGTCGCGCGGGCGGGCCGGCCAGGCGAACCACGACTGCGGCTGCTGGATCTGGTCGGACAGCAGGCCGGTCGCGAAGCAGACCGTGAAGGCGACGCCGAGCGCGATGCCCAGCACCGCCGCGACCCGCTCGTGGTGCACCCGGGAGGTGAACGTCCCCTCGCGGAACGGCCGCGCCGGCGGCGGCCGGGCGACCAGGACCCCCGAGGCGCGGCGGGCTGCGGCCAGCAGCGCCCGGCCGGCGCGGCGGCCGCTCGTGCTGATCACCTGGTTCTCCTCCCGGCGTCCTCCTGGTCCAGGTGCGAGTCCGCAGGCCAGGCGCGCGCGGCCGGGTCTGCGGCCGGGATCGCCGTCGCCTTCATGGCTGCATCCGGCGGCGGCTGGCGGCGTGCGCGGCCTGCACGGCGGCCAGGGTGCGCGGGCAGGCGGCCAGGTCGCCGGCTGCCAGGGCGGCGGTCAGGTCGTCGGGCCGATCCAGGTCGCGCAGCGGGGGCAGCAGGCCGACGGTCAGCCCGGACCGGCGGGCGCGGGCCAGCGTCACCTGGAGCACCTCGGGGGTGCCCATGGGGACGCCGGTGAACAGCTCCGGCGTCGGCGCGCTGGCCGCGACCAGGTAGTAGCCGCCGTCCAGGGCCGGTCCGAGCACCACATCGGCCTGTTCGAGGAGCGCGAACGCCAAGCGGTAGGTCGCCGGCGGGACATGGGGGGTGTCCGCCCCGACGATGGCCACCCGGCCGGCGCCGGCCGCCAGGAGGTCCTCCAGACATGCGGCCAGCCGGGCGCCGAGGTCGGCGCCGCGCTGGGCCAGCAGGCGGAAGCCGGGCGTGAGCGCGGCCAGGCGGACGCGCGCTCCGGGCGGCGTGAAGCACAGCCACGGGGCGGCGTCCGCGGCTCGGACGGCGTCGAGTGTGTCGGCGAGCATGGCCGTCGCCAGCCGGGCCGCCCCGTGTGGGCCGACGGCAGGAGCGAGCCGGGTCTTGACCCGACCCGCGACCGGCGCCTTGGCGATCACCGCGAGCGCGCGAGGCGGGGTACGCGTCGAGGCCTCCTGCCGCCGGGGCCGCATCGGGCCAGGGGAGCGGGCTTCGCCGGCCTCACGCCGAGGTTCTAGACCCCGGGGTGGCGTTCGGCGGCTGCGCCCCTCGCCCGCGGCCGGCATCGCCGTCGCCTGCCTGCGCACGCGAGGGGCGCTCATCGGGCGCGCCGCGGCCGAGGTCGGCTGGTGCGCTGCCGGACGCCGAGCAGCCAGGCGACCCGGACCATCGCGCCCACCGCCCGCACGGCGCCCCGCAGCGAGCCGGACACCTTGCTGCGCCCGCCAGCCCGGTGCCGGTAGCGCACCGGGACCTCCACCACCCGCAGGCCGGCGCGCGCCGCGCGGCCGACCATCTCCAGCGGCCAACCCGAACCGCGGTCGCGGACCCCGAGCTCGACCAAGCGGTCGCGGCGGACCGCCCGGAACGGCCCGAGGTCGGACAGCGGCACACCGAACAGCAGCCGGCAGCCGAAGCCGAGCAGGCGGTTAGCGGCCACGGCGAACGCCGGCATCGCGCCCGGCGCGCGCTCGCCGGTGATCCGGGAGCCGAGCACCAGGTCGGCCTCGCCGCGGAGCACGGGGCCGGCGACGGCGCCCAGGTCGGCGCCGTCGAAGGAGCCGTCGGCATCGGCGAACGCGACCACCTCGACGTGCGGCGAAGCGAGCACCCCAGCCCAGCAGGCGGCGCCGAACCCGCGGCGCGGCTCGCGGACCACCCGCGCGCCGGCCGCACGGGCCACCGCGTCGGTCGCGTCGGTCGAGCCGTTGTCGACGACCAGCAGGTCCACGCCAGGGGGGAAGGAGGCCAGGGCGGCGGGCAGAGCGGCAGCCTCGTCCAGCGCGGGGAGGATCACGGTGACCGCGCTGAGGTCCATGGCGCCAGCTTGGGCCGGTGGTTGCGACAGCGACGCTACACACTCCTTACAAGCCGGTGACAGTCACGGCCGGCCACCCCCGGGGAGCGCGGCCGCCCCGGGTACAGTCCGCACGTGCAGCGAGCACGGGAGCAGCCCGAACGCGCCCTGAGGCTGGCCGGGGCCACACCCAGCCGCGCCTTCACCCAAGCGACGGCCGCCGCGTTCGGCGTGCTCACGTCCGTCGGTGTGGTCGGGACCCTGTACCAGCGCGGCTGGGGGCGGGTGCCGTTCAGCGTCCCCAGCTGGCCCTGGTACCACTCGCTGCCCTTCTACCTGTTCTTCGACCCGCAGCTCGCGCCGCGGTGGGCGGCGGTGGCCGTCCCGGTCGCGCTCGCCGCGGCCGCGGGCGTGGTCCTGCTGCACCGCGGGTCGCTGGCCTGGCCCGCGCGGATCGCCGCGGTCGCGGGCTGCGAGCTGGTGCTCGCGCTGGCGGTGGCCGCGACGGCCGGCGGCCCGGTCGCGTGGCGGGCGCCGCTGGCGTTCCCCGGCGAGTACCCGCAGGGCGTGGGCCTGGTCGGCTCGATCCCCGCGTTCCTGCGCGCCTTCCCCAGCCTGGTCCCGGCCCTGCCGTTCCACGCCCAGGGCCATCCGGCCGGGGCGATGGTCCTGTACGACCTGCTCGACCGCGCCTGGGCGGGGCCGCAGGGGGCCGCGCTGCTGACCGTCGCGCTCGGCTGCCTCGGCGCGGTCGCCGCGGCCGGGCTCGCCCGCGACGAGCTGGGCGAGGCCGGCGGGCGCCTGGCGCTCGCGCTATGGGCGCTGTCACCCGCGGTGGTGCTGTACACCGCCACGTCGGCCGACGCGGTGTTCGCGGTGGTGCTGGCCGGTGCGGCGCTGGCCGCGCACCGCGGGCTGGTGCGCCGCTCGACGGGGTGGACGGTCGCGGGCGGGGCGTTGCTGTGGGTGGGGTCGATGCTGACCTACGCCGCGGTGCTGCTGCTGGCGTTCCTGCTGGTCCGCGCCGTGGGGCGGCTGCGGGAGGAGCGCGGCTGGGTGACGCGCTGGGCGGCGATGACCGCGGCGACCGTGCTCGGGCTGGTGGCGCTGCTGCGGCTGACCGCCGGCTACGACCCGCTCGCGGCGCTTGGTGCGGTGCACCGTGCGTACGCCGCCGCGCCCGGGTCGGCGTCGCGGCCGTACCTGCTGTGGCTGGCTGGTGATCCGGTCGCGTTCGCCGGGATGCTCGGCGTGCCGCTGGCGGCAGCGCTGGCAGCGCGCGCGGCCACGGTCGTGCGCGAGCGTGCCTGGGCCTCGGTGGACGCCGCCGTGTTGGCCTGCCTGCTGGCCGCGTCGGCGTGGGGCTTCAGCCGGGGGGAGGTGGAGCGGATCTGGCTGTTCCTGGTGCCGCTGGCGCTGGTCCCGGTCACCCGCCAGCTCCTGGCCTGGCGGGTCCGCCTGCCGGTGGTTGCGGCGCTCCTGGTCGCCCAGACGCTGGCCGTCCAGGCGCTGTTCTCCACCCGGTGGTGAGCCACTAACGGGTGCGCCTCACCGCCCGCCGCGCCGGCCGCGCCCGGTCACGGGCGCGCGCAGCGGCGCGGTGGCGAACTCGCGCACACCCGCGGTGAAGTCGACCTCGGCGCGGAACCCGAGCCGGTCGGCGGCACGCGCGGGGGAGGCGACCACGTGGCGCACGTCCCCCGGGCGCGCGCCGCCGACGATCTGCGGCGCCGGACCGTCCATGGCCTCGGCGAGCGCGGCGGCCAGCGCCCCGACCGTGCACGGCTGGCCGCTAGCCACGTTGAACGCTCCCGGCACCGGCTGCGGCGCCTCCAGCGCGAGCACGTTGGCGCGGGCCACGTCGCGGACGTGCACGAAGTCGCGCAACTGCCCGCCGTCCTCGAACACCCGGGGCGCCCGACCGCCGGCGAGCGCGCTGCGGAAGATCGCCGCCACCCCGGCGTAGGGGGTGTCGCGCGGCATCCGCGGGCCGTAGACGTTGTGGTAGCGCAGCGCGGTCACCGGTGGCACGCCTGCCCGCATGGCCGCGAAGGCCAGGTGCTCCTGCGCCAGCTTGGTGGCGGCGTACACGCTGCGTGGGTCGGTCGGGGCGTCCTCGGTCACCGGCTCGGGGGTGAGGTCGCGGCCGCAGCGCGGGCACGGGGGCTCCCAGCGGCCGGCGGCCAGCCGCGCCACGGGCCTCGGCGGCGGGCGTACCGGCCCGTCGGTGGGACAGTGGTAGGCGCCCTCGCCGTACACCACCATGGAGCTGGCCAGCACCAGCCGCCTGACCTGCCCGGGCCGGCGGTGGATGGCGGCCAGCAGCGCGGCCGTGCCGAGGTCGTTGGCGCGCACGTAGTCCACGACGTCGCCGAGGTCCACCCCCAGGCCGACCATGGCCGCCTGGTGGCAGACCGCCTGGACGCCGTCGAGCGCGGCGTCCAGCGCCGGGCCGTTCAGGTCGCCGATGACGTACTCCACGTCCTCGCGCAGATACCCTGGCCGCCCGTCGTGGGCCTTGGGGTGCAGGACGTCGAGCACCCGCACGCGGTGCCCGCGGCTGGCCAGCTCGTCGACGACGTGGCTGCCGACGAACCCGGCCCCGCCGGTGACCAGCACGTCCGTGGAGCGCGGCTCCACGGTGGCGCGGTCAGGCGCGCCGACCGGACGGCTAGCTGCGGACTGGGGCTCAGTGGCCGTCGGAGTCGCCACCTTCGGGTTGGTCGGCGGGGTCGCCCGCCGGGCGGCGGGGGATCCGGACGGTGAACTCGCAGCCGCCGCCGGCGTTGGCGACCTCGATCCGCCCACCGTGCGCCTCGACCAGGCCGCGCGCGATCGCCAGGCCGAGCCCGGCGCCGTCGCCCGAGCGGGCCGGGTCACCCCGCCAGAGCGGGTCGAACACCCTGGGCAGCGCGGCCTGGGGGATGCCGCCGCACTCGTCGGCGACCCGCAGCAGCGCCGCCTGGCTGGTGCCCTGGGCGCTGATCAGCACGCGCCCGCCAGGTGGGGTGTGGCGGATGCCGTTGGCGACCAGGTTGGCGAGCACCCGACCGATCTGCTCGCGTCCCACGCAGACCACGCCGAACTGCTCGGGGATTTGGAGGTCCAGGCGCACGCCGACCGCCTCCGCGCCGGGCGTGAAGCGGTCGAGGACCTCGGCGATCAACTCGCCCAGGTCGGTCGGCTCCGGCCGCAGCGTGAGCGCGCCCGCGTCGATCTGGGACAGCTCGAACAGGTCGTCGACCAGTCGGCTGAGCCGTTCCACGTGCGCGCTCAGGCTGGTCAGGTAGCGGCGGCGGGTGGCCTCGTCGGGGGCCATGTCGTCGGCGAGCGCCTCCGCCGCGGCGCGCAGGCTGGTCAGCGGCGTGCGCAAGTCATGGGAGACCCAGGCGACCAGATCTCGGCGGCTGGCTTCGATGTCCTGCTCGCGCTGGCGGGCGACCGCCAGGCGGCCGGCCGCCTGCGTAAGGGTCTCGGCGACCGTCTGGACCTCGGCCGGGCCGTCGACGCGGGCCCATGGGCGCCGCGGCGCGTCCAGCTGCCGGGCGAGCGCGGCCAGTGCCTCCAGGTCGGCCGCGACTCGCCGGCCGGAGAGGATCCCGTACAGCGCGCCGGTGCCGACCGCGACTGGCAGCGCCGCCAGGACGATGGCCAGGTCGTGCTGGTTGACCAGCATGCTCACGGCCACCGCGGCGAGTGCGACCAGCACCGCGGCGGCCGTCACCACGGTCGACAGCAGGCTCAGGCGCGACACCGCCGAGCGCCGGCGGCGCAGCCACACCTCGACGGCCAGACCGGCGGCGGTCACCGCGAGCCCGCCGGCCGCGGTGAGCCCGAGGATCACCGCCACGTCGCGGGCCGATACGCCAGCCCGCAGGGCGACCGCGACGCTGCCGGCCAGGCCGGCGCCGAACGCGGCCGCCGGCGCGGCCGGCCGGCGGCTCACGGCGTGGGGTCCTGCGAGCCCGGCTCGCGGGGGACGAACCGGTAGCCCACCCCGTAGACGGTCTGCACTCGCACCGGGTCGGAGGGGTCCTCCTCGAGCTTCTCGCGCAGCCGGCGGACGTGCACGGTGACCGTGGAGGTGTCATCCCCGACCCAGGTGTACTCCCATACCTGCCGCAGCAGTTGCCCGCGGGTGAACACCTGGCGGGGGTGGCGCACCAGGAACGCCAGCAGGTCGAACTCGCGAGCGGTGAGCGCCAGCGGCCGCCCGGCCACCGCGGCCTCGCGCGTGGCCGGGTCGACGTGGACGTCGCCGGCGTGCAGCGGTTGCGCCCGGGCGAACTCGCCGCTGCCAAGGGTGCGTCGGAGCACGCTGCGGACCCGGGCGACCAGCTCGCGTGGGCTGAACGGCTTGACCAGGTAGTCGTCGGCGCCGAGCTCCAGCCCCACGATCCGGTCGGCCTCGTGGCCCTTGGCGGTGAGCATGATCACCGGCGTGGCGCTGGCCGCGCGGATCCTGCGGCACACCTCCAGCCCGTCCACCCCGGGCAGCATCAGGTCCAGCACCACCAGGTCCGGCGAGCGAGCCGTGAACGCGTCCAGCGCGTCCGCGCCGTCACCGGCGAGCTCAACCCGGTACCCGTCGTGCTCCAGGTACCACTGGACCACCTCGCGCACGGTCGGCTCGTCGTCGACCACCAGCACCCGCTCGCCAGCCACCCCCACCTCCACCCCGCCAGCCTCGCACGGGCTCCCAGCGCCGCCAACCAGCGCGGCCGATCCGTCAGCGGATCGTAAGCGGCCCGGACCACAACCCCAATGCGTGCCGCCAGTCCAGCTCGGCGATGATTCCTTCGCGCGTCGCGTTCGGCGCGACGGGGCGCTCGCTCGGGTTGTTGGGCCTGGTCGGTGTCGGCCAGTTCCTCGTCGAGGTTGGCGAGGTGCGGCAGGTAGGTCGCCCCTCGCGGTCCTGGTGTACGCGGCGCAGCGAGGACGGCACGCTCGAGCCGGCCGGCCGGGCCCGAGCCGGAGCCGACCGCCACGAGCACGGTGACCGCCTGAGGCTCCAGGCCACGGTCCCTCTCAGTGTCCGGTTCAGCATGGAGGCGCTGGATGCGGGTCGGCGCATCGGGTTGTAACAGGCTGGGCCGATTGGTGACTACACCGGCCAGCAGCCGTCACGACCAGCCCCTGCCCCTCCACCTGTTGCGGAGCAGACGACGTGCGCCACACAAGCCTGACCGGTGAGCCGGCCGCCGGCCCGCAGGGCGCCTTCCTGGCGCACGACCCCGAGTTCGCGGCCGTGCTGGGCGCGTCCCCTCGGCTGGTGCGCGTGGTGGAGACCGACGCCCACGAGGGGCCGGTCTATGTCCCGGCCGAGGACGCGCTGTACTTCACGACCCTGCCTCGCCGGTCCGGCGCGTCCGGCCTGCCGGAGGTGGCGGTCAAGCGCCTGGCGTTGGACGGCGAGCGGTTCCCGCTGGAGCAGGATCGCGTCTCGGTCGTCCTGCCGGTGACTCGCGTCGCCAACGGGATGACCCTGGACCTCCAGGGGCGGCTGGTCGTCTGCGAGCAGGGCACCCCGACCGAGCCGGCCCGCATCAGCCGCCTCGATCCGGCGAGCGGCCAGGTGGAGGCGGTCGTGGACGGGTTCGGCGGGCTGCCGCTGAACTCGCCCAACGACGTCGTGGTGCGCCGCGACGGGACCGTGTGGTTCACCGACCCGAGCTACGGCTACCTGCAGGGTTTCAGGCCGGAGCCGCGGCTCGGCGACTACGTGTACCGCTGCGACCCGCGGTCGGGTCGGCTGGCGGTCGTGGCCGACTGCTTCACCAAGCCCAACGGCCTGGCGTTCGCTCCCGACGAGCGGATCCTGTACGTCACCGACAGCGGCGCCAACCAGGAGCCGGGCAGCTACCACGCCGGGCTGCCGCACCACGTTGTCGCGTTCGACGTGCGCGACGGCCGCCACCTGACCGGGCAGCGGTTGCTGGCCGTGACCGTGCCCGGGTTCCCCGACGGCATCAAGGTGGACGCCGCCGGGCGGGTCTACGCCTCCGCGGGCAGCGGCGTGCAGGTGTTCACCTCCGCCGGCGACCTGATCGGCGAGATCCGCCTGCCTGGCGCGGTCAACTTCGCCTTCGGCGGGCCGGGCGGAAACGTGCTGTTCATCACCACGGACACGGCCATCTGGGCGGCGGTCCTGGCCGCCACCGCCCCGGCGGCCGGCCGGCAGCAACACACACGTGAGAGGAGCGTGACGAGCATGGGTTCGGTCCGCACCAGGCGGGCGCTGGACGCCGGCGGGGTCGCGGCGGTGATGACCGCCGCCGAGCAGACGGCGCTGGCCAAGGGCTACCGCGTCGTCATCGCGGTCGTGGACGCCTGGGGGCACGTGCTGCAGCTGCGGCGCACCGAGGGCGCGCAGCCCGCCAGCGACAAGGTGGCCATGGACAAGGCACGCACGGCCGCGATCTTCGTGCGCCCGAGCCGCGAGATCGAGCAGCAGGTCAGCGGCGGCCGGCTCGGCGCGCTCGCGCTGCACGGCGCGGTCGCCCTGACCGGCGGCGTCCCCCTGCGTGTCGACGGCGAGGTGGTCGGCGCCGTCGGCACCAGCGGCGAGACGCCCGACGAGGACGAGTCGGTGTCGATCGCCGGCGCTGCGGCGCCGTTCTCCACAGTCGAGGTCCCTGCGCTCAGCCGCGAGCAGGCCCGGCAGGCCGCCGAGGCGGTCGGTACGGCGGCGACCGCGCGGGGCGTGGCGCCGGTGGTCTCGGTCGTGGACGCCGGCGGCGAGCTGGTCTACCTGTGGCGGCCCGACGCGGCCCAGGTCGCCAGCGTGGCCGTTACCACCGACAAGGCCCGCACCGCGGCGCTGTACCGCCGGCCGAGCAAGGACTTCGAGGAGCAGGCCGCCCATGGCCGGCCCTCGGCCCTGCACCTGGGGGGCGCGGTGCCGCTGCAGGGCGGCATGCCGATCCTGCACGACGGCGAGGTCGTCGGCGCGGTCGGCGTGAGCGGCGCCTCCTCCGCGGACGAGGACCAGGAGCTGGCCGTCCTCGGCGCGCAGGCGGCCGCCGCCGCGACCGGTCGCGCCGAGGCGACGTTCTTCTCGCGCACGGCGGTCGACGCCAGGTTCCAGACCGGCGGGCTGCTGCTCGAGGCGCCCGGCTACAAGGTCGACGCCGCTCGGCGGACCGCGCCCGGCGAGGTGGAGTACCACGAGCGCGTCGTCGACATCATGCACGTCGTCGAGGGCGGCGCGACCGTGGTCACCGGCGGGGAGATGGTCGAGCCGCGCAGCGTGGGCGCGGGGGAGCTGCGCGCCCGCTCCCTCCGGGGCGGCACCACACGGGAGCTGGCCACCGGCGACGTGCTGGTGATCCCCGCCGGCGTGCCCCACCAGTTCGTCGCGGTCTCCGACCCGTTCCTCTACTTCGTCGCCAAGGTCGAGCGCTGAGGAGGGCCGCCAGGATGCGTGCAGCACCGCTGCCCGGGCCGCCCGAGCTGCTGCCGGGCCGTCCTGACGCCGTCATCGACCTGCAGACCCGCGAGGGCGCCACGCTCGTGGCCGGCGAATGGCGGTACCGCGACGCCGAGGTGCGCCGCGTCGGCTTCGTCGAGGTCGGCGAGGACCTCGGCCCCAGCGGGTGCCCCAACCGCACCTACGACGTGGTCCCCCACGCCCAGGCACCCGAGTTCGACGACTCGGCCTGGCGGGTGCTCAGCCCGCCCGACACCATGCGCCGGCTCGGCACCGGGCGGGTCTGCTTCAACTGGTACCGCATCTCGGTGACGGTCCCTGGGCGGGTCGGTGACCTCGACCCCACCGGCGCGACCGTCGTGTTCGAGGTCGTCGTCGACGACTACGCCGAGGTCTGGGTCGACGGCCAGCTGCCGCTGGCGCTCGGGGACACCGGCGGGCAGGTCGTCGGCGGGTTCAACGCGCCCAACCGGGTCGTGCTCACTCACGACGCCCGGCCCGGCCAGTGCTTCCACCTGGCCGTGTTCGGCATCAACGGCCCGATCTCGGCCTCGCCCGCGAACTACATCTGGATGCGGACCGCGACGCTGGACCTCTACGCGGCCGGACGAGCCGTGGCGGCCGAGCCGGCAGCGCTGGAGGTGGAGCGGGCCGACGCGGGCTTGGACGCCGTCGTCCCGCCCGACGCGACGCTGGAGCGGGTCGCGAGCGGGTTCGAGTTCACCGAGGGGCCGGTGTGGACCCGCGACGGCACCCTGCTGTTCAGCTCGCCGAACACCAACGTCATCTACCGCTGGGCGCCGGCCGGGGGCGGGACGGTGACCGTGTACCGCCCCAAGAGCGGCTACAGCGGCGTCGACATCGGCCGGTTCGCCCAGCCGGGGTCCAACGGGCTGACCGTCGACCCGCAGGGCCGGCTCACCCTCTGCCAGCACGGCAACCGCCGGGTGCTGCGCGTCGAGCCGCACGGCAACCTCACCGTGCTCGCCGACCGCTACCAGGGCCGGCGGCTGAACAGCCCCAACGATCTGGTGTACCGCTCGGACGGGGCGCTGTTCTTCACCGACCCGCCGTTCGGCCTGCCCGGCGGCGCCGCCGACCCCAAGCGGGAGCTGGCGTTCAGCGGTGTGTTCATGGTCCGCGACGGCGCCGTGACCCTGGTCACCGCCGAGCTGGAGGGACCCAACGGCCTGGCATTCTCCCCGGACGAGCGCTTCCTGTACGTGGGCAACTGGGATCCGGAGCGCAAGGTCGTGATGCGCTACGAGGTCGACCGCGCCGGCGCCGTCTCTGATGCCACCGTCCTGCACGACCTGACCGCGGCCGTCGGCGAGGATGCGATCGGCGGCCTCAAGGTCGACCAGGCCGGCAACCTCTACGTCTGCGGGCCCGGCGGCATCTGGGTGCTGTCGGCCGAGGGCCGGCACCTCGGCACCCTGCGGCTACCGGAGCCCCCGCACAACCTCGCCTGGGGTGACGACGACGCACGGACCCTGTACGTGACAGCGCGCACCAGCGTGTACCGCCTCGCCCCCTTGGCCGTTCCAGGCATCCGCCCTCAGTGATCCACCCATCAGGAGGAGAGCAATGAGCAACGGTCTGACCCCTGGGGCG
>Ga0126377_10000488_pt1 | contig 24059 bp, 18 predicted proteins | sample PanSoiMetPlot_22_FD_92647 | JGI IMG/M metagenome (GOLD analysis project Ga0126377, IMG submission 92647) | Tropical forest soil microbial communities from Panama - MetaG Plot_22 | ecosystem: Environmental > Terrestrial > Soil > Tropical forest > Bulk soil | place: Panama | collected 2016-02-17 | reverse complement strand
GTCCACCTCGCGCCTTGCGAGGAATTCGTAAAGCGCCACATTCACGACGCCGGCACCAAACAGCGCGGCCTTGAGCTGGAACACCGGGTTGACCGCAAGATGGCTCGCCTCGGCCGAGAACAGCATGAAGCCGGTGACCGCCATGCCTGCCAGCGCCACAATGGCGAAAATGCGCGCCCGCGCGAGCAGACGTCCCGGAGCGGTCGCGGCGAAGCCGCCGAGCAGCCGGACGTCCATGATCGCCACCGCGCCCGCGAAAAACACGAGCGAGACGATGTGCCCGATATTGGCGGCAGGATAGAGCCACGGCGATTGCCTGACGGCCGCCGCGAAGCCGGACTGCTCAAGGGCAACGAAGATCGCCGGCGCCGCGTCGGTCATCAGCGCATCTCGTAGGTCTTGCCGTCGACCGTGATGCGCTCGGCCCGCATCTCGTCCTTCTCGACGGTCGAGGGATAGCCGTAGGCCGAGACGTTCTGGCCGACGGCGATGATCTTCTCGGTGGCACCGCGGCTCGTCATGCGCGAGGTCGGCGCAAGCGTGACCGTCCAGACCTTGTCAGTACCCTTCACCGTGATCGTGGCATGCGGATTCTCGAACTTCGAGGTCACGATCGGACCGGTGACGGTCACCGGTTTTGCGGCGTCGTAGCTGCCCCAGCCATGATGCGCGAGGGCGACCCCCGTCAACAGCGCGAAGGCCCCGGACAATATGACGGATCTGAGCATGGATGCCTCCAATAATGAGCTGGTCTACGTAGATAACGACGCAAACCCCTCAACGTGCCCGGCGGTGTGCCGTAAACGCGGCTGCGGCTCATCAATTTTCCGCGCGCCGGACACTAGTCGCGGAGCTATCGCACCACCCCGGAAATGCAGCACGGTTTGCGAACCGGGCGGGTGATGTGGTTCTTGAGATAGCAGACTGCGGATGAGCCGACATAGCCCGGCCGCACATAGGTCCAGGCACGGCAACCTTCCTCACCCTCGCAGGCCGATTCGCAGCTCTTGCCGCTGGGATCAGCCGGAATCTCAAATTGCTTGTAATCGCCGCCGGTGCGATCGACGCCGAATTCGAGCGGCGCGCTGCGCGGCTCGATCACTCCGGTCCCGCGCACCCCGGACACGCAGCACGGTGTTGCAACCCGCGGCATCACGCGAGACTTGAGCCAGCAGACCGCGTTGGCGTTCTCGGTCACCGGATAGGAAAAGCCCCAGGCCCGGCAGCGCGGATCGCGCTCGCAGCGGGCGGCACATTGGGCGGGATCGGCGGAGCGCATAGGGAAGCTGGCGTAGTCGCCACCCGGCCGGTCGTAACCCACCTGAGCCTGGGCAGGCGCGCCGAACGCGGCGAGCGCGACCAACAAGCCGACCCCCAGCCCGAGACAATCTCGCACCATGCCAGGCCCTCGCCTCGCGCCGCCCCGCCATGCGATCCATGTTAGAGAAGGGTGCGGGCGTAAGCGAGGCCCGTCAGCGGCAGGCGCCGGGTTCATCACGGAAATTCGGCTTCATCACGGAATCGAGCATGGAACACGGCGAATTCGGCTTTCTCACATTCGGGGTCGTGCTGCTGGCTGCCGCGGTCCTGAGCGTGCCCATCGCGCGACGGCTCGGGCTGTCGGCGATCATCGCCTATCTCGTCGCCGGCATCGTCATCGGTCCCTTCGGCCTCGCGGTGTTCGGAACGCCCGAGAGCATCATTCCGGTCTCCGAGCTGGGCGTGGTGATGCTGCTGTTTTTGATCGGGCTCGAGCTCGAGCTCGGCCGGCTAGTGGCGATGCGGCGCGCCATATTCGGCCTCGGCGCAGCGCAATTGGCCATCACCGCTGTGGCGATCGGCGCGCTCGCCTACGTCGCCGGCCTGATCGAGTGGCGTGGCGCCGTGATCGCAGGCCTCGCCCTGGCGATGTCGGCAACAGCCATTGCCCTGCAGATCCTGGAAGAGCGCGGGCAGCTGCAGCACGACTACGGCCAGCGCGCCTTTGCCATTCTCCTGTTCCAGGACATGGCGGTCGTGCCGCTGCTGGCGGTGCTGCCGCTGCTCGCGCAGGGTGACGCCAGTTCCCATGCCAGCCTGGCCGACGGCCTGCGCGCGGTAGCTCTCATCGCCGGAGCGATCGCGCTGATCGTGATCGCCGGCCGCTACCTGCTCAATCCGTTCTTCCGACTGCTGGCCCAGACCGGCGCGCGCGAGGCGATGACCGCGGCGGCGCTGCTGGTCGTGCTGGGCGCCGCCTTGCTCATGCAGAAGGCCGGCATGTCGATGGCGCTCGGCGCCTTTCTCGCAGGCGTCCTGCTCGCCGAGTCGAATTACCGGCACGAGCTGGAAGCGGACATCGAGCCGTTCCGCGGCCTGCTGCTGGCACTGTTCTTCATGGGTATCGGCATGAGCATCGATGTCGCTGTCGTGCGTGCCAACATTTGGCTGATCGCGGCCGCCGCCGTCGTCATCACGTTGCTCAAGGCCGCGATCGTGTGGCTTCTCTTTCGCGCGACTTGCACCCATCGCTACGACGCGCTGCGCGCGGGATCGGTGCTGACGGGCGCCGGGGAGTTCGCCTTCGTGCTCATCCCGCTCGGCGCATCGCTCGGCGTGCTCGATGCCAGCCAGGCAAGCATCCTGACCGCCATCGCCGCCACCACCATGCTGTTGGGCCCTCTGGTCGCCTCGCTGACGGATGCGCTGTTGCGGCGCCTAGTGCGGCCCGACGAACGGGAACCCGACGACTTCTCGGAAGCGCGCGGCTCGGTTCTGGTGGTCGGCTTCGGACGCTTCGGCCAGATCGTTTCCCAATGCCTGCTGGCCGAAGGCATCGACGTCACCGCCATCGACAACGATCCCGAGATGATCCAGCAGGCCGGGCGCTTCGGCTTCAAGGTCTATTACGGCGACGGCACCCGGCTCGACGTCCTGCGCGCCGCTGGCGCGATCGAGGCCCGGCTGGTTGCGATCTGCGTCGACAACCGCGATGCCGCGAGCCGCATCGTCGATCTCGTCCAGACCGACTTTCCCGGAACGAAGATCTACGTGCGCTCGTTCGACCGCCGGCATTCGTTGCAGCTCCTCGGCAGGAACGTGGACTTCGAGGTGCGCGAGACCTTCGAGTCGGCGCTCCTGTTCGGGCGCAAGACCCTCGAAGGTCTCGGTCTCGATTCCGAGCGTGCCGCCGCGATCGAGGAGTTCGTGCGTCGCCGCGATCTCGACCGTCTCGCTTTACAGCAGGCCGAGGGCATCTCTGCCGGCCTCGACCTCTTGCACGCGCAAATGGTGCAGGAGCCCTTGAGCAAGGTCGAGCGTGAGACCAGGCCGCTCAATCCGGAGGCCCAAGAGATCGTTCGCCGCTCGCCTGCCGCCGAGTGATGGCGCGGAACCAAGGTTGGTTCAGTACGCGTATTCCTTGAATACGGGCTCGACGCTGCGTTCCCAGGGGCCGTGAAATTTTTCCAAGAGCTCCTCGGCCGGGGTGATGCCGCGCGCGACAAACTCCTGAATCGGGCGCAGATAACGGCTCTCATCCTGACCACCGGAGTCGAGGCGCCGGCGCCGCGCCAGCCCCTTCTCCGCCAGCGCAAGCGTCGTCTGCGCGAGCTGCAGCAGGTTGACGCCGGCGATGCTCGCCTTGAAGCCTAGCTTCGGCACGTCGTCGCGCAGCTTCTGGCGCTCGGCGGCCGTCCAGCTCTTGACCAGCTCCCAGCCGGCATCGAGCGCTTCGTCGTCGTAGAGCAGCCCGACCCAGTAGGCCGGCAGCGCCGGCAGCCGCCGCCAGGGACCGCCGTCGGCACCGCGCATTTCGAGATAGCGCTTGAGGCGAACCTCCGGAAAAATCGTGGAGACGTGGTTCGCCCAATCGGAAATGGTTGCCCGCTCGCCGGGCAGGACGGAAAGCCGTCCCTGCATCAGGTCGCGGAACGACAGACCGGCGACGTCGATATAGCGATCACCGCGCTTGACGAAATACATCGGGACGTCGAGCGCATAATCCACATAACGCTCGAAGCCCATTCCGGGCTCGAACGCCCAGGGCAGCATGCCGGAGCGGTCGGGATCGGTGTCCCGCCAGATTTCCGAGCGGAACGAGAGGAAGCCGTTCGGCTTGCTTTCGGTGAATGGCGAATTGGCGAACATCGCGGTCGCGACCGGCTGCAGCGCGAGCGAGACGCGAAGCTTCTTCACCATGTCGGCTTCGGATGAAAAGTCGAGGTTCGTCTGCACCGTGCAGGTGCGATACATCATGTCGAGGCCGAGCTTGCCCACCTTGGGCATATAGGCCGTCATGATCCGGTAGCGGCCCTTGGGCATCATCGGGATCTCGGCGCGGCTCCAGTTTGGCGTCATGCCGAGCCCGAGAAAGCCGATGCCGAGCGGCCGCGCGACCTCCTTGACCTGCGCCAGATGCGCCATCAGCTCCGAGCAGGTCTGATGCACAGTTTCAACCGGCGCGCCCGAAAGCTCGAATTGTCCGCCGGGCTCGAGCGAGATCGCGCCACCGCCGGTGACGTCGAACAGGCCGATGATGTTGCCGTCCTCGATGATCGGCTCCCAGCCCAGAAGGTGCTGCATGCCTTCGAGCAGCGCACGGATACCGCGGCGCCCCTCATAGGGGACCGGATTGTGGCCGGCGACCGTGAACACGAACTTCTCGTGCTCGGTCCCGATGCGGAACTGCGACTTCGGCTTCACCCCTGCCTCGAACCACGCGACGAGCTCTTCGCGCGTTTCGATCGGCGTCATGTCGACTTGGTCACGAGCCATAAGGGGGTTCCGACGGAAAGGGCCGCGACCATACACGGCGGCTATCAGGGAGGGCAATTGGGGTGATCCACCGCGCACGCGATCGTGCCCGGCCTCTCAACACCCGAGTGCTCCGAAAGGTCCGTGACTTCGGCCTGCACGCCGAATGAGCAGCCTCGTCAGCGGGGCTTCCCGGCAATCCGGTCCTTCATGAAGCCCCTCGGGCGGCCCGGCCCGACCGACGAGGACGAGCCAGACGTCAAGATGGCCTCCGTCATGGTCGCCAGATCATTGCGCCGCAAGCTTCCGATGTGCTCCTCGGTCGCGGGTTAGACCCGCACGAAGTTCTGCGACTTGACCATCTCGCGCAGGCTGTAGAACTCCTGATTGATGCTGTTCCAGCTCGGCAGCTTCTTGATGTTGCCGAGCCAGCGCTGAATATTGGGGTAAGGAGAAAAATCGCAGCCGATGAGCTCGCCAAGCGTGACGATGCCGGCGCCGAAATAATCCGCGACAGTGATCTGATCGCCGCACAGATACTGCTTGGGACCGATCCAGTAGTCGTTGAGCAGCTTGAGCCAGTTCTGCGAATTCTTCTGGCCCCACTCGATCGCGCCGGCATGGGCTTCGTCACTGCGCCGCTTGTGGTGGGGAAAAAGCTGCGGATAGGCGAGACCGTAGCCCCAGTCGCGATAGAAGTTGGAGTTGATCCAGTCCATCACCTCGTTGACCTTGGCGCGCTGCTTCAGGTCCTTCGGATAAGCGGGCGAGCCGATCTTCTCGGCGAGATATTTCAGGATCGCCGAGCTCTCCGTGAGCTTGAAGTCGCCGTCGACCAGCATCGGCACGAGGCGGTTTGGGTTGAGGGACGCATACGGCTCCTGATGATGCGCGCCCTTCATCAGGTCGACCACCTCTTGCTCGCAATCGATCTTGTTGTCGGCGATGAACAAGCGGACCGGCCGCGATGTCATCGATATCGGATGCATGTAGAGCTTCATGGCTTCCTCCCGGAGCAATCGTTGTCGGCCGGATATCTAGCATTCGCGGACGGTACTGCCAGTTCAAAATCCTGTCAGCATTCGGGCTTTCACGCCGCCGCCTGCCGCCCCGCGAACCGCCTGTAGAAGGTGTCGTCTTTCGCGGCCATGTCGATGAGCAGCTGTGCAGGCGCGAAGCGATCACCGCAGGCCTTTTCCAGACGCTCGCACAGCTCGACGAAGGCCTTCGCGCCCATCATGTCGATATAGGACAGCGTACCGCCGGTGAACGGCGCGAAGCCGAAGCCGAGAATCGAGCCGACATCGGCCTCGCGCACGTCGGTGATGACGCCCTCCTCGACGCAGCGCGCGGTCTCGAGCGCCTGGATGGCGAGCAAACGCTGCTTGAGCACCGCAACGTCGATCTGCGCGGGGTCGAGCTTGTGCGGTGGCAGATCGGCCAGGCCTGGCCATAACCGCTTCGGTCCCGTCTGCGGATAGTCGTAAAAGCCCTTGCCGTTCTTGCGCCCGAGACGGCCGCGCTTCTCGACCATCTCCTGCAGCAAAGCCTTCTGGCGCGGATCGACGGCACCGGCACCGAGATCGTGCTCGGTCGCCATCAAGATTTTCCAGGCGAGGTCGACCGCCACCTCGTCGTTGAGCGAGAGCGGCCCGACCGGCATTCCGGCCATGCGCCCGACATTCTCGACCATCGCCGCCGGCACGCCTTCGGTCAACATCAAGTGACCTTCGCGCAGATAGGTGCCAACCACGCGCGACGCATAAAAGCCGCGGGAATCGTTCACCACGATCGGTGTCTTGCGAATCACCCGCACGTAATCGAGTGCCACGGCGAGCGCCCGTTCGCCGGTCTGCTTACCAAGGATGATCTCGACCAGCATCATGCGCTCGACCGGCGAGAAGAAGTGGATGCCGATAAAGTCGGCCGGGCGTTTTGACGCTTCGGCGAGTGACGTGATCGGCAAGGTCGAGGTGTTGGACCCAAAGATCGACCCCTCCCCGATCACCGTTTCCGCCTTGGCAATCGCCTCGGCCTTGATTTTGCGGTCCTCGAACACCGCCTCGATTACGAGGTCGCAATTTTTCAGCGCGCCGTAGTCCGGCGTAGCTGTAATGCGCGCAAGGACAGCATCGCGTTCGGCCGCGGTCGCGCGGCCCCGGTTGACCTGCTCGGTCATCAGCTTTGCCGAATGGGTCTTGCCCTTGTCGGCCGACTCCTGATCGCGGTCGATCAGCACGACGTCGAGCCCCGAAAGCGCCGTGACATAGGCGACGCTGGCACCCATGAATCCTGCGCCGACGATACCGATGGTCTTGAGCTTCGACGCCGGCACGTTCTTTGGCCGGCGCGCGCCCTTGTTGAGCTCCTGGGTCGAGACGAACAGAGTGCGGATCATCGCCGCCGCTTCCGGCGAGCGCAGAATTTTTGCGAACCAGCGCGATTCGACCCGCAGGCCCAGGTCCATCGGCAGCTGTAGGCCCTCGTAGACGACCTGCATGATGGCGCGCGCGCCGGGATAGTTGTCGTAGGTTTCGCGTCGGTAGATCGCATTGGCCGCGGGAAACGTCATCATGCCGACCTTGGAATAGACCACACCGCCGGGCAACCGGAATCCCTCCGTGTCCCACGGTGCCGTTGCCCTTCCGCCGGCTTTGATCCACGCCTTGGCGTGGGGCACCAGCTCGGCGGCTGGCACGATCGCGTCGATCAGCTTCATGCCCTTGGCTTGGTCGAGGCGAAGCTGGTCGCCCTTGAGCAGGAATTGGAGTGCGTCGCCGGGCGGCATCATGCGGGCAATGCGTTGCGTGCCGCCGGCGCCGGGAAATAGGCCGACCTTGACCTCGGGCAACCCGAGGCGCGTCTTCGCGCTCTCGGCTGCGACCCGGTGGTGGCAGGCGAGACAGAGCTCGAAGCCGCCACCCAGCGCCGTTCCGGAAATCGCCGCCACCCACGGCTTGCCGCAAGTCTCGATTCGCCGATAGAGCAGCGACAGCTTGCGGCTCTCCTCGAACAGCAGCGCGGCGGCTGCCTCCTCGCCGCGTGACTTTGCCATCTCCGCGAATGCGCGGGCGTAGACCTCCAGCATCGCGAGGTCGGCGCCGGCGCAGAACGCTTCCTTGCCCGAGGTGATGACCGCGCCCTTGATGGCGGGGTCGCCGGCGATCTTTTCAACGATAGCGGAAAGCTCCTCGATCAACCCGCGATCGATGACATTCATCGAGCGCCCAGGGGCGTCCCAGGTGACGAGCGCAATGCCGTCGGCATCGATGTCGAGCTTGAAGTTGGCCATTGGGGCTAAGGCTCCTTCGGGTAAGGCTCGCCCGACCGGTGTGAAAAGCGAGCGCCGCGCTCATCCCTGTCCAGCATGAGATCGACATCGGAATAATGCGCGCGCTCGTGCTTGGCGCGCGTGCCGATTTCGAGATAGAGCGCGTCGCGCGACGATTTGTTGACGAGTTGATGGCCATTGGCGACACCGGCCTTGAAACCCGCCGCGTCGCCCGGGCGTAGCACCGTGGCTCCACCGTCCTCGATCAGCGTGATCTCGCCCTCGATCACGTAGATGAACTCGTCCTCCTGCTCGTGCCAATGACGCAACGATGAAGCCGCGCCGGGCTTGAGCCGCGTGAGATTGACACCGAACTGCGTGAGCCCGGCGACATCGCCGAGCGCCGTCTTCTCGCGGCCCTCGGTGATGCCACGCCAAGGTTGGGGATAGATCCCCTTGATGCGGACTGTTGCCTTGCCGACGTCGATCTTGGGCATTGTCACACCCGCTCGATGATGGTTGCAGTTCCCATGCCGGCGCCGATGCAGAGCGTGACCAGCGCGGTCGAAAGATCGCGGCGCTCCAGTTCATCGATGACGGTGCCGAGGATCATCGCACCCGTGGCGCCGAGCGGGTGCCCCATGGCGATGGCGCCGCCATTGACGTTCACCTTGGCGCGGTCGAGGTCGAAGGCCTGGCAATAGCGCAGCACCACCGAAGCAAACGCTTCATTGACCTCGAAGAAGTCGATGTCATCGAGCGACATCTTCGCCTTCGCCAGCACCTTCTCGGTCACGTCGACGGGTCCGGTAAGCATGATCGCGGGCTCCGAGCCGATATTGGCGAATGCCTTGATGCGCACGCGCGGCTTTAGTCCCGCCTTCTTGCCGGCCTCGGCACTGCCGATCAGCACGGCGGCCGCGCCATCCACGATGCCCGACGAATTGCCGGCATGGTGCACGTGATTGACCACCTCGAGCTCCGGATGCGCCTGCACGGCGACCGCGTCGAAGCCCGCCTTCTCGCCCAATTGCACGAACGAGGGGTTGAGCTGCGCCAGCGACTGCATGGTCGTATTCGGCCGCATGTGCTCATCCTTAGCGAGGATGGTCAGCCCATTGACGTCCTTCACCGAAATCACCGAGCGCGCGAAACGGCCCTCCTGCCAGGCCGTCGCCGCGCGTTTCTGGCTCTCCACCGCAAAGGCATCGACGTCGTCGCGGGAGAAGCCGTACTTGGTCGCGATGAGGTCGGCCGAAATGCCCTGCGGCATGAAATAGGCCGGGATCGCGATCGCGGGGTCCATCGGCCAGGAGCCGCCGGAGGCGCCGATACCGACCCGGCTCATCGATTCGACCCCGCCGCCGATGGTCATGTCGTGTTGCCCCGACATGACCTCGGCCGCGGCGAAATTGACGGCGTCGAGACCGGAGGCGCAGAAGCGGTTGATCTGAACGCCCGGCACGCCGTTGCCGTAGCCGGCGGTGAGCGCCGCGATGCGGGCGATGTCGCCGCCGGCCTCTCCGATCGGATCGACGCAACCCAGCACGACGTCGTCGACCAGCGTCGGCTCGAGCTCGTTGCGCGACTTCACCGCGGCGAGCGCCTGCGTCGCCAGATTGAGCGCGGTTACTTCGTGCAGCGCACCGTCCGCCTTGCCGCGCCCGCGCGGCGTGCGCACGTGGTCATAGATGAACGCATCGGGCATGACTTACTTCCTCCAGAAGTCACAAGCTCCTTGCAATCAGGAGCTTCATGATCTCGTTGGTGCCGGCATAGATGCGCATCACGCGCGCGTCGCGGTACATGCGCGAGATTGGAAATTCCTCCATGTAGCCATAGCCGCCGAACAGCTGCAGGCAGCGGTCGATGATCTTGCCTTGCAGGTCGGTGATCCAGTACTTGGCCATGGAAGCGGTCACGGTGTCGAGCGCTCCGTTGAGATAACGCTCGATGCAATGGTCGTGAAACACCCGCGCGATCGTCGCCTCGGACTTGCATTCCGCGAGCACGAACTGGGTGTTCTGGAACTCGATGATCTTCTTGCCGAAGGCCTGCCGCTGCTTGACGTAGTCGATGGTCAGCGCGAGCGCACGCTCGATCATCGCCTGGGCATGGACCGTGACGATGAGCCGCTCGCGCGGCAGATCATTCATGAGCTGGGCGAAGCCCTGGCCCTCTTCCGTGCCCAGGAGATTCTCTGGCGGCAGCTTGACGTCTTCGAAGAACAGCTCAGATGTATCGGCGGCGTCCATCCCGAGCTTGTTGAGCTTGCGGCCGCGACGGAAGCCGGGCGCATTGTCCGTTTCCACCACCATCAGCGACACGCCTTTGGCGCCCAGGCTCGAATCGGTTTTGGCGACCACGATGATCAGGTTGGCGTGCTGGCCGTTGGTGATGAAGGTCTTCGACCCGTTGAGCACGTAGCCGTTGCCCGATTTCTTTGCCGTCGTGCGCACACCCTGCAGATCGGAGCCGGTGCCGGGTTCGCTCATCGCGATGGCACCGACCAGCTCGCCGCTGACGAGCTTCGGAAGCCAGCGCCGCTTCTGCTCATCCGTGCCGTAATGCAGGATATAAGGAGCGACTATGCCGGAATGCAGCGGCGCGCCGAAGGAGTCGAAGCCCGCAAGGCTCAGCTCCCGGCTGATCACGGCTTCGTGTGCGAACGTGCCGCCGACGCCGCCGTACTCTTCCGGGATGGCAGGACAAAGCAGCCCTGCCGCACCGGCCTTGTTCCAGACCTCGCGGTCGTACATGCCCGCCTCGCTCCAGGCGTCGAGGTGCGGGACATATTCGGCCGCGACGAAACGTCGTGCCTGGTCCTCGAGCAGCACGAGGTCCTCGGTCATCCATCCCGGGCGAGGAAGATTGAGAGCGTCCATGACGAATCCTGTCGGTCCTGCAACTTACAGGGCGTAGTTGCGGAATGCGAGAGCAGGCGGGCGTTGACAAGCCGCCACCACTTTTTCACAACCGCCCTGGCAAGGAGAAGGGACTTTTTTTCATGAATTTCGTGAGCTCACGATCGGACGTTGTCCGGTCGAGCAGCCAACGTTGGTTGCTGTCCTATTGGGAGCGGCTGCGGGGCGCCAACACTTTGCCGAGGTGGGAGGGCTTCGAAGCCGACGAGCTCGCGGCCATGGCGGAAAGCTTGTCGATCCAGGACGTGATGGGAGACGACAGCAATGCCCGCTTCTTGATCCGCTTTCACGGCAAACGAGTAGCGGAGGCCTTCGGGTCGTCCTGCCAGGGCCGGCATCTCGACGAGATCCTGCCGCCGCAGTATCGCGACGCAGCACTTTCCACCTACTACCGGGTGTTGGCGACCAAATTGCCGGTCTATACGATCGCCGATACGCGCGACCGAGACGGACGCATCGTGCACTATGAACGACTGCTGCTGCCGTTCAGCCACGACGGCGTTGCGATCAACCGGATATTGGCTTCGCTCGAGACCGTGAGCCCCGAAGGCGAATTCGACAACCGCGACCTCTTGACGTCGTCGCCGAAGGCGCCGGCCTTCGCACTCTGCGCGACGATTCAGCCTTGACCGATTCCGCCACATGGATGATGCGAAGCCTGGCGACGGCACGCCGCATTTCGCCGGGGTTGCTACTATCAGCAATGGTCGCGATCGCCGCGGTAACAGCCGCCCCGCTCGTCGCCGGGCTCGCGCCCATCCCCGCCATGGTAATCGCGCTCGTGATCGGCATCGCGCTCAATCCGCTGGCGCACCGGCCGTTGTTTCAGCCCGGCATCGTGTTCTGCCTGAAGACGCTCTTGCGCTGGGCGGTCGCGTTGCTCGGACTGCGGATTGCGCTCGGCGAGATCGCAGCGCTGGGATGGACCACGGCGATCCTGGTGATTGTTTCGATGGCCGTTACGCTGGCGGCAGGATCCCTGCTCGCACGCGTTTTCAATCTGGAGCAAGGCTACGGCGCGCTGGCGGGCGCGGGAACCGCGGTGTGCGGGGCTTCCGCCACGCTCGCGACCTCGATCGTCCTGCCCGAATACAAGGGCAAGGAGACGGACGTCGCGTTTGTCGTAGTCGCGGTCAACGCGCTGTCCACCGTGGCGATGGTGCTCTATCCGCTGATCTGCGTGTGGCTCGGCTTCGATCCGCAGACCACCGGAGTGATGCTCGGCGCAACCATTCACGACGTCGCGCAGGTCGTCGGCGCCGGTTATGCGGTGTCGGAGCCGACCGGCAACACCGCCGTGATCGTCAAGCTGTTCCGCGTCTTCCTGATGCTGCCGCTCGTGCTCATCGTCGGCTGGCTGTTCGCACGCCGAAACGTCGCAACCGCCGCCGCCAAGATCCCGATCCCGGTCTTCGCGCTCGTCTTCGTCGGCCTTTGTGTGCTCAACAGCATTGCCGCCGCCTTTCCCGCGATTACACCTGCATTCGCGCAGATCAAGACGCCGCTGATTGCCTGCTCGACCTGGGGTCTCTTGATCGCCATTTCCGCGCTTGGGCTCGGCACCTCGTTGACCGCCATCGCCGCGCTCGGCTGGCGGCATGTCGCGACGGTGATCGGGACGACGCTCGTGATCCTGATGGTCGTGACTGCGGGCCTGTGGATGCTGCAGTGAACGCTAGTGCGGTGGCTCTGACGTTCCGATCGGTCTCGCAGCACGCTTGTCATCGGAACGTCAGAGCCAAGACCGCACTAGAACTATAAACTTGCTAGTGTCCCTTTGTTTCCGACTTTCGCAAATGCGTGGCTGCGAGTGATTGCGAACGTCGGAAACGGGACACTAGAACGCCTCCGCTGGCAACGCCATGGTGCTTGCGGCGCCCGACTGGATGCGGGCGAGATACGTGGCAGTCTCTGGAAGCATCCGCTCCATGAAGAAGCGCCCGGTGACGAGCTTCGCTCTCAGGCGTGCCGCATCGCTCCCGTCCTCACCGAGCTTCGCGTTTGCCGCCTCAGCCATTCGGCACCACATGTAGCCGAGCACGACGAGCCCGAAGAGTTGCATGTAGTCGGTTGCGCCCGCCCCAGCATTGTCAGGCTGCGCCGACGCATTCTTCGTCAACCACAAGGTCGCTTGCTGCAGGTGCCCAAGCGCGGCCGCGAGCGGGCCGGCGAAGGGCTTCATCGTTTCGTCCGACGATTTTTCCTTTAGATAAGAAGAGACCTCGCCGAAGAAGGCCTTCAGCGCCCGCCCGTCATCCTTCGGCAGCTTGCGGCCGACCAGGTCGAGTGCCTGGATGCCGTTGGCGCCCTCATAGAGCATCGTAATACGCGCGTCGCGCACGAACTGCTCCATGCCGTGCTCGGCGATGTAGCCGTGCCCCCCATAGATCTGCTGGGCGAGCACGGTGTTGGCGAATCCCACATCGGTGAGCACGCCTTTGATCACCGGCGTCAGCAGGCCCATATGGTCGTCGGCCGCCTGCCGCAACTTGTCGTCGCCGGAGCGATGGGCAATGTCGCTCTGTAACGCGGTCCACACGACGAGCGCGCGCGCCGCCTCATTGAACGCGCGCATGGTCATCAGCATGCGCCGTACGTCGGGATGCACGATGATCGGATCGGCCGCCTTGTCCGGAAAAGGCGCGCCCGCGAGCGCGCGGCCTTGCAGCCGGTCCTTCGCGTAAGCGGCTGCGTTCTGGTAGGCCACCTCGGACAGCGCCAGTCCCTGCACGCCGACCGCCAACCGCGCGCCGTTCATCATCGTGAACATGGCGTTGATGCCGCGGTTCTCTTCGCCGACCAACCAGCCGGTCGCGCCATCGTAGTTCATCACGCAGGTGGCGTTGCCGTGGATGCCCATCTTCTCCTCGATCGAGCCGCAGGTGACGTCATTGCGCCGGCCGAGCGAGCCGTCGGGCTTCGGCATTATTTTCGGCACCACGAACAACGAGATCCCGTGAATGCCGGGCGGAGCGCCTTCGATGCGCGCGAGCACGAGATGCACGATGTTCTCGGACAGGTCATGCTCGCCCGCCGAAATGAAAATCTTGGTGCCGGTGATCTTGTAGCTGCCGTCGCCCTGCTTCACCGCCTTGGTGCGCAGCAATCCCAGATCCGTGCCGCAATGAGGTTCAGTCAGATTCATGGTGCCGGTCCAGCGGCCCGCCACCATGTTGGGGACGTAGGTGGCCTTCTGCTCAGGCGTGCCGTGCAGCACCAGCGCGGCGACCGCTCCCTGCGTGAGGCCGGGATACATCGAGAAAGCCATGTTGGCGGAGCTCATCATCTCGCCGACCGCAACGGTCAGCACCTCCGGCAGACCCTGGCCTCCGAACTCGACCGGCTCCGAAATGCCGATCCAGCCGCCGTCAACATATTGCTTGAAGGCCTCCTTGAAGCCTTTTGGCGTGGTCACGCTGCCGTCGGCGTGGCGGGTGCAACCCTCGCGGTCGCCGATCCGGTTGAGCGGCGTCAGTACTTGCTCGCAGAACCTGGCCGCTTCGGCCAGAATCGCTTCGCGAACATCCGGCGAAGCGTCGGCAAATCCGGGCAGATTGTCATAACGGCCGACCTGGAAGACGTCGTCCAACAGGAACCGGACGTCCTCCACCGGCGCCTTGTAGCTGGGCACGGCTCTGCTCCCTCGGCTGGCCACCGCCTTACATCAGAATCCAGGCGCATGTGTGCGCCAAAACCGGCCGTCCCGGCTGTGGTGCAACGGTCACACCCGGGGTCCGCGGCCACGATTGTCCGAGCCGCACGGGAGGTATTAACGGTCTATTTACCCCGAACGGCAAAAACTGTGAGCCGAGAGCCCAGGGCCGGGCAGCAGTCCACCGGCTGTTAACGGGCGCTGGGTGCTCACAGCGGTGGTCCGGCTCCCCGCTCCTCCTGTCCAACATCCGGATGCGGGCATGAAATCTGACGTTCCGTGGCAAATAGAAGGAGTCAGGCGACAGGCACGCGAAACCGCGCGCGATGCCGCGCGACGCTCCGGTTTGTCAGTCGGCGAATGGCTCGACAACGTCATCCTCGATTCGGCCTTGCACGATGGCGTCGAGCCTGGACAACCGACGCAACCTCAGTACGACCCGCACGACAATGCTGAACGCGGCTATCGCGACGAGGGCCTGCAACGCCTCGAGGCTCTTTATCGCGAGCAAAGCCTGCGGCCATGGCGTGGCGGCTATGCCGACGACAACCGCCGTCGCGGCCGGACGCCAGACGACGACCGCGCGCCGCCGTTCGAATATCTGGAGCATCCCTACGCGACCGACCCGGAGCCGCGTCAGCCTCCGGAGCCCTATCTCCGTCCCGACTACCAGACCCGTCCTGACTACGAAGCCCGTCCCGAGCACCGCGACCTTCCCTCTGGCTACGGGGAACGTCAGCGTCCGGACCCGTTTGCTCGCCCTGACCCGCTGGCACGCGCCGAGGAAAGGTACCCTTTGGCCGGATATGCTCGGCGACGTCCCGACCCGTTTGCCCGGCCCGAGCACTTAGCTCGCCCCGAGGAACATCGTCAGTCCAGCGACGACGATACTCGTCAGCGCACGGCCGAACTGGCCGAGCGCCTCTCCTTGGCTCCGGTCGAAGACTATCGTCCGGCGGTGGATCAGGGTTTCGCCGACCTCAACAATCGTCTCGACAGCCTGACCAAGCAGCTCGGCCAGCTCGCGGAAATGAACGCCGCGAGCGCGCAGCAGGCGCGTCCGGAGCCTCCCGTCGAAGAAGCCCCGCATCAGCTGGTCGAGGTGATCTCCAGGCTGGACCATCGGCTGGATGAGTTGATCGCCGAGGCGCGCTCCGCCAAGACCGAGATGGAGCAGCGGGTGAGCGCCGTCGACCGCGCGGTCGCCGATCTCGGCCGCGAAAGACCCCCGGCCGCTCCCGCCGCGGAGCCGCCTACGCCGCTCGATCAGGCGATGATCGAGATCGCGGACCGCCAGCGCGCGCTCGACGGCTACGCGTCCCCCGCAGCGGGTGGCGCAGTCCAGGCAGTCATGCACTCCGAGGCGCTGCCGCGTCCACGCACACAGGAACTTGCCGGCCTCGAGCAGCAGCTCCGGCAGATCAACACGCAGATCGAGACGCTACGGCAACCCTGCACCCTGGACAAGGCAGTCGACACGCTGCGCGACGATCTCGCCGAGATCGGCGTGATGCTGCAGGACGCCATGCCGCGCAAAGCGGTCGAAGCGCTCGAAGGCGAGGTGCGCAAGCTGGCCGACCGCGTGGACCTGATCGGCGGCAATACCCAGGACCCGGCGGCCTTCAAACAGCTCGAAGGGGCGATCGTCGCGCTGCGCGGAATTGTATCGCAAGCGGCCTCGAACGACGCGTTGGCGAAGCTGTCGGAACAGGTTCGCGCCATCGGCGACAAGGTCGAGCAGGCTGCCAATCCCGCCGCCGGCGGCGTCCTTTCCGCGCTCGAAGGCCGCATCGCCATGCTCGCCGATGCGCTCGAAGCGCGCAATCGCAACGGCCAGAACGTGCCCCACCAGGTCGAAGCCGTGGTTGCGGGACTGGTCGACAAGATCGAACGCCTGCAGCTTACGCGCGGCGACCAGGCGGCGGTCGGTCATCTCGAGGACCGCATTGCCAGGCTGGTCGAAAAGCTCGACGCCTCCGATGCCCGGCTCAATCACCTCGAGGCGATCGAGCGCGGACTGGCGGACTTGCTCGTCCATCTCGAGCACCAACGCGCATCGAGCGTCGTGCCCGCGGCTGCGGCTTCGCCGGAAATGGACGCGCTCTCGCGCGAGGTCGCTGATCTCAAGCAGACCGAAAAGACCACCCAGGATTCGCTCGAGGTCGTCCACGGCACGCTGGGGCATGTCGTCGAACGGCTGGCCTCGATCGAGACCGACATGCGCGCCAGACCGGTGGCGCCGCCGAAGGAAGCGGCCGCACAGGCTTTCGAACCGGCTGCTGCCGAGGTCCCTGCGCAAGCGGCGGCGCCGATCGAGGCAATCCTGCGCGAACCGGCCGCGCAACCGCCGAAATCCGTGGCGCCGGCCGCGCCCGAGCGTCGTCCGATCGACCCGAGCCTGCCGCCCGATCATCCGCTGGAACCCGGCTCGAGCGTAGCGCGCGGTCGCGGTCCCGGCTCGCCGGCGGATCGTATTGCCGCCTCCGAAGCGGCGCTTGGCGGAGCGCGGCCTCCGGTCGTTCCGGACCCCGCCGGCGGCAAGGCTAACTTCATCGCTGCGGCGCGGCGCGCCGCGCAGGCTGCGGGCCGCGAAGCTCCGGCGAAGACCGATACCGTCGCGCCCATCGACGCCAAAGCGACCGGCGGCAAGCTCACGAGTCGCGCCGGCATGCTGCGCGGCCTGCTCGGGGGCGTGGCGGCCGTCCTGATCATCCTTGCGTCGCTGCACATCGCCAGGACCTACCTCGGCTCTTCCAACGTGACCGAGGCGAACGCGCCGGCCGTGCCGAGCGAGCCGACCGCCACTCCCGCCGCCGAGACCCCGCCGCCCGCCTCCAACGCCGGCGAGCCCGAAACCCCGGCCGCACCCGCCGCGCCGCCTCCGGCCGGCCGCCAATCGACCCTCTTCCCGGCGATCGACGGCACGACCATCACGGTGCCGTCATCCGGCAACATCGTTCCCTCCGATCGCGACCCCACCGGCACCGTGGCGCCGGCGGCCAAGGCCGTTGCTGCACCCGTTCCCCCGCACGCTCCGGCTCCCGCCGTCGCTGCCACGCAGACCCCGGCCGCGCCCGTCGCTCCGCCGACCGCCATGGACCGGCTGCCCACGACGTTCAGCAGCGCCTTGCGCGCCGCCGCGGCCAAGGGCGACCCCGCCGCGCAATACGAAGTCGCGCTGCGCTATGCCGAAGGCCGCGGCGTAACGCAGAATCTGTCCGACGCCGCAGAATGGTTCGAGCGGGCCGCCAAGCAAGGCCTCGTGCCGGCACAGTTCCGTCTCGGCGGCTTCTACGAGAAGGGACTCGGGGTCACGAAAAACCTCGACGCCGCGCGCCGCTTCTATCTCGCCGCCGGCGAGGCCGGCAACGCCAAGGCGCTGCACAATCTGGCGGTGCTCTATGCCGAGGGCATCGACGGCAAGCCGGACTACCAGACCGCGGCCAGATGGTTCCGCAAGGCCGCCGACTACGGCGTGCTCGACAGCCAGTACAACCTCGCCATTCTCTATGCCCGCGGCATCGGCGTGGAGCAGAATCTGACGGAGGCCTACCGGTGGTTCGGGCTCGCCGCGCGCAACGGTGATGCGGACGCGGCCAAGAAGCGCGATGAGATCGGCAGCCGCCTCGATCAACGCTCGCTGAAGGCCGCGACCCAGGCGGTGCAGACTTGGACCGCCGAGCCGCAACCGGACGCGGCGGTACAGGTCAAGACGCCGGCCGGCGGCTGGGACAGCGCCGGAGCCGCAGCCGCGACAACGGGCGCATCCACTCCCAGCAAGCGCAAGCCGCCCGCGCCCGGACCCAAGCTCGATCTCTCGACCCCGCGCTCGGCGCAATAACTCGCAACGAGATTTGAAGTCCTGCACAATAAAAAGTGCAGGAAGGCGTGGCGCGTGCGGCGAACATCGGTAGAATACGCGCACCTGCCCGCTTGAGTCCCGAGCAAACTTCGCGGGGCGTCGCGCCGGCGACGCTCTCTCGCCGCGATTGAGCGCAAGTCCGCGACTTCGACCAACGGCCATTTGCGGGGCGAACCGCGAATTCGGTCGAGACTCATTGAGCATTTCGCAGGGCCGGACGAGTCCGGCCTTGCGAAGATCCGAGCCTCGAACCGAGGGCCGCGCATTGCAGATCTACCTTCCGATCGCGGACCTGCCGGTCAACGTCTTTGTCATCCTGGCCATGGGGCTCGCGGTCGGGTTCATCTCTGGCATGTTCGGCATCGGCGGCGGTTTCCTGATGACGCCGCTCTTGATCTTTCTCGGGATCTCGCCCGCGGTCGCAGTGGCGAGCGTCACCGGCCACATCGCCGCCTCCTCGATGTCGGGCGCGATCAGCTACTGGCGGCGGCGGGCGATCGATCTCGCGCTCGCATTCATGCTGCTCGCCGGCGGCATCGTCGGCACCGCCTTCGGCGTGTGGCTGTTCACCTTGTTGCGTGCGATCGGCCAGCTCGACATCACCATCGGCATCTCATACGTGCTCCTGCTCGGGATCGTCGGAGCACTGATGGTGTTCGAGAGCGTGCGCGCGATCCTGCGCGCCCGGCAGGGCAAGCCGGTCGAACTGCGTCGCCCCGGCAGCCACACCTGGATTCACGGGCTGCCGTTCAAGCTGCGCTTCAAGCGTTCGCGCATCTACGTGTCAGCGGTTCCGGTCTGGGGAATCGGGTTCATCATCGGCTTTGTCGGCGCGGTCATGGGCATCGGTGGCGGCTTCCTGCTGGTGCCGATGCTGATCTACGTCTTGCGGGTGCCGACCGCGACCGTGATCGGTACCTCCATGGTGCTCACGCTGGTGACCATGGCCTCGGCCACCGTGATGCACGCCGCTACCAATCATCTCGTCGACGCGCTGCTGGCGCTGTTCCTGATGGTCGGCGGCGTCATCGGCGCGCAATTCGGTGCGCGCGCCGGGCAGCAGATGCGCGGCGAGCGGTTGCGGCTGCTGCTCGGCCTGCTCGTGCTGGCGGTCGGCATCCGCTTCGCCCTCGACCTCGTGCTGCCGCCGGAGACGATCTATTCCATTCGACCCGTGGATCCGGAAGCATGACGCCGCGCGCCGCATTTTCACTTCTCGTCACGCTCGGCGCGCTCGCCGCGTCGTCGGCTCCGGCTGCGGCCGAGCGGCTCGTCGCCTCGCTCTCCAACCATCGCGTGATGGTGACCTCGAACTTCACCGGCGAAGAGCTCGTGCTGTTCGGCGGGATCGAGCAGGACTCGGCGTCACGTCCGCGGCGCGGTGGCTACGACATCGTCGTCACGGTCACCGGGCCGCGCCAGACCACCGTCACCTTCCGCAAGGCGCGCGTGCTCGGCATCTGGGTCAACGCGGATTCGCGCGTGTTCGAGAACGCGCCCGCCTATCTCGCCGTGCTCTCGAACCGGCCGCTCGACGCCATCACCAATACCGAGACGCTGCGCCGCCTCCAGCTCGGCCTCGACAACATTCCCCTGCCGCAGCGCGCCAGCGTCAACATCGCCGACGCCGCGAGCGACGATCCGTTCCGCCTCGCCTTCATCAAGCTCAAGAGCGATCACGGGCTCTACCGCGAAGCCTCGAACGGCGTCACCTTCCTCACGCCCACGCTGTTCCGTGCCTCGATCCCGCTGCCGGCCGAGGTGCCGGTCGGAACCTACGAGGTGGACGTGCGGCTGTTCGCCGACGGGGCGCAGATTGCGCGCACGCCGTCGCCGTTCGAGGTCTACAAGTCCGGCTTCGAGCAGATCGTTACCGCCGCTGCGCGCGACCACGGCCTGCTCTATGGCCTCGCCACCGCGATGATGGCTATCGCCACCGGCTGGTTCGCCTCGGTGGTGTTCAGGCGGGATTGAGCTCAAAGCATGTCCCGCAAAAGTCATCCCGCTCTAATCGGACGCGTGACCAGATAGATGCCGAGCGCGACCGGCAGAATGCCGACCAGATCGAGCCATGCGACGTGCTCGCCGAGCAGCATCCAGCCGAACATCATCCCGAGCGGCGGCATCAGGAAGTGATACGCGCTTGCGGCGGTGGCGCCGACCACCGTCAGCAAATGGAACCAGACCAGGAAGGCGAACAGCGAGACCAGCAGCACCAGATAGGCGAGCGCGGCGACGAGGCGCCAGCTCGGGACGATGTCGCCGATCGACTCGAAGCCGAAGGCGAAAGGCACAAGCGCGAGACCGCCGGCCAAATTCTGCACGCCGTTGCCGATCCATAGCCCGCCGTTCGGGGCGAGCTTCTTGAACAGGATGGTCCCGCCCACCAGCGACACCACCGCGACAGTCGTGAAGGCGATGCCGACCGGGCTGTCGATGGCGCCGGTGATGCGATGCTCGACGATGAAGGCAACACCGCCGACGCCGAGCAGCAGTCCCGCTGCCTTTCGCCAGGTCATCCGCTCGCCGAGGAAGCTGGCCGCGAGCACGGCGGTCAGCACCGGGTTGGCACTGACGATGAGGGCCGAAAGGCCCGCGGAAATGCTCTGCATGCCGATGTAGTTGAGCCCGAGATAGGTCGCATTGTTGATGACGCCGAGCAGCGCGAGGACGGCAACGTCGCGCCGGGAGAGATTCCACGGGGCGCGCAACACTGTCGCCGCGCCAAGCACGATTGCGCCGGCAAGGAGAAAGCGCGCCGCCAGCAGGAACAGCGGCGGGCAATCCGCCAGCGCCAGCTTCGCCACCGCAAAGGCCGAGCTCCAGAGCAGGCAGAACGCCGCGATCATGAGCGGCATGGGGTTGGCGACGACGCTGGGCGCCGAAACAGGGATGGCAATGCGCATGGCAGGCCCCTCACTTTCATTGAATGAGACTTAGGGGCTCGGGTTGATATTTTGAAATTAAATGATACGATCAGTATCAGTTGTTTTTCGAATGACACGCTTTCAAGCAATACGCCCCATGCTCGATCTCGACCTGTTGCGCAGCTTCGTCTCGGTCGTCGATGCCGGCGGCTTCACCCGCGCCGGCGAGCGGGTTCACCGCACGCAATCGACGGTGAGCCAGCAGATCCGGCGGCTGGAGGAGACGGTGGGCCGTCCGCTCCTGCACCGAAACGGCAAGAGCGTCGCTCCGACCGAGGAGGGTGAGCGGCTGCTCTCCTACGCGCGGCGAATTCTCTCGCTGGCCGCCGAGGCGCAGGACGTGGTGGCGCGGCCGGTGAGCGACGGCGTGGTGCGGCTCGGCCTCACCGAGGACTTCGCCGCCAACCGCCTGACCAGGGTGCTGTCGAAATTCGCCCGTTCACGTCCCGGGCTCAGACTCGATGTACGTTGCGATCTGAGCGTCAGATTGCGCAGCGATCTCGAGCGCGGCGAGCTCGATCTCGCGCTGATGAAGCGCGACCTCGGCGAAGCAGGCGCGATCGCCGCCTGGCCCGAGCGCCTCAGCTGGGTGACGAGCCGCAGCCATCCCGTCGATTCGCGCCAAGGCCCGGTCCCGCTCGCGGTGTTCCCGCAGGGCTGCCTCTATCGTGCGCGCGCCGTTCACGCGCTCGAGGCCAGCGGTCGTGCCTGGCACATCGCCTATACCAGCCCCAACTTCGCCAGCATCCAGGCCGCCGTCTCCTCGGGCTTCGGGGTCAGCATCCTGCCCGACACCGCAATTCTCGCCGATCATCGGGTGCTGCGCGCAAAGGATGGATTTCCATCCGTCACCAATACCGAGCTCGCGCTGGTCGTCGCTCCCGACGCAAGTCCGGCGACGCGCCGCCTCGCCGACCTGCTCGCCGACTTTTGCACGACCGCGGAACCGCCACGCGGCACCCTGGCGGCTCAATCCGCCAGGCAGCGGGACGCGGCGAAAGCATAGAGGCGCTCTTGGCCCAGTACATGCGCAGTAAAATCGAGCGTGCCGAAGATATCGGCGAAGGCGCGGTCGCGCACATTGAGGCCGCCGGCGTAGGCGCCGAACGCCGGCATCACCAGCCGCTCACTGTCGCTCGCGAAACAGCGCCGGCTCACCGCGCGCCCGCGCCCGGCCACGCGCGCGACCGGATGCAGATGCCCGGCAATCTCCCCGATCGTCCCGGAAGGCTCGTGACGGAAGCTGAGTCCGCCGAGCGCGAGCATGCCGGCGAAGCTGCCGCCAACGCCATCGGCCGGATCGGGATCATGATTGCCGGTGATCCATATCCATTCGCGCCCGCGCTGGAGCGCAGCCAGCGCCGTCCGGTCGGCGTCCGCGAGGCGCGCCGGCCCATCGCCATCGTGAAAGCTGTCGCCGAGCGCGACCACCGCGCGCGGGGCATAGCGTGCGACGAGGCCCGCGATCCTCGCCAAGGTCGCCGCGGTATCGTAGGGCGGCAGCAGCACGCCGCGGGCGGCGAAGCTCGAGCCTTTTTCCAGATGCAGGTCGGCGACCGCCAGGAGGCCTTCCTCGGGCCAGTAGAGCGCGCCTTCGCAATCGGCGACGAGCGCAACGCCTGACACCGTGATCTGCGATGCCGAAGCAGAAGCCGCCGACTTCGGCATCGCACCGTTCACTGCATCGCCTCCTTCACCAGCGCTGCTTCGGCTTCGGCCAGCACATCTTCGGCCGCCTCGCCGGACACCCGCTCGCGCCCGATCTCCAGCATCACCGGAACCGCGAGCGGCGAGACGTGGTCCAACGCCTTATGGACGATTCGGCCCTTGATGCGCGAGAGCATTTCGCCGAGTCGGCGGATGTCGAGCAGCCCGGTCGCGGCGTCGGCGCGCGCCGCGCGCAGCAGAATGTGGTCGCCCTGGTGCTTGCGCAGCACGTCGTAGACCAGGTCGGTCGAAATCGTCACCTCGCGGCGCGACTTCTCCTGGCCGGGGAAGCGGCGCTCGATCAGGCCGGCGATCACTGCGCAGTTGCGGAAGGTGCGCTTCATCAGCGCCGATTCCGCCAGCCACGCTTCGAGATCGTCGCCCAGCATGTCCTCGTCGAACAGGTCCGCAAGCGATACCTCGCCGCGCGCGATTTTCAGCGCGACGTCGCCCAGTCCCCACACCGCGAGCGCGTACTCGCTGGCCACGAAGCCGAGCGGACGCAGCCGCGCGCGCTCGAGCCGGCGCGTAAGCAGCATGCCCAGCGTCTGGTGGGCGAGCCTGCCCTCGAACGGATAGCAGACCAGGTAATGCTTGTCGTCGCGCGGAAAGGTCTCGACCAGCAGCTGTCGCGGCTGCGGCAGCTGCGAACGCCACTCCTGGACTCCAAGCCAATCGCGCACCTGATCCGGCAGCGGCCGCCACTCATTCCGATCAGAAATAATCGTGCGCACGCGATCGGCCAGATAGGACGACAGTGGAAATCTGCCGCCCTCGTACGTCGGCACCTTGGGATCTTCGGAGCTCGCGCGTGACACATAGACCTCGTCCGAGACGATCGCCTCGTAGCGCAACATCTCGCCGGCGAAGACGAAGGTATCGCCCGGCACCAGCATCTCGATGAAATATTCCTCGACCTCGCCGAGCAGCCGGCCGCCGCGCGGGATCATCTTCGAGACGCGCGAGCGCACCAGCCGCACCT
>Ga0126377_10000487_pt1 | contig 24109 bp, 24 predicted proteins | sample PanSoiMetPlot_22_FD_92647 | JGI IMG/M metagenome (GOLD analysis project Ga0126377, IMG submission 92647) | Tropical forest soil microbial communities from Panama - MetaG Plot_22 | ecosystem: Environmental > Terrestrial > Soil > Tropical forest > Bulk soil | place: Panama | collected 2016-02-17 | reverse complement strand
CTGCGCGACCGAACCGCGCTCGTCGCCCGCGGCGGCGGAGAGAAGGCGCTGGAGAAACACCGTTCCCGCGGCAAGCTGACCGCCCGCGAGCGGATCGACCGGCTCCTCGACCCCTCGACCGCCTTCCTCGAGCTCTCCGCGCTGGCGGCCTGGGAGCTCTACGACGGCCAGGCCCCGGCCGCCGGGATCGTGACCGGGATCGGCGTGATCGAGGGCCAGGAGTGCGTGATCGTCGCCAACGACGCGACCGTGAAGGGCGGTACCTACTTCCCGACGACGGTCAAGAAGCACCTCCGCGCGCAGGAGATCGCGGGCCAGAACCGCCTGCCGTGCATCTACCTCGTCGACTCCGGCGGCGCCTTTCTCCCCCTGCAGGCCGAGGTGTTCCCCGACCGCGACCACTTCGGGCGGATCTTCTACAACCAGGCGCGGCTCTCGGCCGAGGCGATCCCGCAGATCGCCGCGGTGATGGGCTCGTGCACCGCCGGCGGCGCGTACGTGCCGGCGATGAGCGACGAGACGATCATCGTGAAGGGCACCGGCACGATCTTCATCGGCGGCCCGCCGCTCGTGAAGGCGGCGACCGGCCAGGAGGTGAGCGCCGAGGAGCTCGGCGGCGCGGACGTGCACGCCCGGCTGTCGGGCGTCGCCGATCACTACGCGACCTCGGACGAGCACGCGCTCGCGCTCGTCCGCGAGATCGTCCGCAACCTCGACCTGCCGGAAAAGGACATGCCCTGGGGTCCGACCCCGCCCGAGGAGCCCGCCGCCGACCCGGCGGAGCTGTACGGGATGATCCCGACCGACTTCCGCCAGCAGGTCGACCCGCGCGAGCTGATCGGCCGCATCGTCGACGGCTCGCGCTTCCACGAGTTCAAGGCCCTCTACGGCGAGACGCTGGTGTGCGGGTTCGCGCGGATCGAGGGCTACCCGGTCGGGATCCTCGCCAACAACGGCGTGCTGTTCGGCGAGTCCGCGGCGAAAGGCGCGCACTTCGTCGAGCTGGCATGCAAACGGCGTATCCCGCTCGTCTTCCTGCAGAACATCACGGGCTTCATGGTCGGCAAGGAGTACGAGGCAGGAGGCATTGCACGCGACGGCGCCAAGCTCGTCACCGCGGTCGCCTGTGCCGAGGTGCCGAAGTTCACCGTCATCGTCGGCGGCTCGTTCGGCGCTGGGAACTACGGCATGTGCGGCCGCGCGTACTCGCCTCGCCAGCTCTGGATGTGGCCGAACGCGCGCATCTCCGTGATGGGCGGCGAGCAGGCGGCAACGGTGCTGACGATGGTGGGCGACGCCGACCCCGACGAGATCCGCGCCAAGTACGAGGCCGAGGGCAACCCGTACTACTCGACGGCCCGCCTCTGGGACGACGGGATCATCGACCCGCTCGATACGCGGCGGGTGCTCGCGCTCGGCATCTCCGCCGCGCTGAACGCGCCGATCCCGGAGACGACCTTCGGCGTGTTCAGGATGTAGGGCGCATTGGGCTACTCGATCGTGAGCGTGGACGACATCGAAGGCTCGGGGCCGGGCGGCGCGGTGCACTTCGTCCGCCGCGAGCTCGGCGTCGAGGCCTTCGGGATCAACTGGTTCGAAATCCCTCCGAACACGGAGGGGCGGCAACACGACGAGTCCGAGACGGATCAGGAGGAGGTCAACGTGATCATCAGAGGCTCCGGCGTCTACCGGATCGAGGGAGAGGACGTGCCCGTGTCCGTGGGCAGCTTCCTGCGGTTCGACCCGGGGACGACCCGGATGCCGATCGCAGGTGGCGAAGGGATGACGATGATCGCCGTGGGTGCGCGGCGCGGAAGCTACGAGCCTAGGGGGCCGTTTTGATCCACTACATCGAGCTGGACGACGACGAACTGCGGCTGGTGCAGGCCGCGCTCCACTCGTATCTCGACGACTTCGGGCACGAGGAGGCGGAGCTGCTGCGCGACATCAAGCAGCTGATCGTCAAGCTCCCGACGGTCGGCGTGCCTGACGAGTGAGCGGGACGGTCCGCTTCCTGCTCTGGAACATCGCCGACTCGAAGACGACCCTCGACGAGCTGCGCGCGCAGCTCCCCGACCTGCCGGAGGGCGACACCTGGATCTCGGACTCGGCCGGCGAGCGGTTCGGCCTGATCGCGTTCTCCGGCTCGGTGCGCGCCGTCCAGCGCATCCGCGACCTGATCGGCAAGGACCCGGAGATCGGCGAGGAGTTCGAGCTAGAGGACTAGCTTCTCCGGGAAGCTCGCGCCCGCCTCGAACCGGCCCAGACGGTACGGCTCGAGGTCGAGAGTCGGCGTGAGGCCGAGGATCTCCTCCGCGACGGCGCGGCCGACAGCGGGCGACTGCATGAAGCCGTGGCCCGAGAACCCGCACGCCGCGTAGACGCCGTCGACGACCTCACCGAGGATCGGATGCGCGTCCGGGGTCATGTCGTAGAGCCCTGCCCAGCCCCGCTCGATCGTCGCCTCGGCTGCGCGGGGGAACCGGTTGACCAGCCGTCCGAGCCGGTCGTCGAAGAGCGACTCATCGACGACCTCCTCGAAGCCCCAGCGCGGCTCGGGGTCGACCATCGCCAGCACGAGCCGGTCGCCGCGCCGGCGGAAGTGGAAGCCGGTCTCGGCCTCGAGCACCATCGGCAGGCGCTCCGAGAGGCCCGGCAGCTCGGTCGTCTCCAGCAGCTGGCGGCAGAGCGGGCGGACGGGGAGCTCGACGTCCCTCGTCGCGGCCAGCTCGGCCGACCACGGGCCGCACGCGATCACGAGCAGGTCGGCGTCCAGCTCCGCAGCCGAGACGCCCTCGCGCACCTCGACGCCGAGCCTGATCGAGCGCCGGACGAGCTCGCGCGTCACCGCGGGCGGGTCTGCCACCCCGTCGGTCGAGCAGAACACGGCCCCCGCCACGTCGTCCACGCGCAGGCCGTCCACGAACGACGCGTCCACGCGCTCGACGGGCACGCCGAGCTCGGCCTGGAGCTCGCGGCGCTCCTCGAGCCCGGCAAGCCCCTCCTCGGTGGTCGCGACGAAGAGGTAGCCCACCTGGAGGAAGAGCGGCGCGCCGAGCTCCTCGAAGAACCGGATGCTGGCCTTCGCGAGGCGGACCTCCGCGGCGGTGGAGAACTGCTGGCGCACACCGCCCATCGCCTTCGCGGTCGCTCCCGAGGCGACGCCGGTGCGGTCGGCCAGCACGACCTCGCGGGCGCCGAGCGAGGCGAGGTGGAACGCGATCGAGGCGCCGGTTGCGCCGGCGCCCGCTACGACGATTCGAGCCACGCGTCGAGCTCCCGGCGCTCGGCGTCGGTCAGCCGGCGGAGCGGCGCCCGGACGTCCTCGCGGATCGGCACCCCGCGCCGGCCCAGCACGAACTTCGCCGCGGCCTGGAACGGGTAGCGGTCGAGCGTGTCCCGCTCCTCGCCGACGTCGCCGGCGCGGTCGCGGACGAGCGCCACGACCTGCTCGGGGAAGACCGAGGCGAGGCCGGAGACAGTCCCCACCGCACCTCGCTCGAGCCCGGCGAGCACGAGACCCTCGGCGCCGATGAAGACGTCCAGGCCCTCCAGGAGGTACGGCTCGACCTCGTTGAAGGGCTTGTCGGAGACCTTCAGGCCCTTGAAGTTCGGCGCCTCCTCGCGCAGGCGCTCGACCACCGGGATCGGAACCGCGTAGCCGCTGCGCGCACGAAACTCGTAGACGTAGTACGGGAGCGGCGCGCAGGCGTGCGCCGAGGAGGCGAAGTGCGCGAGCAGCGCCTCGTCGTCGAAGGCGTAGTACGGCGGCCCGATCACCGCGACCCCCGCGGCGCCGGACGCAGCGGCGTGCTCCGCGAGCGCGCTCGTCTCGGCGGTCGTCTGCGCGCCGCAGTGGACGATCACCGGGAGCGGCCCGTCCAGGAACAGCTCCGCCGCCCGGCGGCGCTCCGCGGCGGAGAGCAGGATCCCCTCCCCCGTCGTCCCGAGCGCGAGCACGCCGTCGAGGCCGGCGGTCGCCAGGAAGTCGAGGTACGGCCGGAAGGCCTCCTCGTCCAGGGCCGCTCCGTCGTCGCGCAGAGGCGTGAGGGCGGCGGCGAGCGCTCCGCGCAGCATGCGTCAACTTTACGATGCGCCGGGATGGCGGCGTTGCGCGTCGAGCGGGCCGACGACACCCTGCGTGTCACGCTCGCGCGTCCCGAGCGGCACAACGCGTTCGACGCCGAGCTGATCCAGGAGCTGACCGACGCGTTCTCGGATGTCGGGGACGCGCGGGCCGTCGTGCTCGCCGGGGACGGCTCCACGTTCTCCGCCGGCGCCGACGTCGACTGGATGCGCGCCTCGATCGAGCTCAGCTACGAGGAGAACGTCGCCGACGCGCGCCGGCTCCGGATGATGCTCGACGCGATCGACTCGTGCCCTGCGCCGGTGATCGCACGCGTGCACGGGCACGCCCTCGGCGGCGGGTGCGGGCTCGTGGCTTGCGCCGACATCGCGGTCGCCGCCCCCCGGGCCTCGTTCGCGTTCTCCGAGGTGAAGCTCGGGATTATCCCGTCGGTGATCTCGCCGTACGCGCTCGCGAAGATCGGGTCGAGCGCGGCACGCCGCTACTTCGTCACCGGCGAGCGCTTCGACGCCGCGACCGCGCTGCGGATCGGGCTGGTGCAGGAGGTGGCAGACGACCTCGACGCCGCCGTCGAGCGGCTGCTCGCCGAGCTGCGGACCGCCGGCCCCGAGGCTGCCCGCCACGCGAAGCAACTCGTGCTCGACCGCCCGGACGGACTCGGCACCGAGCGCCGGATCGCGCAGCGACGGACGAGCGACGAGGGCCAGGAGGGCCTGCGGGCGTTCCTCGAGAAGCGCCACCCCTCGTGGGCATCGAAAAGCTCCTCGTAGCGAACCGCGGCGAGATCGTGCTGCGGGTCTTCCGCGCCTGCCGCGAACGTGGGATCGCGACGGTCGCCGTCGCGCCGGCCGACGACGCCGGCTCGTTGCACGCTCGCTCGGCGGACGAGACGGTCGAGATCGCGTCGTACCTGGACTCGGAGGAGCACGTCCGAGCGGCGAAGCAGTCGGGCGCCGATGCGATCCATCCCGGCTACGGGTTCCTCGCCGAGAATGCCGACTTCGCGGAGGCGGTCGAGGCCGCCGGCCTCACCTGGGTGGGCCCTTCGCCGGAGGCGCTGCGCGCGGGCGGGGACAAGCTCGAGGCGAAACGGATCGCGCGGGAGGCCGGCGTCCCGGTCGTGCCGGAGGGCGAGCCGTCGGAGCTCGGCTACCCGCTGCTCGTGAAGGCCGCGGCCGGCGGCGGCGGGCGCGGGATGCGGGTCGTGCGGGAGCCCGGCGAGCTCGAGGAGGCGCTCGAGGCGGCGAAGCGCGAGGCGAAGGCAGCCTTCGGCGACGAGCGCGTCTTCTGCGAGCGCTACGTCGAGCGGCCGCGCCACGTCGAGATCCAGCTCCTGGCCGACGCCGACGGCCTCGTCGCCGCGCTCGGCGAGCGCGAGTGCTCGGTGCAGCGCCGCCACCAGAAGGTGCTCGAGGAGTCGCCCTCCCCCGCCCTCGACGACGAGCTGCGGGCGCGGATCAGCGACGCCGCCGTCGCCTTCGCCCAGGCGATCGGCTACCGCAGCGCCGGCACGGCCGAGTTCATGCTCGACGGCCCGGACTTCTGGTTCCTCGAGCTGAACGGCCGCATCCAGGTCGAGCACCCGGTCACGGAGCTCGTGACGGGAATCGACCTCGTCGGCGCCCAGCTGCGGATCGCCGAGGACGAGCCCCTGCAAGTCACAGACTCTTACCTGGACGGGCACGCGGTCGAGGTGCGGCTCTACGCCGAGGACCCGCGCACGTTCCTGCCCCAGGCCGGACGGATCGAGCGGCTGCGGCTCCCCGAGGGGATCCGGGTCGACGCTGGCGTGGCCGAGGGGGACGAGGTCGGGACCGCCTACGACCCGATGATCGCGAAGCTGATCGCGCACGCGGCGACGCGCGACGAGGCGCTCGACCGGCTCGGCGCGGCGCTTGCGGAGACCGAGGTCGAGGGCGTCGTCACGAACCTCCCCTTCCTCCGCTGGCTCGTCGCCCATCCGGCGCTGCGGGCCGGCCGGACGACGACGGCGTTCCTGACGGAGCACCCGCCGCTCTCGGCGCCGCCGTCGCGCCTCGCGGACTCGCCGTGGGTCGGCGGCTTCCGCCTCAACCTCCCGACCGCAGCTCCGTCGGCGCCCCCCGACCCGGACACGGTCGCTCAGGACCACGGCCCCGGCGGCGAGCAGAGCTCGCTCACGGCGCCCATGCCCGGGACGGTGATCCGGCTGCTCGTGGGCGAGGGCGACCGCGTCCAGCCGCGCCAGCCGCTCGTCGTGCTCGAGGCGATGAAGATGGAGACGCCCCTCGTCTCGCCGTACGAGGCCGTCGTCCGCGCGGTGCACGTGAGCGAGGGCGACCGGGTGGCGGGCGGCACCGTCCTCGTCGAGCTGGAGGAATGACTCAGCCCGCGAAGTAGATCCGCCGGCCGTCGCGCGACCAGACCGGCGGCGACGGGAACATGTTCAGCTCGCAGAGCGTCGCGCCGGCCAGCTCCCTGCGCCCGCGGCCGTCCGGGCGGACGATCGTGAGCTTTCCGTCGGTGAGGAGCGCGATCCGCTTCCCGCCGGGAGCCCAGGTCGGGCAGGCGCCCCCGAAGCCGCCGACCCGGAAGATGCGGTGCGCCCGTCCGCGGCCGAGCGGCTTCACCCACGTGCCGTCGTCCTGCTCGACCGCGATCGACTTGCCGCCGGGCGACCACGCGCCGTAGATCCCCAGCGCGACCCGCTTCCGCTTCGAGCCGTCGGCGTTCGCGAGCAGCAGGCGATGCTCGATCCTCGGCGTCGTCGCCCCGAACGCGATCCGCTTGCCGTCGGGCGACCAGGAGGGCGGCGAGCGGAACGCCTGCTCGGCGCGGCGGGCGAACAGGGTCCGCACCCCCGATCCGTCGGCGCGCGCGACCCTCAGCGCCTTCGCGGTGCCCGGCTCGTAGTACGCGTACTCCTGGAAGAGCAGACGTCGCCCGTCGGGCGACCAGGCGGGCTGCATGGCGTCGGCGAACAGCCTTCGCTCGCCGCCGCCGTCGGCGTTCACGCGCCAGATGTCCGTGAACGGGCACCAGAGCACGATCGGGTCGCAGAGGCTCCGATTCCACACCATGAAGACGAGCGAGCGCCCGTTCGGCGACCACAGCGGCCGGAGCTTCTCGCCCGGGCTCCTCGTCAGCTGGTGCTGGCCGCTGCCGTCGGCGTTCATGAGCCAGACCTGCGGGTCCGGGTCGCCGCCGCGCACGTACGCGATCCGGCGGCCGTTCGGCGAGAGCGCGGGCATGTACTCCTGCTCGGCTGCAGTCGTCAACGCGTGCCGGCCCCCTCCCGCGGCCGAGACGACGTAGATGTCGCCGGTGTACGGGTCGATGTCCGCCGCCGAGCCACCGCCGAGGGCCAGCGCGAGCAGCGCGACCGCGACGAGCCTCATGGTTCTAGAACAGCTTCTGGAGCTTCATCGCCTGGCCCATGTCCCCGCGCACCTTCAGCTTGCCGGACATGTAGGCGACGGTGGGGTTCTGCTCGCCGTTCGCGATCTTCATGAACGTCTCGGTCGAGGTCGCGATCGTGCAGTCGCCCTCGGCGCCGTCCTCGGTGACGGTGACCTTGCCGTCGTCGACGTCGACCGTCCAGTTCCCGGAGCCGTCGATCTCGAAGCGGTACGTCGCGGTCAGGCCGGCCGCCTTCGAGTGGTCGATGCGCGACTCGAGGGTCTCGAAGAACTCGCGTGGGCTCTCGGGCATGCGGGCGAGCCTACCGCACCGCCCGCAGCGGCTCCGGCGCGACACGGCGCGGCGCGCGCGAGGACGGCAGCAGCATCGCCAGCAGGACGCCGACGAGCGGCGCGGCCGCGGCGGCGTACATGGCAGCCTGGAGGTCGACGGAGTCCGCCAGCGCCCCGAGCCCCACCGCGGCGATGCCGCCCAGCCCGATCGAGAGCCCGATCGACAGCCCAGAGGCCATGCCGATGCGGCTCGGCAGGTACTCCTGGCTCATCACCATCGTCACGCCGAAGGTGCCGATCACGCAGATCCCGACCCCGGCGAGGGCGATCGTGCCCGGCACGCCGCCGACCAGGACGTACACGAGGATCAGCGGAGCAGTCGCGGCCAGGCTCGCGATCAGGACCGGCCGCCGGCCGAGCCGGTCGGCGATCGGCCCGGCGGCGAGGGTCCCGAGCCCGCCCGCGAGCAGCATCAGCGAGAGCAGGTGGCTGCCGTGGGACTTCGAGTTGCCGAGCGAGACCTCCCACAGCGGGACGAAGGTCACGAGCCCGAACCAGGCCACGCTGCGGAACGCGATGACTCCGAGCAGGAGGGCGAGCGCGCCGGGCCGGTCGTGCTCGCCGGTCGGCGCGCGGGATGCATCGTGATCCGGAGAGAAGCCCCTCAGGAACGGCACGACCGCCAGCAGCAGCGCCGCGATCACGAGACACGGCACCGACAGGAGCAGGCCGCCCGTGAGCCCGAGCGCCAGTACGAGCGGCGTCGTCGCCGTCGGGCCGAGCGCGTAGCCGACGTTGCCGCCGAGCGAGAAGAGGCTCATCCCGCTCGCGCGCCGGTCGCCGCTCGCGTAGGCGGCGAACTTCGAGCCCTCGGGATGGAAGGCGGCGACGCCGAGGCCGGAGATCACGACGAGGATCAGCACCAGCCAGTAGGCGGGGGCGGCAGCCGCGATCGCGATCCCGATCCCTGCCACCGCGACGCCCGTCGGCAGAAGCCAGAGCGCTCCGTGGCGGTCCGACCAAGCGCCGAAGAGCGGCTGGATCAGCGACGAGGACGCCGTCGAGGCGAGCATCACCGCCGCGGCGAGCGTGTACGAGAGGTCGAAGCGGTCGACCATGAAGGGCAGCAGCGCCGGAAGCGCGCCGTTGGCGAAGTCCGTCGCGAAGTGGCCGGCCGACAGCGCGGCCATCGCCCGCTTGTCGAGCTCCGCCCGCACGGTGCCGAGCCTATCGATCGGAGTGCGTTCTAGGCGGCGCGCCGCGGGGCGGACCCCGCGAGGTGCCGGTCGATCAGCGCGTGCCCGAGCTCCCACTGCGCGCGGGCGATCCGCAGCCGGTTCCGCTCGAGCGCGCGCTCCCCCGCTCCATGCGAGCGAAGCTGCTGGCGCTCGGCCACGAGCTGCGCGATGCGCAGGGTGAGCACCTCGACGGTGGCGCGATTCCGGCTCCGCCGGAAGCGGATCGGGCGCAGGCGAAGGCGAGAGGGGCCGCGAGCCATACGAGGTCTATCGGCGGCTGACAGCAAGAGGTCAACCCCCCTCATGAGGCCGCAGCGTACGAGGGAGGTCGGCTAGCATCGGCCCGCGATGCGAGTCGAGGTCCAGGCGGTCACGCCCGAGGAGGTGGAGGCCGACGTTCTGGCGGTTCCGCTCGCGGGGGGCGACAACGGGCTCGACGGAGCGGCCGCCGCGCTCGACCGGAGCCTCGACGGGCTCCTCGCCGGGCTCACCTCGGACGGCGAGCTGCGCGGCGAGCTGGGCCATACGAGCCTCGTCCACGTCAACGGGCAGCTGAAGTCGCGCCGCGTCGCGGCGGCTGGGGTCGGCGACCGCGTCGACGCCGACTCGATCCGCACAGCTGCCGCGTCGGTCGCGCGCGCCTCCGGCGAGTTCGCAGCGACCGTTGCCTGGCTGCTGGACGACTCGCTGTCGCTCCCGCTCGACGAGCAGGCCCGCGGCATCGTCGAGGGGACGCTGCTCGGCGCCTACGACCCCGGCCGCTGGAAAGGCGATGCGAAGCCGCCGAAGCTCGCCACGCTGATCCTCTGCAGCTCCGACGAGAGCCTTCCCGGGACCGTGGAGCGGGTCGCGCTGATCGCGGAGTGGACGAACCGCGCGCGCGACCTCGTCAACAGCCCGCCGAACGAGACGACGCCCGAGCGGCTTGCGGCGCGTGCCGCCGAGATCGCCTCGTCACTGGAGCACGTCGAGACCGAGGCGCTCGGCCCGGACGAGATCCGCGAGCGCGGCATGGGCGCGATGGCCGCCGTCGCGCAGGCGAGCCACAACCCGCCCCGCCTGGTGGTCCTGCGCTACGAGCCGCCGGAGCCCGCGCGCTCCGACCTCGTGCTCGGGCTCGTGGGCAAGGCGATCACCTTCGACACCGGCGGGATCTCGCTCAAGCCGTCGCTCCACATGGAGGACATGAAGGGCGACATGGCCGGGGGCGCCGCAGTCATCGAGGCGACGGGCGCGATCGCAGAGCTCGGGCTCCCCGTCCGCGTGCTGACCGTCGCCGCAGCCTGCGAGAACATGCCCGGCGGCCACGCCTACCGGCCCGGCGACATCCTGACCGCCGCCAACGGCAAGACGATCGAGGTCACGAACACGGACGCCGAGGGCCGGCTCGTGCTCGCCGACGCGCTCTGGTACGCGCGGGAGAACGGCGCCACCCACATCCTGGACCTCGCGACGCTGACCGGGGCGATGGAGGTCGCGCTCGGAGACCTCTACGCGGGCATCTTCGCCAACGACGACGAGTGGCGCGACGAGGTGGTCGAGGCCGGTGAGGCGAGCGGCGACCACGCCTGGGCGTTCCCGATGCACCCTCGCTACCGCCGGTACGTCGACTCCTCGTTCGCCGACCTGAAGAACTCGTCCGACCTCCGGCAGGCCGGCGCCGTGCTCGCGGCCGAGTTCCTGCAGGAGTTCGCCGGGGAGGGCCCGTGGGCCCACGCCGACATCGCCGGGCCCGCGTTCCTCGAGCGCTCGCGCGGCGACTACTTCACGCAGCACGGCGGCACCGGCTACGGCGTGCGCCTGATCGTCGAGCTCGCCTCGCGTCTCGCCGGGTCCTGAGCTTGGACTTCGACCTCTCGCCCGAGCACGAGCTCGTCCGGAAGACCGTCCGCGACTTCGCGGAGCAGCGGGTCGCCCCGCTCGCCGAGGAGCTCGACCGCGAGCAGCGCTTCCCCTACGAGCTCGTGGCCGAGCTGGCCGAGCTCGGGCTGATGGGGATGCCGGTGCCGGAGGAGTACGGCGGCGCAGGCGCGGACACGCTCTCCTACGCGATCGCGGTCGAGGAGCTGACGCGGATCGACTCGTCGGTGGCGATCACGGTCGCCGCGCACACGTCGCTCGGGACGATGCCGATCCTGCTGTTCGGGAACGAGGACCAGAAGCGGCAGTGGCTGCCCGACCTCGCGTCCGGCCGCAAGCTCGCGGCCTTCGGGTTGACCGAGCCGGGCGCCGGCTCAGACGCGGCGGCGGCGCGCACGACCGCAGAGCTGCGCGACGGGAGCTGGATCGTGAACGGCTCGAAGATCTTCATCACCAACGCGGGCACGGACATCACCGCCTGCGTGACGATCACCGCCCGCACAGGCGAGGACGAGATCTCGAACCTGATCGTGGCCAACGGCACCCCCGGCTACGAGATCTCGGCGCCGATGCACAAGCTCGGCTGGCGCGCGTCGGACACCCGCGAGCTCTCGTTCGAGGACTGCGCCGTGCCGGAGGAGAACCTGCTCGGCGAGCGCGGCCGCGGGTTCAACCAGTTCCTCGAGATCCTCGACGGCGGCCGGATCTCGGTCGCCGCGATGGGCGTCGGGCTCGCGCAGGGGGCATACGACCTCGCCTTCGCGTACTCGAAGGAGCGCGAGCAGTTCGGCAAGCCGATCGCGGCGTTCCAGGCGGTGCAGTTCGCGCTGGCGGACATGGCGGTCGAGATCGAGGCCGGGCGCGTCCTGACCTACAAGGCCGCGTGGCTCAAGGACCAGGGCCGCCCGTTCGCCAAGGAGGCCGCGATGGCGAAGCTCTACACGGGCGAGCTCTCGCACCGCGTCGCGAACGCTGCTCTGCAGATTCACGGCGGCTACGGGTTCATGGAGGAGTCGGCGATCTCGCGGCTCTACCGCGACCAGAAGATCCTCGAGATCGGCGAGGGCACGAACGAGGTGCAGCGCATGGTCATCGCCCGCCACCTCGGCCTCTAGAGCCGCGTCCCGGGGTCTGACCCCGGGACATGTCCCTAGACCCGATTTCTTGCATGGATTCAGTGTGCTAGTTATTGGGTGTTGCAGGGGTTACGTCCCGAAACTGTCCCTTTCGGACACGAGTGGGGGTCTGACCCCGGGTCATGGCCCCTCGAGGCGCTACTGCTCGGCGCCGCGGACGCGTTTCTTGAAGACGCGGGTGCTCAGGATCAGCGCGACGCCGACGGCGACGAGGAGAGCGCCGCCGAGGATCAGCCGGTCGCGCGTCTGGGAGCCCCCGCCGCTCGAGGCCTTCGGGACCGTGACCCCGTCGGCGGCGGCCATTGCGCGCACCGCCTCGGCGGCAGATTCCGCCAGCGGCGTCGGCGTCTTCCCCGGCCTGACGGTTCGGAGCGCCCGCTCCTCCTTGGCCACCGAGGCCTTCCCGTTGTAGACGCCAAAGCCGGAGGGCATCACCACGAGCAGCCGCTTCGGGTAGACGAAGGCGATCTCGCTCCCGAGGAACCTCGCGTACGGCTGCGGCTTCTTCCACAGGCTCACCGCCGTGCCGAGGTCGCCGGTGAACGCGATCAGCGCGACGCGGATCGGGTAGCCGCGCTTGTTGGCCTCGGCGACGGTCTCGCTGAGCTCCTTCTTCGCCGAGTCCGAGATCGGGGCCTCGAACGGGTAGAAGACCTGCTCGGTCAGCAGCACGTCGCTCGCGGGATCGCCGTTCGCGCGAGCCGTAGCCGGCAGCACGAGCACCACCACCGCCAGCAGGACCGCGAAGCGCCTCATCGACCCTCCAGCGCCCGCTGCGCCTCCTCCTCCTCGGAGAGAAGCCGCAGCAGGAAGTAGGTGAGGGCCGTGAAGAACACGATCATCTGCTCCGCGTTCATCAGGATCCCGCCGAGATTCTGGTCCTTCGTGGCCGAGAGCCCCCAGAGCCGCGGCGCCTCCTCGTAGAAGCCGTAGAACGCGCGCGCCGAGAAGATCAAGGCAAGCGAGAGGAACGCGGAGCCGACGTAGGCCGCCCCGAGGTAGGCCAGCTTCACCGGCGTCGAGAGGGACTGCGGCTCGCGCGAGAAGACCGGCCACCAGAAGACGAGGCCCGCGAAGATCAGCGCCCCGTGCTCCACGTTCAGGAGCAGCGGATGGCGGAGCGCGTAGTCGTAGAAGCCCGGCAGGTGGACGCCGTACCAGACGGCTAGCCAGAGCGGCAGCGCCACCAGAGGGCGAGTCAGCTGCGCGAGCAGGCGGCCCCCTTTCGCCGCGACCACCGCGCGCATCGCCGGCGTCAGGCCGAGGATCAGGAGCGGCGGAGCCCAGTCGGCCACCATCACGTTCTGAAGCAGGTGGATGACGAGCAGGTAGTGGATCGCGATCGTCTCGAGCGGCGAGTTGAGCGAGACCGCGATCAGCGCGATGCCGAGCCCGAACAGGACGATGCGGCCGGTGCTCGGCTCCTCGACCTTGCGGGCAAGCCGGATGTAGCCGTAGACGGCCGCGGCGGCGAGCACGAGGAAGAGCGGCTCGAAGCTGAACGAGGTCGAGGCGGGGACGCTCACGGCGAGCCGTGCTGCAGGGCCGCTCCGCGCACACGCTCGCGCCGCTCTCTCAGGTACGGGCGGAGCAGGAAGGCGACGCAGATCCCGAGAGCGAGCAGTTGCTCGACCATCATCACGACGCCCGCGAGCCGCTGGTCGGCGAGCGGCGAGAGCCCGAAGACCCGATCGGGCTGACTCGCGTAGCGATCGTAGGCCGGGCTCGAGCTGAAGAGCAGCGCGTCGACGAGCGGCTGCGTGAGCAGCGCCATCGCGAGCGCGAACAGGATCCGCTGGGGCCGGCGCAGCACGTTGTGGCGCGCCGGGTCGACGAGCTGCATCCACACGAGCGTCCCGGCGACGACGAAGCTCAGGTGCTCGAGGTCGTGGACGAGCGGGTGCGCGGCCGCGTAGTCGTACGCGGCAGGCACGTGCCACCCGACGATCGCGACCGTCCAGAGGCCGAGGCTGACGAGCGGCAGGAGCAGCACCGACAGGGTCGCGCGCAGCGGCCGGAAGCCGGCGAGCGGCCGCAGCAGGAAGGCGGGCAGCAGGAAGAAGACGAGCGGTCCGCGGACGGCCACCACGAGCAGCGCGGGCGCGGCGTCGCCGATCGAGACGTGCTGGAGCATGTGCGCCGAGAGCAGCTTCTCGTCACCGAGCTCGTCCAGCGGCGAGACCAGCGGCAGGACGAGGACCGCCATGCCGGCCGCGAAGAGCGCCGCCCGGCTCCAGGGCGCGTGCTCCGGACGCCGCCGCCGCATCCGCACGAACGCCTGCACGAAGAGCACGATCACGAGCGCCGCCGCGATCAGGACGATCGGCGGCGTCTCCCACGACGAGGACAGGTGCGCGATCGGCACGACCGGTCAGGTTAACCGACGTTTCCCGCTTGACACCCCCTCTCGGCGGTCGCGATCCTGCCTGCAGATGGCCAGGTTTCTCCCGCGGGTGCTGCTCGCCGGCGGCGCGGCGCTCGCGCTCGCCGGTTGCTCGTCCTCGTCCGGCGTCCAGGCTCCCACGATCCAGGCCGCGCGGGTCTACTCGCTCGACGGCTTCACCCCCGGCCGGATCGCGAAGCCGGGCCCCGTGAAGCTCTCGTTCTCGATCCGCCAGCCCTCTGGAAAGCCCCTGACGAAGTTCCGCCGCGGGCCCGGGCCCCACACCGGCGTGCACCTGATCGTCGTCCGCCAGGACCTCGGGACGATCATCCACCGCCATCCGCCGATCGGGCCGGACGGCCGCATCACGGAGACGATCGACTTCCCCACCCCCGGCCCCTACCGCGTGCTGGTGGACGCCTACCCGGCCTCCGGGCCGCGGAACTTCCAGCTCCACCAGGACGTCCGTGTGGCGGGCAGGTACCGTCCGCAGACGCTGCCGCCGTTCCGAGCGATCGTGAACAAGGACGGCGACCGCGTCGTGCTCAAGGGCCCTGCGCAGCGCCTCCGGGCGATCGACCCGGCGTTCCTGACCGCGTCGATCACCGGCCGCGACGGCAAGCCGCTCACCTTCACGCCCTGGTTCGGGGCGCTTGCGCACGCGATCTTCTTCCGGGCCGGGTCGCTCGACTACTTCCACACCCACGTGTGCGGGCCGTCGACGCCCGGGTGCACGAGCGTGCTCGGCGGGTCGACGGTCGTCGGCCGCCCGACGGCGCCAGGGAAGCTTCGGATCGGCGTGCTCCTCCCGGTCGCCGGCACGTGGCGGCTCTTCCTGCAGTTCCAGGCGGGCGGCCGCATCATCACCGCGCCCTTTACGCTTCGCGTGCGATGACGGTGCGCGCAGGACGTGGAGTGGCCTGGGTCGGCGCCGTCGCGCTGCTCGTGCTCGTCGCGCGCTGGCTCTGTTACGCGCTCGCCCCGAGCCCGCTGTCGACGCGGCTCCAGGCCTCGGCCGGCGGGCCGCGGCTCCTCGTGGTGACGCTGGTGATGCTCGGCCTCTCGGCCGCGCTCTCGGTCGCCGCCGTCTGGCTGGCGGCGCTCGGGGTTCGGGAGCGCGCGCGGCTCCGGCCGGAGCGCGTGCCGCCGCGGCTGCGGCTCCGGCGCCTCGCTCTACGCGCAACCGTGCTCTTCGCGGTCAGCTCGCTGGCCTTCGCGCTGTTCGAGTCCTACCTCCACTGGCGTGCCGGGATCGGCTTCCACGGCCTCTCGTGCCTCGTCGGGCCCGTCCACCGCAACGCGATCCCGGTGCTGGCGGGGCTCGCGCTGCTGGCGACTGCGCTCGCCGAGGCGGCCGGCCACCTCGTGCGCTGGGCACGGGCCGCCGCTCGCGAGCTGCTGCGCGTCCGCGTCCCCCTGCTGCCGGCGCTGCTTCCCGCGCCGTCGCGGTGGAGCGACCTCGCCTCGTCGGCTCCCCGGCCGAGCGCCCGGCCCCGCGCCCCGCCGCAACCGGCCTAGCCCGGTTCCGACGAAGCGAAAGGAGCCTTCATGAGAAAGACCCTGGTCGCCGCGGCCGCGGCGGGGCTCACACTCGTGTTCGCGGACGCTGCGTTCGCGCACGCGATCGTGAGCCCGCCCGTGGCCAAGGCGAAGGTGGATCAGCAATTCACCCTCTCGGTCCCGACCGAGGAGGAAGACGCGACGACGACGGAGATCGAGCTCACCGTCCCCGACGGGTTCTCGATCGACTCGTTCGAGCCCGCCCCGGGCTGGACCCGCACCGAGCAGGCATCCGGCTCGGGCGAAGACAAGACGATCCAGAAGGTGACCTGGTCGGGCGGCAAGGTCCCGACCGACGAGGACGCCGTATTCCGGTTCAACGGGAGCATGGACTCGGACAAGACGTACTCGTTCTCCGTCCGGCAGACGTACTCGAACGGCAAGGTGGTCGACTGGAGCGGCTCCGAGAGCTCCGACACGCCGGCGCCGACGATCGAGGGCGTCTCCGACCTCGGAGGCAGCTCGACCACGACCCTGACGATCGTCGCACTGGTCGTCGGCGCGATCGGCGTCGTGCTCGGGATCATCGGCCTCGCGACGAGAGGACGCCCGCTGTCGTGAGGCGGGCGTGGCTGCTCGCACTCGCAGCTGCGGCGGCGCTGGCGCTGCCGGCGGCGGCGTGGGCGCACGCGGCCCTGCTCCACACGGTGCCGTCCGCGAGCGGCACCGTGAACACCCCGCCGGCGCAGGTCTCGCTGACCTACAGCGAGCCGGTGGAGCCCCGTTTCGCGATCGTCTCGGTGACGGACGCGCAAGGGGATCAGATGACGGCGGGCGCGCCTGCGCGCTCGCCGCAGTCCGCCCAGACGCTCGTGACGCCGTTGCGCCGGAACCTCGCCGAGGGGTGGTACCTCGTGTTCTGGCGCGTCATCTCGGCCGACGGGCATCCCGTGCGCGGCGCGTTCACCTTCGCGGTCGGGCCGAACCCCGGCCCGCCGCCGCAGTTCCGCGTGCCGTCGCTGAGCGAAACGGCGGTCACGACCCAGCTCCTGGCCGGGCGCTGGATCGTGTTCATCTCGATGATGAGCGCCATCGGGCTGTTCGTGCTCCGGGCGGTGATCGCGCGCCCGGCCGTGCGAGCGGTCCGCGGCGTCTCGCTGCGGCCGGTCACGCTCGCCTTCGGGGTGGCGCTCCTGATCGCCCTCGTCGCGACGCCGATCTACGTCCTGCTGGCGACGGCGCAGTTCTCGCTCCGGTCGGTGTTCGACCTCGGCGACATCCTCCCCGTCGCCCGCGCCTCGTCGTTCGGCAAGGACTACCTCGATCTCGAGCTCGTGCTGGCGCTGTTCGCGGTCGCGGCGGGGATCGCGCTCGCGGTCGACCGGCCCGATCGCCCGCAGCGCTCGGTCGTGGAGCTCCTCGCGCTGCCCGCGGCGCTCGCGGCGGCGGCCGCTGCGCTCGTCCTCCCCGGGCTCGCCGGCCACGCCGGCCAGAAGTCGCCGCGCGGGCTCTCGCTGCCGCTGGACGCCGTCCACCTGGCGGCCGGCTCGATCTGGCTCGGCGGGCTGATCGGCCTCGTGGTGCTGTGGATCGCGGTCGGCCCGCAGAGGCGCGTTCCGTCGCTGGCGGTCGTCGTCCCGCGCTTCTCGAACGTGGCGTTCGTCTCGGTGCTGGTCCTGATCGGGACCGGGACCGGGCAGGCGCTGCTCCAGCTTCCGACGCTCGCGACGCTGTGGGACACGTCCTACGGCCAGACGCTGATCGTGAAGATCTGCCTGCTCGCGGCGGCGATGCTCCTCGCCGCGGTCAACCTCGCGCGGAACAAGCCGCGTCTCCAGCACGCTGCCGCCCAGCCGTCGCTCGCCGGCGGCGCTGCCACGCTGCTGCGCCGGCTCGTGCAGGGCGAGATCGTCCTCGTCGCCGGCGCGGTCTTCGGCGCCGTCGTCCTCACGAGCCTCCCGCCGCCCTCGACGGCGCTCGCCCGCGTGCAGAACGTGGCCGCGCGCGTCGGCCCGGGGCCCGTGTCGAAGGAGATCGCGAAGGGCCCCTACCGGGTTCGCGTGAGGGTCTCGCCCAACCGCGCGGCACTTCCGAACGACTTCTCGCTCGCGCTCACCCGGAACGGGCAGCCGGTGCGCGGCGCCCAGGTGGTGACGAAGTTCGACATGCTCGACATGGAGATGGGCGAGCAGAGCTACCGCTTCCGCGAGGTGCGGCCCGGCGTGTTCTCGAAGTCCGCCCCCGCGCTCGTGATGGTCGGCCACTGGGGGCTCGTGTTCGAGGTCACGCCGCCCGGCGGCAAGCCGTTCGTCGTCACGCTCGTCGACAGGGCCTCCGGATGAGCGCGCAGACCCGCCTGCTGCTCGCGCTGGTGGCGGTCGCCGCCGCGGCCGTCGCCTGGATCGTCGTGCTGGAGGTGGTTCGGAGGACCGTCTAGGCGGGCGGAATGATCGGCACGCGCCGGTCGAACTCGAGGTAGCGGTGGAACATGAAGTGCGACGCCGCGGTCATCCGCAACCGCAGCGTGCGGTAGTTCTCCCGGTCGATCCAGGCCGTGAACCAGGCGGGCGTGTTCGGGTTGACGAAGGAGACGAGCCAGACCGGTCTTCCTTCCACCGTGCCCTGGCCGATCACCCGCGCGTCGGTCGTCACCTGGCCCCATGTCGGCTGCGGCACCTTGAGCGCCGGGATCTGGGACGACCGCGTCCACGGGCCGGTCGGCTTGTCGCGGTCCCAGCGGCGCTCGCCGATCACGATCGCCTGCGGCCCGCCGCGGATCGAGTACGCGACGCGGTCGGGAGCGTCGAGGCTCCACCTGGTGAGGATCCCGCCCTTGGGCCCCGAGCGCAGCGACTCGAGGTAGACGAGGCTGCTCAGGCCCTTGAACACGCGTGAGGCGCGCCGGACGATCGCCGCGCCAGGCCGCGAGGTCGCCGGGAGCGCGAACGACGCGGTGCGATCCGGCAGCACGACCGTGACCACGCGAGGCTTCACGCCGGCGGGCACGTCGGCCCGGTAGCAGCCCACGCCGCACGCGGTCGCCGGGAGCACGTGGTTGCCCGGGCGGATCCGGAACGAGACGCGGAGGCCCGAGGATCCCGACCCGTCGGCGCCGATCACGCTCGCGGTCAGCCTCGTGCGCGGCCGCTGCTGCACGGCCAGCGCCACCGCCAGCGGCCCGGCCTCCCGCGCCAGCACGAGCGCGTTCGGAGGCGGCGGCACGACCGCCGACACCACGCCGCCGGAGGCGATCGTCCCGACCGCGGACCCGCTTCCGTGCAGCACCTGGGTGAGCGCCACGACCGCGCCGGCGAGCGCCAGCGCGAGCACGACCCCGGCGACGATCAGGCGGCGTGTCCAGCGATTCTCCACACCCAGAACGCTAGCGCCGCGACCGTGTCGGAAAGCCGGTTCACCCATGCACGCGGTCCTACCCGGGCCGACCGCCGCCGGATCTCGGAACCGGCGTTACGGAGGAGGCAGGTACCCGGCGCCTGCGGAGGGGAAGCCCTCCTTGCTGCGCTCGAGGCGCTGATCCTTCTTGCGCTCCTTGAGGCTCACCTCGCCGAGGCTCTCGGCTTCGAGGTCTTCGAGAGCCTGGCGGCCCTGCTCCGCGTTCTTCGCCGCCCGGCGATCGGTCAGCTTCTTCCAGAGGCCCACGGGCCGATGATATGCCCTGCCTCGGAGCACGAAATCGTGCCCGGGCCACTTCAAGAAACCTAGCTGGGCCGGTTGGTAACGTCGTCGAGCAGTGCTCTTTCGCCAGTTCGTGGACGACGACCTGGGCTGCGCGTCCTACCTGATCGGCGACGGGGAGGCAGGCGAGGCGGTGGTCGTCGACCCCGCGTACGCGATCGAGCCGTACCTCGAGGAGGCGGAGCGGGCCGGCGTGCGCATCGTCCGCGTGCTCGAGACGCACACGCACGCCGACCACGTCTCCGGCCACGGGCGGCTCGCGCTGGAGCACGGCGTCCCGGTCTCGATCCACGCGCTCGCCGAGCCCGAGTACCCGTTCGACCCCGTGGAGGACTGCGGCGAGGTCGCGGTCGGGGCGACACGGATCCAGGTGCTGCACACGCCGGGCCACCGGCCCGAGCACTGCTGCTACCTCGTCGAGGGGCGCCTGCTGACCGGCGACTCGCTGCTCGTGGGCGACGCCGCCCGGCCCGATCTCGCGGTCGAGGCGCGCGAAGGCGCGGAGGAGCTCTACCGCTCCCTCCAGCGGCTCTCCGGTCTACCGGAGGAGACCGGCGTCTACCCGGGGCACGTCGCCGGCTCGCTCTGCGCGACCGGGATCAGCCCGGAGCGCTCGTCGACGATCCGCAGCGAGCGGCTCACGAACAACGCCCTCGCGTTCCAGGACGAGCAGGAGTTCGTCGCCTCGTCGACCGCCATCTCGGCGCCGAGGCCGCCCACCGTCGAGCGTGTGGTCGAGATGAACCGCGGGCCGTTCCTCGGCACCAGGCCGCCGCTCGAGCCACTCGGCGCCTTCGACGGACAGGTGCTGGACGTGCGGCCGGCACGCACCTTCGCGGCGGGGCACGTCCACGGCGCGATCAGCGTCCCGGTGTCCGAGTCGTCGTTCGGCACGAAGGCCGGCTTCCTGCTCGACTCCGACGGGCCCGTCGCGCTCCACGGCTCCTCGCCCGAGGAGTCGCAGCTCGCGGCGGCCCGACTGCGGGCGGTGGGCCTGTTCGACCTCGCCGGCTACCTGCTCGACCCCTCGACACCGGAGCGGGTCGAGCCGATCGAGCTGGACGAGCTCGAAGCGCTCATGGCCGACGACGCCGTCGAGGTGATCGACGTTCGCGAGAAGGACGAGCGCGACGAGGGCTACATCCCCGGCAGCCGCCACATCCCGTACCGGCTCGTGCGCGCCTACCGCGACGAGCTCGACAACGGGCGACCGGTCGTGACCGTGTGCGAGAGTGGCACCCGCGCGGGCATCGCCGCGAGCGTGCTCGCAGCGGAAGGCGTCGCCGCACGCCCTCTCCTCGGCGGCGGCATCCCGGACTGGGAGCAGCGAGGCAACCAGCTCACCGCGTTCCGCCGCTGCGGCGGCTCAGGCTGACGCGGGCAGGAGCGCTTCGGCCCGCCGCGTATGGGCCGTCGCTCTGACCCGGTCGAAGAACGCGAGAGCCGGGCGGAGCTGGGCGTCGGCGTCGGCGCGCCGGCCCGCGGATACAAGCTCCTCCGCCGCGAGCAGCCGCGCGTAGGCCTCCTCCGGGAGTGCGCCGATCTCGCCGTAGACGCCCGCAGCGGCCGCGAGGTCGCCTGTGAGGACGAGCCGCGCGGCGTCGTGCCACTTCGTCTTCCAGGTCGAGGCTCCGAGCATCGCCAGCATCTCGTCGGACCGGCCGAGCTCGCGGAACACCCACGCGCTGTCGGCCGACTCGAACACGTGACGGACTCCCCGCGCGCGCCACCCGTCGAGCAGCTCCTCCGCGAGCCGATTCGCCGCGTCGCGATCGCCGGCAGCGAGCAGCACCCAGGCGCAGGCGGCGAGGGCCGGGTACAGAACCTGAGGATCCTTCGCGCTGCGCGCGTGCTCGAGGATGGGATCGACGTCGGCGACAGCAGCCTCGAGATCGGCGCGGGCAACCCGGACGCTCGCGCGCAGGAAGCGGGCGAGGCTCTCCAGGTAATGGGCGGGCCCGGATTCCGACTCGGCGACGAACTCGGTCGTGGCGACGAGACAGTCGTCCCACCTGCCCTCCCAGTAGAGGTAGTAGGTCTCGATCCCCCGCTCCCAGCGGAGGAAGCCGTCCGAGCCGAACGTCTGCGAGGCCTCGCGGCTCTCGGCGGCCAGCTCTCCCGCGCGGCGCACGTCGCCGAGCTGGGCGGTGACCCACGACAGGTTGGCGCGCGCCTGCCAGTGCTGGAGCGAGCGGGCGGGGCTGGAGATCTCGATCGCCTGGCGCATGTCGACGAGCCCTCGCTCCGGGTCGCCGCCGAGAATGCGCGCCATCCCGAGTGTGTTGAGGTTTCGCGCACGGGTCTCGTCGAGCCCGAATTCTTCCGCCATCGCCAGCGACTGCACCCCGAGCGCGATTGTCCGGTCGACGTCCTCGGCCAGCATCGCGTAGCGCGAGAGCTCCCCGACCACGAAGGCCTTGCTCGGCGACGCCGGCACCTGCGCGGCGAGCTCCTCTGCGTGCCCGAGGTGCGCCATCGCCCGGTCCCGCTCGGCCCGGAGCCACCAGACCGCAGCGAGGAGCGCCTCCGCCTCCATCGCCCCTTCCAGCTTCCCGGCCTGCTGCAGGCTCGCGCTGGCCTGCTCGAGCATCCGCTCGTCGAACGCCGCGTCGTCGACCCCCGCCCGTCCGTAGCGGAGGAGCAGGTCCGCCCGCGCCGGATCGTCGTCGGGAGTCAGCTCGATTGCCTCTTCGAAGAGGCGTTTGGCGCGGCTGTAGGCGCCGAGAGCCAGCGCACGGTCGCCTGCGTCCCGTGCGGCGTCCCTGGCGCGCTCGGCCAGCCCGGGGTCACCGTCCCGGCCGGCGGCCCGACGCAGGGCCAGCGCCTCGAGGTAGTGCTGGGCGAGCATCTCCGCGTGGTCCTCCGGCCGGCCGAGCGACTCGATCCAGCGGGCCGCGCGCTCGTGCCGCTCGGCGCGCTCGGCGCGCGGAACCTGGCCGTAGGCGACGTCCCGCACCAGCAGGTGGCGGAACGCGTACTCCTCCTCGCCGCCGACCGACGAGCGCCGTTCCCGCCGGATGAACTCCTTGCGCTCGAGCGCATGGAGCAGGTCGACCGCCTCGGCCCGGTCTCCCACCTCCACCGAGCAGACGGCGCCCAGCCAGAACACCTTGCCGAACGCGGACGCGGCCTGGAGGAGCCGCTTCTCGCTCTCGGGGAGGCCGTCGAGCCGTGCGGCGATGATTCCCTGGACGTTCTCGGGGACGGGGAGATTCGCGGCGTCGCCGGTCTCGGCCAGGAGCCGGGCGAACTGCTCCGCGTACAGCGGGTTGCCGCCGGCCCGGGCCAGCAGCGACGCCTGGGTCTCCGCCGGGAGGACGGCCCGCTGGAGGAGCTCTGCCAGCAGGCGCGCGGTCTCCTCGTCCGAGAGCGGCGTGACCGTCAGCGTCAACGCGTTCGGCTTTCCCCCGCCCCAGCCCGGGCGGCGCTCGAGCAGCTCGGGCCTGGCGGTGGCGACGATGAGGAGCGGAACGCCGGTCGCCCACTCCGCGAGGTGGTCGACGAAGTCGAGGAGGTCGTCGTCGGCCCAGTGCAGGTCCTCGAACACGAGTACCGCCGGCCCCTGCTCGGCGAGCGCCTCGAGGAACCTCCGCCAGGCTGCGAAGCGCTGGTCGCGCACCTCGCCGCCCGAGGGGATCTCGGCGGCGAGGCCGACGAGCGGACGCAGATGCTCGACGATCCGCCCGCGATCGTCCGGGACGAGGGCCGCGACGGCCTGCTGCAGCTTCCGGTCGGCCTCCTCGGCAGAGTCGGACTCGAGGATGCCGGCCTCCGCCTTGGTCATCTCCCCGAGCGCCCAGAACGCGATCCCCTCGCCGTAGGGAAGCGACCGGCCCTGGCGCCACGGGATCAGCTCCGGGTCGTCGTCGACGGTGCGCGACAGCTCGTAGACGAGGCGGCTCTTTCCGATCCCGGGGACGCCGACCAGGGTCAGGAGCTGCGCCGTCCGCTCCTCGCGCGCCCGTGACAGCGCGCCGACCAGGAGGTCGAGCTCGCGCTGACGGCCGACGAGGCCGACCCCGACCTGCATCACCTCGACGGCGACGTGCGAGCGCGCCTGGAGCGCCTCCCAGACCGGCACCGGCTGCGCCTTGCCCTTCGCGTCCACCGGTTCGTGGTCGCCGTAGTCGATCGCGTGCCGGGTGGCGCGGTAGGTCGCCTCGCTGACCAGGATCCCGTTCACCGGAGCGCCGCTCTGCAGGCGCGCCGCCGTGTTGACGACGTCGCCTGCCGCGATCCCCTCGCCCTCGTTCGCCGGAGCGCCGATCGCGACGAGCGCCTCGCCGGTCGTGATCCCGATCCGCACCTGGAGCTGGCCGTCGTCGACGATCGAGTCCCGGATCGCGAGCGCCGCGCGGACCGCTCGCTCCGGGTCGTCCTCGTGTGCGATCGGTGCACCGAAGACGGCAACCACGGCGTCGCCGATGAACTTCTCGACGCTGCCCCCGAAGCGCTCGAGCTCGCCGCGCAGGCTGGCGTAGTACGGCGAGAGCGTCGCACGCACGTCCTCCGGGTCGAGCCGCTCCGCCTTCGAGGTG
>Ga0126377_10000486_pt1 | contig 24128 bp, 18 predicted proteins | sample PanSoiMetPlot_22_FD_92647 | JGI IMG/M metagenome (GOLD analysis project Ga0126377, IMG submission 92647) | Tropical forest soil microbial communities from Panama - MetaG Plot_22 | ecosystem: Environmental > Terrestrial > Soil > Tropical forest > Bulk soil | place: Panama | collected 2016-02-17 | reverse complement strand
CGCGGCGGCGGGCCCGCGCGGCGGCGCCTCCGCGCGCGGCGCGCACCGCGCGGTCAAGCCGACCGAGCTGCGCCCCGACCTGCCCTGGCTGGCGGACCTCCGGATGCCGGACCTGCCGGTCCGCTGGGACCAGCGCATCATCCGCTACCTCGAGTTCTACCGCGACGACCCGCGCGGCCAGAAGCTGATGCGCTCGTGGCTCGTCAGCCAGGGCCGCTACCGCGACCTCATCCTCAGCCGACTGCGCGCGGCGCGGCTGCCCGACGACCTGCTCTACGTCTGCATGATCGAGTCGTCCTACGATCCGCGCGACACGTCGCGGGTCGGCGCGGCCGGCCTGTGGCAGTTCATGCCGGCGGGCGGGAAGATCTACGGCCTGCGGCAGACGCCCTGGATCGACGAGCGCAACGACCCGGTGCGCGCGACCGAGGCGGTGGTCGCCTACTTCCAGGACCTCTACCAGCGCTTCGGCAACTGGGACCTGGCGATGGCCGCGTTCAACGCCGGCTACGGCGCGGTGCTGCGCGCCATCGCCAAGTACAACACCAACGACTTCTGGCTGCTGCTCGAGTACGAGAACGCGCTGCCGTGGGAGTCATCGATCTATGTGCCCAAGGCGCTGGCCGCCGCGATCGTGGGCGCCAACCGCGAGGTGTTCGGCTTCGGCGACCTGGTGCCGGCCGCGCCGCTGTCCTACGACACCGTCACGGTGCCGACCTCGGTCGCGCTCTCGGTGGTGGCGCGCGCGTCGGGCGTCGACACGCGCGACATCGAGGACCTCAACCCGCACCTCCGGCGCGGGCGCACGCCGCCCGGCGTCTCCGACTACGCGGTCCGCATCCCGCGCGGCCGCGCGGACCGCTTCGCCTCCAGCTTCCCGCACCTGCGCGGCGAGTGGGACAGGTACGACGCGTACGTCGTGCGCCACGGCGAGCGCTTCGAGGACATCGCGGCGGTCCACGGCCTCAAGCCGAAGGCGCTGCGCGAGCTCAACGGTCTCGACAGCGACCGCGAGGTGCAGGGCGGGATGGTGCTGGTGGTGCCGCGGCTCGGCCAGGCGGAGAAGCGGGCCAACCGCGAGAAGGCCGACGAGGACCTGTACGCCGCCGGCGAGCCCGAGGGCGAGCCGGGCGACAAGATGCTGGTCGCGGTGGCCGATCCGTCGTTCCGGGTGGAGGGGCGCGAGCGCGTGTTCTACCGGGTGGTGGCCGGCGACAGCCTGACCGGCATCGCGCGCGCCTTCTCGGTCGATCGCGGCGATCTGTCCAGCTGGAACCGGCTCGACCCGGAGGCGCGGCTCCACCCGCGCATGGTCCTTCAGATCTGGGTCGAGCGCGGCTTCGACCCGGAGCGCGCCGGCGTGGCGGTGCTCGACGAGGCCAGGCTCGACGTGGTGGCGGCCGGCTCGGTCGATCACATGCAGCGGTCCGAGGACCGACTGGGGCGCGGCCGCATCGTCTACACGGCCAGCCGGCGGGAGAGCTACGAGGCGATCGGCCGGCGCTTCGGCCTGAGCGCGCGGGACCTGGCGCGCATCAACAAGAAGCCGTTCGACACCGTCCTCGACCAGGGCGACACCTGCATCGTCTACAAGGTGGTGGACCGGCGCGCGTCGGAGCGCGCTGCCAAGCAGGCCCGCGCCGTGCAGCCCGAGCGGCGGCGCAAGCCGGGCAAGCCGGTGAAGCAGGCGCCGCACAAGCGGAAGCGGTAGCGCCGAGCCGGCGGTGGCGGCCGCGGCCGCGGCGGCGGACGGTGGACGGTCCGCCGCCCGACCGGGGACGGCGCGACGCGGTTTTCGACCGCGAGCCGCGGCTCGCGGCGCGGTAGTCTTCGCCGATGCAGAGCGTCCTCGAGGCCCGCCGGCGCATCCTCTCGCGCGTCCGCTCGCTCGGAGCCGAGGAGGTGGCGCTGCCGGAGTCGCGCGGCCGCTTCCTGGCCCGCGCCCTGCGCGCCGACCGGGCCCTGCCCCCATGGGACAACTCGGCGATGGACGGGTTCGCGGTGCGCGCGGCCGATCTGGCCGCCGCCCCGGTCGAGCTGCCGGTGGCCGGCTCGGTGACCGCGGGCGATGGGCCCGACGCGGTCCTGCCGGCCGGGGCGGCGCTCCGCATCATGACCGGCGCGCCCATGCCGCGCGGCGCGGACGCGGTGGTCATCCGCGAGGACGTCGACGATCGGGGCGGGTCGGTGCGCTTCCCGGCACCGGTCGCGCCGGGCGAGAACGTCCGGCGCGCCGGGGAGGACCTGGAGCCGGGCAGCCAGGTGATGGAGGCGGGCGCCGCCATCGGCGCCGGCGAGATCGGCGTCATGGCCGCGCTGGGCCGCGCCCGCGTCGAGGTCGGGCGGCGGCCGCGGGTGGCGGTCCTGTGCACCGGGGACGAGCTGTGCCCGGTCGGGCGCGAGCCGGGGCCGGGCCAGATCTTCAGCTCCAACGAGCACGCGCTGGCCGCGCAGGTGGCCGAGGCGGGCGGCGTGGTGGCGCGCGCCGAGCTGGTGCCCGACGACCGCGCCCGCACCGAGGCGGCGCTGGTCGCCGCGCTCGCCTGCGACGTGGTCGTCACGTCCGGCGGCGTGTCGGTCGGCGACCGCGACCACGTGCGCGAGGCCCTGGCCGGCGCCGGCGTGGCCATCGACTTCTGGAAGGTGGCGATGCGTCCGGGCAAGCCGGTCGTGTTCGGCGTGGCCCCGACCGGCGCGCTGTGCTTCGGCCTGCCCGGCAACCCGGTGTCGTCGCTGACCTCGTTCGAGCTGTTCGTCAGGCCCGCGCTGCTCGCTCTGCAGGGGGCGCGCGAGGTCGAGCGCCCGCGCGCCGAGGTGACGCTGGCCGGCCCGGCCCGCAAGCAGCCGGGCCGCGCCTACTACCTGCGCGCGTCGCTCCGCCGCCGCGGCGACGTCCTCGAGGCCGACCTGCACGCCAAGCAGGCCTCCAACATGATGAGCTCGCTGGTCGGCATCGACGCGCTGGTCGAGCTGGCCGCGGAGCTGGGCGACGTGGCGGCCGGCAGCCGCTGCCCCGCGCTGCTCATGCGCGCCGTGTGAGTGAGGCGCCATGCCGGTCGACTTCACCATCGGCGCAGGCGAGGGCGGGCGCCTCGACCGCGTGCTGGGCGCGCGCTTCCCCGGCGTCGGGCGCCGCCGCTGGGCCGCGCTGTTCGCCGACGGCGCGGTCTCGGTCGACGGCGCGCGCGCGCGCAAGGGCGATCGGGTCGCCGCCGGCGCGCGCGTCACCCTGCGCGAGGAGCCGGCCGTCGGCGAGGCGCTGGCGCCGATCCCCGAGCCGGAGCTCGCGCTCGACGTCCTGCACGCCGACGCGCACCTGGTCGCGCTGGCCAAGCCGGCCGGTCAGCCGAGCCACCCGCTCAGGCCGGGCGAGACCGGCACCGCGGCCAACGCGCTGGTGGCGCGCTTCCCCGAGTGCGCCGGCGCGGGCCGCGACCCGCGCGAGGCCGGCCTGGTCCACCGGCTCGACCGCGGCACCTCCGGCGTGCTGGTGGCCGCTCGCCATCGCGAGGCGTGGGACGCGGTGCACCGCGCGTTCGCCGCCGGCGAGGTGGACAAGCGCTACCTCGCGCTGGTCGCGGGGACGGCGGGGCGCGGCGCCTGCGACGCTCCGCTGCGCCAGGCCGGGCGCCGCGCGCTGCTCGCCCAGCCGGGCCACCGCGGCGCGCTGGCCGCGTCCACCTCGTGGCACCCGATCGGCGAGGGGCCCGGCGTCACCCTGCTCGCGGTCGAGGCCGCCACCGGCCGCATGCACCAGGTGCGCGCCCACCTGGCCGGGTGCGGCGCGCCGCTGGTGGGCGATTCGCTCTACGGCGGCCCGGCCGAGATCGCCGTCGACGGCGAGGCGGTCGCCGTCCCGTTCCCGTTCCTGCACGCGGCGCGCATCGCGCTGCCGGGGCGGGACCGGGGCGAGCGCCTGACCATCGCCGCGCCGCTGGCGGCCGAGCGGGCCGCGCTGCTCGCGCGCCTCGGCATCGCGGTCGGCGGAGACTGATCGCCGCCGCTAGCGAAGGGCGGGCCGAAGGCCCAACCGACGGTACGTTCTGGGCCAGGCGACGATGTCGCCGCGCGAAGTCGGAGTCGGGCTGCTAGCGAAGGGCGGGCCGAAGGCCCAACCGACGGTACGTTCTGGGCCAGGCGACGATGTCGCCGCGCGAAGTCGGAGTCGGGCTGCTACCCGGCGGCGTCGAGCGCCAGCCCGGTCTCGAGGAACAGGAACAGGACGCGGAGGAGCTGCAGCCGCTCGTCGGGGCCGGGGCGGCGCGCGATCAGGTCCGACACCGGCGTGCGGCCGTCGAGCATGAGCAGCACCTCGCGGCCGAGGCGCCCGATCTTGAGCTGCTCGGGGCGCACCGGCGGGCGATCGACCGCGCGCGGCCGCATCGCGTGCACCGTCTCGCTCCACTTCCATAGATAGTCGTCGCGCAGCGCCAGCGCGCCCGCGCCGAGCACCTCGTACGGATCGACGTCGATCGGGAACGACTCGCGCTGGTTCTCGCGCCCCGGATACCAGGTATAGGCGCCCTTGCTCCAGGTGCAGACGTCGACCAGCTTGTGCCGCACCTGCCGGGTCAGCATGCGAAACACGTCGAGCGGCTTCATGAGGCCGAGCCCGACCAGCGTGTCGCCCAGCTTGCCGCCGAAGTGCGGCATCATGGCCAGCGCCATGTCGAGCTCGCCCGACGACACCGCGCCCTCGCCGACCAGGTAGGCGCCGAACAGCTCGCTGGCCATGTTGGACGAGACGTAGGTCGGCACGCCGCGCCGGAGATAGATCTCCTTGCGGATGCCGCCGACCGCGACCACCAGCAGCCCGTCCGCGCGCGCGCTGATCAGCTGGAACAGCATGCGGATGGGCGTGATCTTCGACAGGTCGCCCTGCTGCGCCGGCGTCTCGTTGATCTCGTCGAGCGAGGGAGGCGCCGGTCGCGGGGCCATGGCGATCTCCGCCATGCTGGGCAGGCGAACGCTGCCGCTCCTGATGTCCTCGGCCATGAGGCCGGGCACGCCGGTGCCGTCGAAGTCGCGCGCCGACGGATCGCGGCGCTCCGGGCTGACCGAGGCGACCGCCGCCCCGATGCTGGGGAAGCGCACGCCGGGGCCGCCGTCGTCGAGCGAGATGCTGATCGGGATGCCGTCCTCGGTGTCGCGCGGCAGCGAGGGCACGGCGTCGGGCAGGTACTCGCCGGTCGGCGTGGTACCGGGCCGGCGGGACGCGGCCCGCTCGCCCCACCGGCGGGCGATCTTCTGCCAGCCCGGGTCCTTCTCGCCGGGCACCGAGATGTTCGGCGCCGAGCCCGACTTGCCCGCCTCGATCCCCGACAGATCGATCTCGATGTCGACCTCCTCGTTCAGCACGAGGTCGTCCTCGTCGCGCTCGCCCGAGAAGGCCGACGGACCCGGCTGGGTCGACGGCGCTCGCCCCGACAGGTCGAGCCGCGCGGTCCGCGCGCGCGAGTCGTCGCGGCGCGGCGCGGCCAGCTCGATCTCCTCCTCGGACAGCGCGTCGCTGCCGCCCAGGACGAGGCTGCGGCCGGACGGGATGCCCTCGATCTCGTGCTCGAGCACGGAGGGCGCGCGGCGCGGCTCGGTCCCCTCCGCGGTCGGCGCGGCCTCTCCGGCCGCGGTCAGCGGGGGCGCGAGCGACGGGCCCACGTGGATGGGCGGCCGCGCGGACGGCACGCCCAGCTCGTCGAGGCTGGCGCGCCGCCGCTGGTGGGCGTCGTCGAACAGCGACTCGACCAGCTCGCCGACGCGGCCGGGGTTGATGCGCAGGCGGCTGTGGTAGAGCCAGTCGTCGAGCGCCTCGCGCATCTCGGCCGCGCTGGCGAACCGCTCGTGCGGCTCCTTGGTGAGGGCGCGGCGCAGGAGCAGGTCCAGGTCGCCCGCCACATGGGCGCCGAAGCGCTCCAGGCGGCCGAGGTTGACGTCGCGCACCATGAGCAGCACGTCGAGCTCGTTGGGCGCGGCGAACAGTCGCCGGCCCATCAGCATCTCGGCCAGCACCACCCCGACCGAGAACAGATCGGACAGCGCGGACACGCCGGTGCCCATGACCTGCTCGGGGGACATGTAGCCGTACTTGCCCTTGAGCGTGCCCGCCTTGGTCTGCTGCTCGGTGGCCGCCTGGGCGATTCCGAAGTCGACCAGCTTCACGTTGCCGCGGCGGGACACGAGCACGTTGGACGGCGAGATGTCGCGGTGCACGATGTGGAGCGGGCGTCCGCCGTCGTCACACACGCGGTGGGCGAAGTCGAGCCCGTCCAGCACCTCCTTCATGATGTAGACCGAGACCTCGGCCGGCAGCCGCACGCGCCGGTGCGCGCACTCGCGCAGCATGGCCAGCACGTCGAGGCCGTCGACGTACTCCATCTCGATGAACAGCTGCCCGTCCTCGTGACCGAGCCGGTGGGTCTGGGCGATCTTCGGGTGGCTGAGGCGCGCGGTGATCTTCGCCTCGGCGATGAACATCTGGGTGAAGTGCGGGTCGGCCGCCAGCTGGGGCAAGATCCGCTTGATGACGACGCGCTTGGCGAAGCCGTGATCGCCCACGACATCCGCCAGGAACAGCTCCGCCATCCCCCCGACCGCGAGCCGCTCGACCAGCTTGTAGCGGCCAAACGCTATTGGAAAGTTGGCCTCCACGCCCCCCGGCGATCAGCATAACACGCAGGAGGGTTCCATCTTTGCGCGACCGAACCGGCTTTCCGGTGCGCCCCCGAGCGGCGCTCTCAGGTCCTGACGAGGCGATATCCCGCGACTGACAGCGCGCGGTCGAGGGCGTGGTCGAAGTGTGCGTCGAAGGAGAGGTCGGTCCCGCTCTGCCGCGCCTGCTCGCGCCACGCCCGCTCGGGGCCGTCGTCGAGTCCGACCGCGACCAGCGACACCGAGCCGCTGATCTTGCGGTGCGCGAGGAAGCGGCCGAGCGCCTCGAGCACCTCCGGGCGCGTCGGATCCGCCATGCCTGCCGCGTCGATGAGCGCGGCGCGCGCGCCGACGCGCACGACCAGGAGCAGGAGGCGGCTCAGCACCGAGTCGAGCAGCACGCCGTCGGGCCGACCCACGACGAAGGCGGCCGGAAGCTCGGGCGCGAGCAGGACCACCGGCGTCCCGTCCTCGAGCTGCTCGCGCCAGCGCTCCCGCTCGGCGTGCACGCGCGCGGCGGAGAACGAGTCGAAGGCGACCGCGCTCAGCCACTCGGCGAAGCGGACCAGCGCGTCGCGCTCGTCCTCGGCCAGCCCGCCCGGTCCGAGCGGGACCGCGGCGAACAGATCGCGCAGGGCGCCGAACAGCGCGGCGATGTCGAACCCCGTGGTGGCCTCGCCGGTGGCGTGGAGCGCGCCGACCAGCGCCGCCGCCTTCTCGACCTCGCGGGCCAGGGTCGAGCCGGGCACCAGCGCCGAGGCAGGCACCTGGACGGGTACCCCGGGCTCCGAGGCCGCCCGGCCGGGCACCGCGGAGGCGGGCCCCAGCGCATCGGCCAGGCACTCGAGGATGGGCGAGATCAGGCGAGACACCGCCTGGGGATCCACTGCCCGCGGCATGCGGAGGGGTGACGTTCGATACCCATCCACCCACCGCTTGAGCAGGTCGGCCTGCTGCTCGCGCAGAATGTCGCCGATCTTCGCGTTCGACGCTGGCGCCACGGCGTTCCAGGGTAGCAGCTGTCCGCTGGGGCGGCCGCCGCCGCAAAGAGGCTTTTTCGCCGCTCGGCGCTAGAATCTGCCCATGCGCACCGTCTCCGTCGCGGTGACCGACGCTGGACGCCGGCGCACCATCAACGAGGATGCGTTCCACCGCGACGACGGGCTCGGCTTCTATGTGGTGGCGGACGGAGTCGGCGGCCACCTGAAGGGCGAGGTCGCCAGCCAGGAGGCGGTCGAGCAGCTGCGCATGTGGGTGGAGAGCGCGCTCACCGAGCTGGATCGACTGGCCCGCGCGGCGGCATCGGGCGACGGTGAGGCGCGGTGGGAGATCCGCCGCCTGCTCGAGAACGGGGTGCAGTCGGCCTGCTACATGGTGTTCGGCATGGCCGAGCTCGACCCGGAGAAGCGCGGCATGTCCACGACGGTGTCGGCGGCGCTCGTGCGTGGGGGCTTCTGCTACGCCGCGCACGTCGGTGACAGCCGCGTCTACCGCGTGCGCCACGAGGCCGTCCTCCAGATCACCGAGGACCACACCCTCGTCAACTACAAGCTCAAGCACGGCCTCATCGCGCCCGAGGAGATGGAGGCGGCGACCGGCCGCAACGTCATCACCCGCGCGGTGGGGCACAAGGACTACGTCCAGGTCGACACCGCGGACGTGGATGCGCGGCCGGGCGATCGCTTCCTCCTGTGCACGGATGGGTTCCACGGCTACCTCGACGACGACGTCGAGGTGGCCGAGCTGGTGGGCGACGGCTCGCTCGAGGCCGGCGCGCAGGCGGCGGTCGCGCTGGCCAACCAGCGCGGCGGCAAGGACAACATCACGGTTGTCCTGGTCGAGGCGCTGCCCTGACGGGGCGCCCCCGCTCGCGCGCACTCCGGCACTGAAGAGCCGGCACTGAAGAGCCGGCACTGAAGAGCCGGCACTGAAGTTCTGGCGCGATCGGCCGAACCACAGGATGTGACCGCCGTGGGTTGCTTCCTGCCACCGGCGGCGATCATGCCGCGCCATGCTCCGCTGTCGCACAACCATCCAAAATAAAACGGCTTTTCTCGAACTTTCGATGGCGCCGGAGAAGCGCGGGCCTCAAGATGGAATTACTGCGGACGAAATTTGAGTACGGAACCTTTCTGTGAATAGCTCGCCGTCAACCGATCGCCCGGACCACGAGGCGGCCCAGCGCGGCAGCGCCATGGTCGTCGCCATGGTCACGCTCGTCGGGCTCCTCGGCGTCGGGGGGCTCGCGCTGCTCGCGTCGCAGAGCGATCTGTCGGGCGCGACCCAGGATCGATTCCAGGGGGTGGCGCTGCACGCGGCGGAGGCAGGCGTGGCGGCCGCGATGGACGAGCTGCGCATGGAGCACGATCCCAGCCAGCACTGGACCGCGCTGGTCACGCCGGAGAACCAGGACGTGACGCCGTGGAGCGCGGTGGCGGGCAACGGCGCCGAGCCGGGCGACTCGGCCAACCTGTTCTCGTCCGATCGTCATTCCTGGTACGAGGTCGAGATCCGCAACAACGTCTCCGACCCCGGCTTCACCGACGGTGAGGACGAGGACTCGCGCGTGGTGATCAGGTCGACCGGCCACGGCCCCGACCGCGCGCGCGTCGTCCTCGAGGTCGAGGTGTCGGGGCGCAACCTCACGAGCGACGCCAACCAGATGTGCGCCGGCTACGGGCAGCGCGGCCTCGACGCCGACGGCTCCGGCCGCGACGACTGCATGGGCGTGATCGACAGCGGCAGCACGGTGTCCTTCCGCCCCAGCAACTAGCCATGGCGCGCACGCGAGAGAAGCAGACGATCACGGCGGCGGCGAGGGCGGCCGCGAGCGCGTCGGACGCCGAGGGTCAGCGCGGCTTCACCATGATCGAGGTGCTGGTGACCCTGGCGGTCACGCTCATCGGCCTGGCCGGCCTGATGGCGCTGCATCACGTGGTCTCGGAGGGCAACAGCAGCGCGGGGCGCACCACCGAGGCGTCCGCCATCGCCGAGACCGCGCTCGAGGAGGTGCGGCAGCTCGCCTTCGCGCAGATCGAGACCCAGTTCGGGACCGCGCCCATCGACGCCGAGCTGGAGGACGCGACCGGCAAGGGCGACCACGTCTACCGGCGACGCCTGCTGATCGAGCCGATCGACGCCGTGTCGCCCGATCTGTTCCGCGTGCGCATCGAGGTGTCGTGGACCGAGGACGGCGCCGCGGCCGGCTCCGACGAGGGCGCCCACGACCACACCTTCGTGCTCGAGACCTTGCGCACCCGGCAGGAGGTCATGTGACGCGGCCGCGCGGCAGGCGCGACCGGCGCGGCGAGCGCGGCTTCACGCTCATCGAGCTCATGATCGGCATGGTGCTGACCGGGCTGGTGATCAGCTTCATCTTCATCATCTCGGGCAAGATGTCGTCGGCCTACTTCGGTCAGACCCAGGTCGCCGAGGTGCAGCAGACGCTCCGCAGCGCGCGCGCCGCCATCGCGGCGGACGTGCGCCAGGCCGGCTTCTTCGTGTCCAACGGATTCCGCACCGCGGCGCTGGGCGACACCAGCGCGGTCCTGCGGCCGCTACAGGTCGTCAACAACGCCGACGGCACCGGACCCGACGTCCTGCGCGTGTTCTACGCCGATCCGTCCGCCGGCTCGCGGGTGCGGGCCATCGACGCCGCGCGCGCCATCGCCGACGTGGACTCGACCGCCAGCTTCGCCGAGGGCGACGTGGTCGTGCTGGTCAACTCCGCCATCACGTCGGCCGCCGAGAGCGGCGGGACCGGCACGGTGACGTACGCCGCCTGCGTGGTCAAGGTGACCAGCATGGACGCCGGCGCGCCCGGGCGCCTCCACTTCGAGGGCGTGGGCGGCTCCGGCGCGCCCTACAACGTGGCCGACAACGCCCAGTGCACCGAGGTGGCCGACGCCACCACCAACGAGCAGCCGCGGCCCGACACCGTGGTCTACCGCTTCGTCGGGCGCAGCTACCGCATCGATCCGGACCGCAAGGAGCTGGGCGTGCTGCAGGGCTCGCCGAGCGGCGAGCTGGTCGACGGCGACTGGACCGACCTCGCGCTCGGCGTGACCACGCTCCAGGTCGCCAGCCGCTTCTTCGAGGACGACGACACCGCCGATCTCGACGGAGACGGCGACCCGGAGCAGGACTGGTACTCGGCCGAGGGACAGGAGAGCACCGACCCGACCGGCGAGCGACCGGCCGGCGCGGTGCTCATCGAGGTGCGCGTGACCGTGGAGGCGCGCAGCGAGCGCGGCACGCGCGCGGTGTCCAGCGCGCGCAGCGGGGCGATGATCGACGAGGATCAGCCGGACCACAACGCGATCGGCGACTGGCCGGGCGTGCAGCTGGCCGGGGTGGACGACGCGGACAGGCCCGAGGGCTACCGCGGCAACCACATCTACCGCTCCGCCGAGGCGCTGGTCGACCTGCGCAACCTGGGGGTGGGAGAATGAGGCGGCGAGTGACGGCGGCGCAGGGCGGCTTCACGCTGCCCGAGCTCATGGCGATCGTCGCCATCATCGGCATCCTGTCGACCGGCGCGGTGATCACGCTGCGCCGGCCGCAGGACCCCGGTCACGGCGCGATCCGCATGGCCAACGCGGTGCGCGAGTGCGCCCGGGTCGCCCTCGAGCGCGGGCCGGTCCGCTCCGACGTGGCCCTCGCGCTGGGCTCGGCCGCGCGCGCCCGCCTGGTCGTGAAGCCGCTGACCGGCAGCACGGCCCAGGACGTGACGGTCGAGGTGCTCGAGGAAGAGGACGCACCGTCCACCGCGGCCAGCTGGGGACCGGTCAGCCGGTTCCGCTTCTCCGGGGCGATCCGGGTGGCGGGCTACCGCACGTCGGGAGAGCTGACCCGGGGCCTCGGGCCGGAGGTGACGGTCGGCACCGACGAGGTGGTGGCGGAGTGCCGGCCCAACGGCTCGGTCGATCCGATGACCTATTACCTCGACGGCGACGGCAGCGCGTCGGAGCGGGCACGCGTGGTCGTGCTCCCGCTCCGGGGCGAGGCGGTCGCCATGGACGGCTGGTGACGTATCGGAGCTCGAGGACAGCCATGAGCCGGGAACGCAATGGAGGCGAGGTGCGCGTGGGCGGCATGGGGCCGCGCCGCGCGCCCGGCGCCGCCGCCGTGCCCGAGCCGCCCGAGGCGAGCTTCTGGCTCGAGCGCACGCCGCTGCCCACCGCGCGGCGGCCCGGCACCGCACCCGCCGCGCCCGCGGCCGGTCGCGGGCGCTCGGCGCTGGCCCCGCCCGGAACCGTCTGCCCCAAGTGCGACTCGCCGCTGTCTCCGTCGGAGCCGGCCTGTCCGTCGTGCGGGCTCAAGCGCGCCATGTTCAACCGCTACCGGGCCGGCCACGGCGACCGCGCGCCGGCGTCGCTCGACAAGCTCTGGCGCCACCTCGAGGCGCGCTGGTCCGACCCCGAGCTGCACGAGCAGTTCCTGGCCCAGGTCTCGGTGTGCGGCGCCTATGCCTACGCGGCGTCGCGCTACCGGCGCGCGGCCCGCGAGCGCCAGAGCGACGCGATCGCCAAGCTGCAGCTCGAGCGGCTCTCGCGCATGGTGCACGCGGTGATGGCGGTGTCGTCCGTGCGTCACGGTCGCGAGCGCGCGGCCCACCCGTACCGAGCGCTCGCGATCATCGTGGTCCTGCTCGCTCTGGGCGGCGTGACCTCGCTCTACATGTTCCGGCGCCACAGCGCGCAGGCGCAGGAGAGCATCGACCGGGTGCCGCCCTCCATCATGGTGAAGCGCGGCCACAACGTCGACACCGACGGAAAGGCGGCCCGGCCGTTCGGCGGGCTGCGCGCCCACGGCGCCCGGGGCGGCGCACAGCTGCGCCGGCGCGGGGCGGCCGACGAGGCGCGCGGCGACGAGGCGCGCGGCGACGATGCGCGCGGCGACGATGGACGCAGCGACGAGGCGGGCGCCGACGAGGCGCGCCCCGACGGACGCGGCGACGAGGCGCGCGCCGACCAGGCGCGGCCGGATGAGGCGCAGGCCGAGAGCGGCGAGACGGCCGGGCCCGAGGGCGAACCGGCGGCGGGGAGTGAGTGACGTGAGGCGGAGCAGGAACATGCGGTTTGGTTTGCCCCTGGCAGGGGCGTGCATCTCGGTCATCGCGCTGTCCATGGCCAGCAAGCCGGACGTGGAGGCCATCCAGGTGGTGGACGACGGCTGCCCGAAGACCTCGGCGTCGACCAACCAGAACGGCACCGTGCTGCAGGGATTCGCGGCGACCGGGACGGGCGGCGTGGTCTACGACAACTCCGACTCCAGCCTCAAGCTCCAGAAGCAGGGCGGGAGCTTCAAGGCCGTCACCATGGGCATCACCGACAGCCACAACGTGTCGTGCGCCGGTGACTTCGACGAGGACGGCTGGACGGACCTGGTGGTCGGTCAGTCGGGCAACCTGTTCATCTACTACTACCGCAATCGCACGGGGGAGAACGCGGCCCCCAACTGGACCGACCCGAACGCGGTCCGCACGCCCAAGTTCGTCCTGACGACAACGGTCGTGGCGGCCGGCACCTCGAGCGGCCACCTCGGCATGACGTGCGGCGACTTCGACGGCGACGGTCACCAGGACTTCCTCTACTACCGCTCCACCACCGACCCGCCGGTGGCCGCGCCCGAGGTGCAACGCCTCTACCGCGGCAAGGGCAACGGCACCTTCTACGCGGCCTACGCGCCGATGGTCACCCCGTCGCAGATGCCGCTCCACTCGTGGACCGGGACCAACTCGGTGTCCTACGACTACAACGGCGACGGCTGGCTCGACGTCCTGTACGGCGGCAAGAAGGCGAGCGCCGCCACCACCGGCTCCGTCTCGGTCCTGCTCAACAACTGCCCCACGCTCAAGAAGCCGGGCGTGGCGTGCGCGGTGAACCCGCAGTTCACCGTGCAGGACGTCATCACCGGCAAGAACCTCGGCGCCAAGGGCATCGACGCCCTGACCGCCGCCGACTACACCGGCGACGGCATCCTCGACCTCCTGGCGGGCTCGCCCAGCATGTGCGCCAACTTCAACCTGTGGCCGGGACTGTCGGGCGGCGGGTTCGCCTCCACCCCGCAGACGGTGCCGGGCGTGGGCGCGGCCACCGCGATCGTGTCGGCCGACTTCTCGCTCGACGGCAAGCCCGACTTCGCGTGGGGCCGGGACGGCGTGGCCGGTGACTGCACGACCCAGGGCGGCAAGGCCTACTACCACCAGAACGCCGGCGGCGCGACGCCGTTCGCGGCCGGGTTCACGACGCAGCTGTCCGAGTACAACGTCGCGGTCCCCGGCACCGGCGTCAAGCTCACCGACTACGACGTGGGCGTGGGCCTCGACTACGACCACGACCCCGACCACACCACCGACGCGCTCATCGCCGACGGCAACAACTCCGGGCAGTACCTCCTGTTCGCCAACCGCGTGGTGGCGAACTACGTCGCGTGCGGCGACGTCGGCTCCGGCGTGCTCGACCTGGGCGCCCAGGCCACCGCCGAGATGGTGGTGACCGCGGCGCGCATCTCGCCGACCATGAGCGTGCCGAGCGGCGCCTCGGTGAAGTTCTACATGTCCAACGAGGACCCGGCGTCCTGGGTGCTGGCCTCCCCGTGCGTGGACAAGGCGACCGACTACTGCGTCGCCTTCCCCAACTCGGCCGGGCGCACGGTCAGGTGGAAGGCCACCATGTGCTCGAACACGGCGCGCACGGTCACGCCGACCATCTCGGCGATCGCGATCAACTTCGACTACACGCCGGCCGAGAAGCACTTCCGCGGCGGCGTGGTGGTCGACAACGGCGTGGCCTACGTGGGTGCGTTCCGCCAGCCGGGCGACCGCGGCGACTTCTACGCCGCCAACGCCGGCCTGACCCACACCTACTGGGACGCGGCCGTCAAGCTCGACGCGATGAACGACTCGGCCCGCCACATCTACACGGTCAGCTCGAGCGGCGGCCAGCGGCTCGACTTCAACTCGTCGGCGGCGAGCAGCGCCGCACTGCGCGAGACGCTCGGCGTGGCCAGCGAGGACCAGGCGCTCGCGGTCATCGCGTGGCAGCGCTCGGCCCGCTTCGGACTGACCGGCGGCGGCTACATCAAGACCAAGATGGGCGCGGTCGAGACGTCGACTCCGGCCGTGCTCAGCCCGCCGACCCGTCCGCTCTGGTACCCGTACCTGACGCGGAGGGGCCAGCAGGAGATCGATGCCTTCATCGACAAGGAGAAGAACCGGCCGGTGATCGTCATGTTCGGCTCCAAGGACGGCCCGCTCCACGCGGTGCGCAGCGACCCGGCCCACATCGACAGCGCCGAGAGCGGCACCGAGGTGTGGGCCTACATGCCGGCGCGGGTGGCCGTCCGGCTGGTCGCCGACCGGGCCAGCGGCGTCATCAGCACCTTCGTCGACGGCTCGCCGACCCTGGCCGACGTACGCCTGTCCGACGGCAAGTTCCACACCGTCGCGATCGTGCCGGGCGGCAGCGGCTCGAGCGCGGTGTTCGCGCTCGACGTCACCGACACGCTCAACGGGACCTCGGGCGCCGTCTCCGGCCCGACGCCGCTGTGGGAGACCCTGCCCGGCGACGACCTGGTCGGCGCGGGCCAGGCCAAGCCGGCGGTCGCGCGGGTGCGGATCGGCGGGGCCGAGCACTTCATCGCCATCCTGGCCACCGGGCCGGCGCGCGACAACCCGAGCAAGCCCTACACCAAGGGGCGAGACGTGGTGGCGATCGACATCGCGACCGGCCAGCGCGTGTGGCGCTTCCGCACCGCCTGCCCGGTGACCGGCGACCCGGTGGTGTTCGAGACCGACGACGAGGCCGAGCCCAGCGGCGCCGAGCTGGACGGCTTCATCGACCGCGTGGTCCTGGCCGACTCGTGCGGCTACGTCTACAAGGTCGACCCGGGGGTGTCCTTGACCGGCTCCGGCGCGGCCGACGGCTGGATCGACTCGCGCGACTTCGGCACCATCTCCACCGGCACGACCGATCCGGCCGGCCACGCGGTCGAGGCGCTGTTCTCCACCCGCTACACCTCCGGCGCCATCGGCGCCGAGCGCCCGATCGCCGGCACCATCGGCACCCGCATCGACAACACCGGCCGGGTGGTGCTGTTCTTCGGCACCGGCGGCCTGGAGAACTACGACCCGGCCAAGCAGAACGAGTTCTACGCGGTCTACGCCGACACCGGCGAGATCCGCAACAAGCTGGTCGGCGCGTGCACCGGCGGGCGCTGCGAGAAGTTCTACGGCGGCGTGGTGGTATCGACCGAGCAGGTGCTCCTGACCCGTGCGATCGATCCGCCGATCGGCACGCAGACCTGCGAGCTCGGCAACTCCGACGTCACCGGGCTCGACCTCGACGATCTACAGGTGCAGCTCTCGGTCACCACGGGCTCCGCCTCGGTGTCATCGCTGTTCGGCCACGGCGGCGCGGTCTACTTCACCACCCTCGGCGGCGACGTCGTCCGGGTCGGCACGCCGGTGGCCTCGGAGGCCGGCGGCGAGCCCCAGGGCGGAGCCACCGGCGGCGACAACGGCGGCCAGAACGGCCAGGGCACGCAATCGGGCCCCCTCGGGATCCTCGGGTGGCGTCAGGTCCTGTAGCCGGATAGCAGCGGCGCGCGGTCTGCGCCCGGGCAGCTACGGGCTGCCCGGGTTGCCCATGCGGCTGCGCTTCCGTCCGTACAGGAGATAGATGATGAGCCCGAGCACCAGCCACACGGCGAAGCGCCAGTGGTTCGAGCTCGGCAGGCCCCAGATCAGCCACAGGCAGGTCACGATGGCCAGGATCGGCGTCACCGGATAGAGGGGCACGCGGAACGGCCGCGGCCGGTCCGGATCGATGAAGCGAAGCGCGATGACGCCGCCCGAGACCAGGGCGAACGCGAACAGCGTGCCGATGTTGGTCAGGTGCAGGGCCTGGCTCTGGGTCATGAAGGACGGAAGGATCGCGACCCCGGCGCCGGTGAGGATGGTGCTGAGGTAAGGCGTGCGGAAGCGCGGGTGAATGCGCGAGAACATCCTGGGCAGGAGCCCGTCGCGCGCCATGACCATGAAGATGCGCGTCTGGCCCAGCTGGAACACCAGCAGCACCGCCGTCATCGCGATCATGGCGCCCAGCGCGATGACCAGCGCCGCGCTGTTCAGGCCGACGTTGCGCAGCGCGTGGACCAGCGGGTCGCCGCCGGCGAGCTGATTCCACGGCACCAGCCCGGTCGTGACCACCGCGGTCACGATGTAGAGCACGGTGCAGATGATGAGCGACGCGATCATCCCGCGCGGGACGTTGCGCTGCGGGTTGGTCGTCTCCTCGGCGGCGGTCGAGACCGCGTCGAAGCCGATGTAGGAGAAGAAAGCGAGCGACGCGCCGGCCCAGATGCCGTGGAACCCGTTGGGGGCGAAGGGCACCCAGTTGGCCGGCTTGACGAAGAACGAGCCGATCGCGATGAAGGCAGTGAGGAGCAGGAGCTTGAGGACCACCATGGCCGAGTTGAGGCGCGCGCTCTCGCGCACGCCCAGCACCAGCACGATCGTGATGAAGACCGTGATGAGCGCGGCCGGCAGGTTGAAGGCGACCACGTAGCCACCGATGGTCGGCGTGTGCGCGGTGAAGGCGGCCGACGCGGCGGTCTGCACGTCGGTCGCCATCCAGTCGGGGAAGTCGACCCCGAACGCGCCGCGCAGGAAGGACCGGAAGTGATCGGCCCAGCTCTGCGCCACATAGATGTTGCCGATCGCGTACTCGATGATGAGGTCCCAGCCGATGATCCAGGCGACCACCTCGCCGAACGCCACGTACGAGTAGGTGTAGGCGCTGCCGGCGATGGGCACCATCGCCGCGATCTCGGCGTAGCACAGGGCGGCGAAGCCGCAGGCCACCGCGGTCAGGAGGTAGCTCACGGCCAGCGCCGGGCCCGCGACCGCGCCGGTGTCGCCGACGCTGGAGAAGATGCCGGCCCCCACGATCGCGCCCACGCCGAGCATGGTCAGGTCGAAGGCGCCGAGGGTTCGCCTGAGCTCCTGGCCCGGCCGCTCGGCGTCTGCCTCGCATTCCACCACCGTCTTGCGCCGGAACATGGAGCTGAGCTGCACGGCCGCACGGTGCCTGCATCTGACCGCGCGAGTCAAGCGCTCATCGAATCTCGTAGATGACCGCGTCTCCGTACAGCTGCGCGCGGTCCGCGGCCCGCCCCACGAGGGCCACGCGATGCGCGCGGGACAGCGCCGCCAGCGCCGCGCGGCCGTCGCGCGCGTGATCGCGCGCGCGCTCGAACACGACGAGGAAGCGCCGCTCGCCGGCCAGCTCGGCCTCCGGCGTGTTCAGAGGATAGGCGGTGCAGGGCGAGTACCAGCCGATGTGCGACACCTGGCCGGTCAGCGCGGCGCAGCGCCCGGGCCCGGCGGCGCGGCGCAGCTCGGCGGCGGCCGCGACCAGGACCTGGCGCTCGTCGCGCAGCCGGGTGTAGCGCGCGATGTTGACCTGGTCGGTGACCGCCGCCGCCGCCACCAGCGCGAGCCCGGCGACGACGCCCAGCCGCACCGCGCCGCGCGGCGCCGCCCACGTGCACAGCGCCGCGGCGCCGATGAGGGTGAGCCCGGCGACGCCGAACAGGAAGTAGCGGAACTCGGCGTGGGCGAAGAGGCCGGTCGCGGCGATGTGGAACACCGAGGCCACCCACAGGAAGGCGGTCGCGCGGTCCTCGGCGGGAGGCCGGCTGTGGCGGCGCTCGCGGCGCAGCCGCACCAGGCAGCGCGCGCCCTGGACCGCGCCGATGACGACCAGGACCAGCAGCACCGCCCCGCCCTCGAGCGCGAGCGCGGCGGGGAGCTGGACCAGCCCCTGGCCGAGATAGGCGCGATGGGCTGCGTCGCCGCTGGCCTGCAGGATCCCGATCGGGCTGCCCGTCTCGCGCACCGAGTGGATGACGTGGGGCGCCACCAGCAGCGCGAACAGCCCGGCCGTGGCCAGCGCCAGCCAGCGGCCGGCGGCCAGCGGGCGCCACCAGGCGGCGGCCGCCGCGACCGCGATCCCGACCAGCGACGTGCACAGGCCGTAGCGCAGGTAGAACGCGCCGGCGGCCAGCGGGGCGGCGGCGAGCAGCCACGGGCCCGGCCGCCCGCCCTCGCCGCGCCGGCCCAGCTGGCCCATCACCACGACCACCAGCACCGTGAGCACGAGCAGCGCCGGCACGTCGGACAGGATCTCGGCGCCGCGGCGCTGGAAGCCGAACGACGTGACCATGGCCAGCGCCGCCCACGCGGCCGGCCAGCGGCCCAGCGCGCGCGCGCCGAGCAGGCGATAGGCCAGCAGGAAACCGACGCTGCACAGGACGACGATCGATCGCAGGTCGCGCTCGGTCGGGCCCAGGAGGAGACCCGCCGCGGCCAGGAGCTTCATGCCGACCGAGCGGTGGAGCTCGAAGCCGCTGGCCGGCGTGCCGGCCAGGACCTCGCGCCCGCCGCCGGCGTAGATGGCCTCGTCGTGCCCGAGCGGGGCGTCGACGGCGATCTGGCGGGCCAGCGCGGCGACCAGGAGCGCGATGGCGGCGGCGAACAGGACCAGGTCGCGGCGCGGGCCGCGCCTCGCCCCGCTTTCGGCGCCGGCGCCAGGCATGGCCATCAGTACCACATGAGGCCGAGGAGCAGCGCGCTGTGCCCGATGAAGCCGCCGTCGAACAGCGCCCCGGTGGCCACCAGCTCGACGTCGAGCGCGAAGATGCCGCGGCGAAACAGGTCGTAGCCGCCGCCGACGATCACGGCGGGCCCGTTGCGCCGGGTGCCCTCGCGCTCGGGGCCGTTGCGGCCCTCCTGCTCGCGGAAGGTGGCCGCGCCGAGGCCGGCGCGCAGCCACAGGACCTCGCGCACGTAGACCTGCGCGCCGAGGGTGAGCGTGGCGTGCGAGTTGAAGATCGTCTCGCTGCCGGCCTCGTCCTTGAGGTTGACCAGGTAGCCGCCTCCCTCGAGCTCCAGCTGCCACAGGAGGTCGGGCGTGGCGCTGGTGCCGACGCGGATGTTGAGGTCGCCGCCGACTCCCTTCTTGGAGTCGAGCTCGCCGGTGCCGAGGAAGAGCGAGGGACCGAGGCCGAGGCCGAGGGCGAAGCCGCCGCGCCGCGGCCGGGCCTCGCTCTGGCCGTAGCCGTCGGCGGCGGCCGGCGCGGCCGCGAGCAGGAGCGCCGCCAGGCCGGCCACGACGGCGAGGAGGCGCGCCGCCCTCCCTCGCCCGGCGGTGCCGGCGGCGGATCTGGCGCCGCGGCGGCTCACCGGGGCCTGGTCGGCGGGACGACCAGCGCGGGCGAGGACATCCTGCCGCACAGGTGCGGCTGGTCGGGCAACATGAGCCGCTCGACGTACTCGCCGCGCAGGATGTGGCGCTCGATCAGCTCGGGCACGTCCTCGACGGTGACGTGGCCGTACCAGACCTGCTCCGGGTACACGACCACGGTCACGCCGGTCTCGCACTGATCGAGGCAGCCGGCGTTGTTGGCCCGCACCGCCCCCTTGAGGCCGAGCGCGGCCAGGCGCTTCTTCAGCTCGTCGCGCACCTGTTCGGCGCCCTTGTCCTTGCAGCAGCCCTTCGGGTTGCCGGGCGGGCGCTCGTTGACACAGACGAAGACGTGGCGCTGGAACCCCGGCATGCGGCTAGTGGTCCTTCTTGCCGCCGCCCCGACCCAGCCGCACGTTGTCGAGCTCCTCGAAGTAGAGGTCGATCTCCTCGTCGGTGTTGTAGAAGTGCGGCGCGATGCGGATGCCCGCGCCCGGGCGGTGGTCGCAGAAGAAGCGGCGGCGGTTGAGCTCGCGCGCGACGTCGGCCGAGCCGACGAAGTCGAACACCACCGAGCCGGCGCGCCGCTCCGGCGGGCGCGGCGTGTGCAGCGCGAACTTGCGCTCGTCCACCAGCTCGATGACCCGCTCGGTCGCGCGCAGGCTCTTCTCGCGGATCGCGCGGGCGCCGATCTCGCCCACGATCTCGGAGCCGGCGCGCGCCTGGTAGAGCGGCGCGATGGCCGGCGTCCCGCCCATGTAGCGCCACACCGAGTCGGCGTAGGTCTGGCCCGGCATGGTGAACGCGAACGGCGCCTCGTTGCCGAACCATCCGGTCACGCGCGGCTCGAACTGGCCGATGAGATCGCGCCGCACATAGAGGTAGGCCGCGCCGGGCCCGCCGCACAGGTACTTGACCGAGCCGCCGCACGCGAACGCCACGCCGAGGTCGACCACGTCGATCGGCATGACTCCGGCCGACTGGTAGACGTCGAGGATGACGTGGGCGCCGACCGAGGCGGCCTTGGCCGCGATCGCCTTGATGTCGAACACGAACGCGGAGCGGTACGAGACGTGCGAGATCGGCACCGCCACGGTGCGCTCGTCGATGGCGTCGAGCACCGCCTGGGTGGCGACCTCGACCCCGTCGGGCGACGGCACCACCACGACCTCGGCCCCGCGCCGCTCCTCCGCCTTCCACACGTACGACACCGACGGAAACTCGAGCCCGGTGTAGACGATCTTGTTGCGGGCCGGCGTGTACTCGAGGCAGGAGGCGAGCACCGCGTTGATGAGGGAGACGTTGGTGAACATCGTCACCGTCCCCTGCGGCGCGGACAGGATCTTCTCGACGCGAGCCGCGGCCCGATCCACCTCGGGCAGCCAGTCGTCCCACGCGGTGATCGACTTGCGGTGCCAGAGCTCGAGGAACTCCTCCATGTACTCGGCCGTCTTGATGGGCAGGCAGCCCAGCGAGTGGGAGATGAAGTAGACCGAGTCCTCGAGCGCCGGGAACTCGCTGCGCCAGCGCAGCAGCGGATCGGCCGACTCGTCGGCCGCCCGCGCCGGGCGGGCCTCGACCTCGATCTCCACCCTGGGCTCGATCTCGAGTCTCGGCTCGGCCCTGGACTCGACCTCGACGCTGGACTCGACGCCGCCCCTGGACTCGATGTCGACCTTCCGGCCGCCGCCGGCGCCGTTACCCGACTTCTTGTGCCTGCCGTTGTTGGTCATCGCCCTCCGCTCGCTCCGCTCAGGGTCCGCTCAGGGTGGTCAGCCGTGGTAGCCGGTATCGGAGCCGCCGGCCAGCATTCGCTCGGTCCAGTCGGCGAACAGCTCGTCGCGCACCGCCCACAGCCTGGGGAAGAAGCGCTGCTTCATGCCGTGTGCCAGGAGGTCGGAGGGCTTGCCCTTGAGCGAGGGCGTGCCGACGCCGATGATGCGATACACCAGCATCAGGTGGCGGTGGCGCCAGGCCTGGAGCAGCTGGTCGTAGTCGACCAGCCCCTCGGCCAGCGCGAACATCTCGTGCTGCTCCTCCGGCTCCTCGTAGATCTGCCGCAGGCTGAGGGCGCGCCGATCGAGCACCGCCTCGAAGGCCGGCCACATGACCTCGCCCGGCAGGCGGAGCAGGGTCTTGAAGCCGGGAGACTCCTGGCCGCTCCCGCGGCCCAGCCCGGCGCGGACCGTCATGTAGGCCTTGGGCGACATGGTGTCGAGCAGGTCCAGCTGCTGGGCGACGAGGCGCTGGATGCGCCCGATGCGGCGCAGCGTGCTGGTGGCCAGCGCGATCTGGTCCTGGCCCAGGAGGTCGGCCATGTGGCGCACCTCGAACTCGACGAGCTTCATCCACAGCTCCGCCACCTGGTGCACGATCTGGAACTGCATCTCGTCGTGGCAGGAGAGCTCGTCCGGGCTCTTCTGCAGGGCGAGCAGGCCCTCGGTGCGGATGTACTTCTCGTACTCGGTGAGCGCCATCGGTCGGCCTATAGCACAGGGCCGCGGCTCTGGTCGCCGCAACGCTCGCCCCATGCTCGCACAGATTTTTGATTCAATTCGACTTTTTTGATTTTTTTAGCACTCTCCCCCCAGGGATTGACAAGCGCCCCGCCGGTGACTATCCGTTGGGCCAACTTTTCGCAATTGCGAGGAAACACGACCATGAAGATCCGACCCCTGCATGACCGCGTGCTCATCAAGCGACTGGACGAGGAGAGCAAGACGTCCGGTGGACTCTACATCCCCGACACCGCCAAGGAGAAACCGATCCAGGGCAAGGTCGTGGCCGTCGGCGCCGGCAAGCGCGACAAGGACGGCAAGATCATCGCCCTCGACGTCAAGGCGGGCGACAAGGTGCTGTTCTCCAAGTACAGCGGCACCGAGGTGAAGATCGACGGCGATGAGCACCTGATCATGCGCGAGGAAGACCTCCTCGCGGTGCTCGACTGACCGGCCCCGGACGCGAAGGGAATCGACAGATGGCAGCCAAGGATATCGTCTTCTCCTCTCAGGCCCGCAACGAGATCGCCAAGGGCCTCAACATCCTCGCCAACGCGGTGAAGGTCACCCTCGGCCCGCGCGGCCGCAACGTGGTGATCGAGAAGTCGTGGGGCGCGCCGACGGTCACCAAGGACGGCGTGACCGTGGCCAAGGAAGTGGAGCTCGAGAACAAGCTCCAGAACATGGGCGCCCAGATGATGCGCGAGGTCGCGTCCAAGACCTCCGACACCGCCGGCGACGGCACCACGACCGCGACGGTGCTGGCCCAGGCGCTGTTCGCCGAGGGCTCGCGGCTGGTCGCCGCCGGGGTCAACCCGATGGACATCAAGCGCGGCATCGAGGCGGCGGTCGCCGCCATCGTCGAGTCGCTCAAGAAGCTGTCCAAGCCGACCAAGGGCAAGCAGGAGATCGCCCAGGTGGGCACCATCTCGGCCAACGGCGACGAGGGGATCGGCACCATGATCGCCGACGCCATGGAGAAGGTGGGCAAGGAGGGCGTGATCACGGTCGAGGAAGCCAAGACCATGGAGAGCGAGCTCGACGTGGTCGAGGGCATGCAGTTCGACCGCGGCTACCTCTCGCCCTACTTCGTGACCGACGCCGAGCGCATGGAGGTCGTGCTTCAGGATGCGCTCGTGCTCATCCACGAGAAGAAGATCTCGAACATGAAGGAGCTCCTGCCGGTGCTCGAGCAGGTGGCCAAGGCCGGCAAGCCGCTCCTCATCGTTGCCGAGGACGTGGACGGCGAGGCGCTGGCCACGCTGGTGGTCAACAAGCTGCGCGGCACCTTGCAGGTGTGCGCGGTGAAGGCGCCCGGCTTCGGCGACCGCCGCAAGGAGATGCTGAAGGACGTCGCCACGCTCACCGGCGGCCAGGCGGTGACCGAGGACCTCGGGCTCAAGCTCGAGAACCTCACCATCACGGACCTGGGCAAGGCCAAGCGCATCACGGTCGACAAGGACAACACCACCCTGGTCGACGGCGCCGGCAAGAAGGCGGACATCGACGCGCGCGTGCGCACCATCCGCAAGCAGATCGACGAGACCACCAGCGACTACGACCGCGAGAAGCTGCAGGAGCGCCTGGCCAAGCTGGTCGGCGGCGTGGCGGTCATCCGGGTCGGCGCGGCCACCGAGGTCGAGATGAAGGAGAAGAAGGCCCGGGTCGAGGACGCGATGCACGCGACGCGCGCCGCGGTCGAGGAGGGCATCGTCCCCGGCGGCGGCGTGGCGCT
>Ga0126377_10000485_pt1 | contig 24129 bp, 37 predicted proteins | sample PanSoiMetPlot_22_FD_92647 | JGI IMG/M metagenome (GOLD analysis project Ga0126377, IMG submission 92647) | Tropical forest soil microbial communities from Panama - MetaG Plot_22 | ecosystem: Environmental > Terrestrial > Soil > Tropical forest > Bulk soil | place: Panama | collected 2016-02-17 | reverse complement strand
TTCACCGTTTTCTCTCCCCCGAATTTCTGAAGGTTTCTCCCCGATGAGTCTGGATGCCGGCGGCTACGGATATCGCCATCGAGTGCGGCGGGCGAAGCTGGCGCCCCGAGTCGAAGCCGGGATGGAACTCTGCTGGCGCTGCGGCAAACCGATCCCTGGCGGCGATCCGAATGCCTGGGATCTGGGGCACCTGGACGGCCATCCGAATGTCTATATGGGCCCGGAGCATCGGAGCTGCAACCGGGCGACCGCCGGGCGCAAGGCCCAGACCAAGACGCCGACCCGGCGTCTGCATTCGAGGAACTGGTGATGGCGCGCAAGGCGCTGACCGTGGTCGACGCGGTTCAGAGCGAACTCGATCAACTCGCCAAACGCGACAAATCCCTGGCTGTGAGCGGGTTTGCGGCCTCGGCCCTCGCTCTGGCCCGGGCCCTTGACGATCCCGACAACTCCGCGACCTCGAAATCGATGTGTGCCCGCTCGCTGCTCGATGTGCTCGACCGCCTGCGCGAGCTGGCGCCGACCGAGGAGAAGGACGACCAACTTGACGAACTCGTTGCTCGCAGGGCCAAACGACTTGCAAGGGGTGCAAAGGCCGCGAATAGCTAGCGTCCCGCCCTGCTCGACCTCCCAAGGCACCGAAGCCGCCGAGCTGGTGGCGATGGCGGGGATGGAGCTCGATCCGTGGGAGGAGTTCGTTCTGGTCCAGGCGCTGGGTGAACGCGAGGATCAGCGCTGGGCGGCATTCGAGGTCGGGCTGGTGGCGCCGCGCCAGAACGGCAAGAACGAGATCCTGATCGCCCGCGAGCTGGCGGGCCTCTTCCTGCTCGGGGAGCGGCTGATCATCCACTCGGCTCACCAGTTCGACACCTCACTGGAGGCCTTCCACCGGCTGCTTCGCTTCATCGAAGAGACGCCGGACTTCGATCGCCGGGTGAAGCGCGTATCGCGCTCTCACGGCGAGGAGGGGATCGAACTGCACTCGGGGCAGCGCGTCCGCTTCCGCACCCGGACCAAGGGCGGCGGCCGTGGCTTCACCTCCGACTGCCTGATCCTCGATGAGGCGATGGAGATCTCCGAGATGGCGCATGGTGCGCTGCTCCCGACCCTCTCGGCGCGACCGAATCCGCAGGTCTGGCTGACCGGCTCGGCCGTCGACCAGTGGGTGCAGCAGAACGGCGTTGTCCTGGCCCGGATCCGCGAACGCGGGCTGAAGGGCGACGATCCCTCACTCGCCTACTTCGAGTGGTCGATCGACTGCGAGAACCCCGAGAAGGTGGGGAATCGCGCCGAGGACCCCCAGGAATGGGCCCAGGCAAACCCGGGGCTCGGGATTCGGATCTCGGCCGAACACATCGAGCACGAGCGCCACTCGATGGACCCGCGGACCTTCGCGGTCGAGCGTCTCGGCGTCGGCGACTGGCCGGCGATCGACGGCGGCGGGGGAGTGATCGACCAGGAGGTCTGGGGCGGAATCGCTGATCGCCATGCAAAACCCGGCGATCCGGTCTGCTTTGCCTTCGATGTCAACCCGGATCGCTCATTCGCCTCGATCGGCGTCTCGGGGCTGGATGGAGAGACCATTCCCGCCGAGGTCGTCGCCCATCGTCGCGGAACCGGCTGGGTGGCGGCGCGGATCGAGGAGCTGGTCGCGAAGCACGACACCGACGAGGTGATCTGCGATGGCGTCGGCCCGGCCGCCTCATTGGTCACCGAGATCGAAAACCGCGGCATCGAGGTGAAAACGGTCACCGCGAAGGAGCACGCACAGGCAGCCGGTGCCTTCTTCGACGCCTGCGAGCAGGGAACGCTCCGCCACCTCAACCAGCCCGAGCTGAATGCCGCGATCAAGGGCGCGGTCAAACGCCCGCTGGGTGATGCCTGGGCCTGGTCGCGGAAGTCATCTTCGGTCGACATCTCGCCGCTGGTCGCCTGCACCCTCGCCCATTGGAGCGTTGCCGAGAATCAGTCCCACGCAGAGCCCTGGGTGATGGTCGGGGCATGAAAGGAACGTCTTGACGGCAGTTGGCCTCGCACTCTTCGGCTTCATCGTCTTCCTGGCGGGCGTCGGCCTGATCTACCCGCCCGCGGTGCTGCTCATCGCCGGCGCGGTGATCACGGCCTTCGGCCTCTTCGCGGTCGGATTCGGAGGCGCCAGTGAGTAGATCGAATCTCTGGTCGGCGCTGACCCGCGATTCCTCGCTGACACTCAGCGAATACGCGGAGCTGCTGAGCTTCAACAGCAATCTTTATCCGTTCTGGCTCGGCACCGCGGCGGAGACGCTAGGCGCCAAGCAGGAGGAAATCCAGCCGACGTTCGCCGGCTTCACGAATCAGCTCTTCCGAGCCAACCCGATCGTCTTCGGCTGCATGATGGCGCGGCTCTCGCTGTTCTCAGAAGCCAATTTCAAGTTCCGGCGTCTCTCCAAAGGCCGACCGGGAGAACTGTTCGGGACCCCAGCGCTCCTGCCGCTCGAGGAACCTTGGCCCGAAGCCTCGAGCGCGGATCTGCTGAGGCGGATGATCACCGACGTCGACCTGGCCGGCAACTTCTTCGCCTCCAAGCGCAATGGGCGCCTGCTGCGGATGCGGCCCGACTGGGTGACGATCGTCCTCGGCAGTCGCCTCCCAGGAAAGACCGATGTGGGCTATGGGGACCTCGACGTCGAACCGGTCGGCTATATCTACGAGCCGGGCGGCAAGGCGGGCGATGGAGCGCCGATCGTCCTCAACGCCGACGAAGTCGCTCACTTCGCCCCGATCCCCGATCCGGTCTACGCCTTCCGTGGGATGTCGTGGCTGCAGCCGATCCTCCGCGACATCATGGGCGATCAGGCGGCGACCGAACACAAGCTGAAATACCTCGAGAGCGGCGCCACTCCGAACGCGGTGATCAAGCCTGAGGCGAAATTCCCGCCGGAGAAATTCCAGAAATTCAAAGAAATCTTCGAAGAAAGCAAGGGCAACCCGTACGGGACGCTCTTCCTCGGTGGCGGGGCCGACTACACGGTCGTCGGCAACGATATGACCAAGGTCGACTTCAAGGCGATCCAGGCCCTGGGCGAGAACCGGATCTGCGTTGCGGCCCGCGTGCCGGCGATCATCGCCGGAGTCGCCGAAGGACTCGAGTCCTCGACCTACTCCAATTTCGCCCAGGCCCGCCGGGCCTTCGCGGACGGCACGATCTCGCCGCTGTGGTCGGATGCCTGCAAGGCGCTCGCGCCGCTGATCGAAGTGCCCGAAGGCGCCGAACTCTTCTACGACTCCCGCGACATCCCCTATCTGCGCGAGGACCGCGCCGACGAAGCTGACGGCCAAATCAAGCAGGCCACCGCGGTGAAGACCTATGTCGATGCCGGCTACACGCCGGAGTCGGCCACAGCGGCCGTCGCCGCCAACGATCTCGGCCTCCTGGTCCACACCGGTCTCGTCAGCGTCCAGCTTCAGAAACCAGGCGAAGAACAAGCGCCGGCGCCGTCCAATGGCAAAGGCGACCCAACGACAGTCCCCGGCCCACAGCAGCAGTGAAGAAGGAGAAAGGACCCATGCCTCCCACCGACCAACTCATCCGCGCCCGCATTCCGGGGCTCGAGCTGCGCGCCGCCGAGGAAGACGGCGGGATGCCCCGGCTCACCGGCTACATGCTGCGCTTCAATGAATGGGCCGAGATCGACAGCGTCTTCGAGGGCCATTTCATGGAGCGGATCGCACCAGGAGCGATCACGAAGACCATGCAGGAGAATCGCGACTCGATCAAGATTCTCTTTCAGCATGGGATGGATCCCACGGTCGGCGAAAAGCCGATCGCCCCGAGTGAACTGATCGCCGACGAACGGGGCCTGCGCTACGACGACCCCGAGCTCTTCGACGCCGGGTATGTGCGGGACCTGGTCCCGGCGCTGAAGGCGAGCCAGTTCGGCTCGAGCTTCAAATTCACGGTGACCTCGGAGGACTTCAACAAGAGCCCCGAACGCTCCGACGAGAACCCCGAAGGCATCCCGGAGCGGACGATCACCGAAATGCGACTCTATGAGGGCGGGCCCGTCACCTTCCCGGCCTATGAGGGCTCGAGCGCCGGTGTTCGCTCGCTCACCGACCGCTTCCGCCACTACACCTTCGAGGAGGCCGAGGAGCTCTTCGAGAGCTGGGTGAAGCGGGAGCCGGAGCGCGTTCGGGCGCTGCTGCTCGAGAAACCCGCCGAGAAGGACTCAAAAGATACGTCCGACGACTCTGCTAGCAATTCCGACCAGCACTCCCATGGGGCCGAGAAAGGCTCTCACTCCAAGGCGGGCCGCTCGAAGTCGAAGTTCAGAACCCTCGCCAAACCAGCGCCCGAGTGGCAGCTGAGCAACAAGGAGTGAGCCCATGAATATCGAGGAACTCGAAGCCCGCGAGGCGGAGTTGAAATCCCGCGTCCAGGAGCTTTTCAAGGAACGACAGTCCGGTGACCTCACCGACGACGACCGCACCGACTGGGACGAATCCAACTCCGAGCTGGAGACCGTCCGCACCGAGCTCGATGAGAAGCTCGCGATGCGCAAGCGCGTCGAGGAACTCGCCGGCAAGCCGGAGAACCGCGAGGAAGAGCGGGCGAACTTCCAGACCCGCAAGCCTGACCGGGTCTCCGACTCCGAGATCTGGGACCTGAGCACGATCCGCTCATCGGTCTCCTCGCCGCAGCAGGCCACCCGCGAGCTGCGTGACCGCGCCAAGCGGGCCGTCGAGCTCGCGGTCTTCCCGCAGGAGAACATCAAGCGGGAGGATGCCCAGGAGCACATCGAGCGTCTGCTCGAGCGCTGCGACAGCGACCGCGGCGACCTCTCCCAGCACCTGCTCGAAACCGGCAGCCCGGAGTACCGCAGGGCCTTCGGCAAGTCCCTGCAGGGCGTGCCGCTCAGCCCCGAGGAGGCTCGCTCGGTCAGCCGCGCCCTGGGGATCGCCGAAGGGAAAACCGGGAACTTCGCGGTTCCCTTCACCCTCGACCCGACGATCATCCCGATCAGCAACTACGTGGTCAATCCGATCCGGAAAGTCGCCAACGTGAAGCCGATCACCGGCAACACCTGGAAGGGCGTCACGTCGGGGGCGATCACGGCCGCGTACGCGACGGAGGGCAAAGAAGCCGGCGACAACGCGCCCGAACTCGCGCAGCCGGAAATCGCGGCCAAACGGGCGCAGGCGTTCGTCCCCTACTCGATCGAGGTCGGGCAGGACTGGGGCCAGCTCGAGGCCTCGATGGCGCAGCTGCTCGCCGATGCCAAGGACGTCCTCGAGGCGACCGAATTCCTCGAAGGAACGGGGGAAGGCGAAAAACCGGCGGGCATCGCGAAAGGCGCGACCGAATTGGTCGAAACCGCGACGGAAAAAGCGTTCGCGATCGCCGACGTCTACACGCTGGAAGAAGCGCTGCCTCCGCGGTGGAGGACCAAAGGGCGCTTTCTCGCCAATCGCGGCATCTACAACAAGGTGCGCCAGTTCGACACCGCCGGCGGCGCCGGCCTCTGGCACTACATCGGTGAGTCGCTCGGTCAGGAAGGGAATGCGGGCACGCTGCTCGGCTACCCGGCCCACGAGCTCTCGACGATGCAGGCCACGGTCACCCAGGGCAAAACGATCGCCTTCTTCGGAGACTTCTCCGAATTCGTGATCGTCGAGCGACTGGGGATGACGGTCGAACTGATCCCGACCCTGTTCGGGAAAGAAAACGCCCGACCGACCGGCCAGCGCGGGCTGTACGCCATCTGGCGCAACGGCTCCAAAGTGGTGAACAAAGCCGCCTTCCGCGGGCTGAAAGTCAAATAGTCCCTAGCTGAGAGCGGGCGGGTCGCGAGATCCCGGGCGATCCGCCCCGCCTCAGCGCCGAGAGAAGGAGAAGACGATGGCAGGAGAGATCCTGGTCGCGAAGGAGACCTTCACCACCTCGCTGCCCGACGGCACCCCAGTCACGGTGATCGAGGGCCAGACCCGCATCCGCAAGGGCCAGTCGCTGCTCAAGGACTTCGAGCACCTGTTCAAGCCGCTGACGACGCAGTACGACGTCGAGCAGGCGACGAAGAAGCCGGGCGAGAAACGCCAGAAATGAGAGATGGCGGGAAGGGTCATAACCCTCGCTGATTTCCGGCCCTCAGCACGGGCCGACAGTGAACCCTGGACCGAAGCCCGGATCGAGGAGGCCGATGGACCCCCGGAGCCAGCGGTCTGGACAGAACTCGAAACGGTCGCCCTGGAAGCCGATGAGAACCCGGCCCAGCCGGGGCTTCGCTCCTTCACTGTCACCTCTGAGAAGGAATGGCTTCGGATTACCTTCCTCGACAAAGCTGGGGGGGAGGACGATCCCTCGCCGCCGATCTTCGCTGCCGGGCCTCCGTTCCGACCGACTCTCGCGCAGGTCTCCGCGATCCTGCGAGCGCGGACCTACGACACGAACTCCGAAGAGGTCGGCGAGTTCAACGCGGATACACGACCGACCGACACCGAGGTCGAACAGGATCTGATCCCGCAGGCCTGCCAGGACGTCGAGCTCTCGGTGGGGCGGGTGCCGGGGGAGCTGCTCGAGGTCGCCCGGGGGGTTGCCGCGGTAAGGTCGGCGGCCGAGATCGAGCGCTCCTATCTGCCCGAGCAGTCCGAACTCGGCGCCGCGATCTACCAGACCCTTCGCTTCACCTTCGATGAAGAGCTCGATGCGCTCTGCCGCTCGATGCAGTGGTGGTTCCTGAATGAGGGAGCGGCGGCGTGAAGCTCGACGTCGATGTCATCGGCGAAGAGAGGGTGCTCGCGAACCTGAAGGAGATGCGGGCCCGCGCCCGCGATGCCCGGCCGGCCACCCGCAAGGTCAAAGAGCTGATGATCGAGGCCAATCGCAAGCAGTTCTCGACCCAGGGCGGCTACTCGGGCGATCCCTGGCCGCCGCTCGCCAAAGCAACACTCGAACGGAAGTCCCGCGAAGGGATCGACCTGCGACCGATGCATGGCAAGACTGGCGCCCTGGCGGCCTCGCTCGGCGGTGGGCGCGGCAAAAAAACCAGCGCGACCAAATCGGGCGCCCGCGCAGGGACCAAGGTCTGGTACGGCGTCTTCGCCCGTGGCACGAAAGGCGGCGAGCCGACGAGGAAGCTGGTCGCATTCACCCATGCCGATCAGTTGAAGACGGTGAGGATCATCTCCGACTACGTGGTCCACGACCGATGAGCATCTTCGGCGACCTCTTCGGCGGCGACCAGATCGACTCCGCTCTGATCAACGTCCTGAAACGCTGGATGCCCACCTATCTGCGGGAGATCGTGCGCCAGCGAGGGCTCGAAGTGGTGCTCGATGCGCCGCGCTCCTACATCGCGGTCTCGGATTTTGAGCATTGGCCCGAAGAGCAGCTGCCCTCGGTCGTGATCGTCAACCCGGGAATCTCCGAGGGCCCGAAGAAGGACGGCGCCGGAACCTACCGGGCGAGTTGGCCAGTCCAGATCTGCATCACGGTGAGCGCACCGAACGAGCCCGAGTGCCGGCGCAACGCCCAGCTCTACATCGCCGCGGCACGGGGCTGCATCATGGGCCGCCGTTCGCTCGAGGCGGGGATGAAAGGCACCGACTGGACGAGCGAGGATTACGAGCTGATCGACTCGGATATGCGCCGCTCCCAGGCGGGCGCCCGGGCGACGTTCGTGATCGAGCGCGAGAACGTCGTCACCGTGGGCGCCGGCCCGACCGACCCCGAACTTGACCCCCAGCCCGAAGACTGGCCCGAAGTGACCGACACCGAGGTCTCAGTCGAAAAGGAGAAACTCTGATGCCCCGCTTCTTCCTCTCATCGACCCACCCTGAGGACCTGGCCTGCGGCACCGTCGTGGCGCCGGGGGAGACCACCTCCAAGGCCAATCCCAAGGACCCACACGACAAGCGGCTGATCGCCGAAGGAAAGCTGATTGAGATCCCCGCCAAGCCCCGAAAGAAGGAGCAGTAGATGCCGACCCCAGGAGTCACCGTCACATCGGGAGCAAGCGCCCCCTCGTCTGCTCCTCCCACCGACACCGGCCAGTGGTTCATCGCCGGGCTTGCCGAAAAAGGCTCGACCACGGCGCCGACCCTGATCCGGAGCCTCTCCCAGTACGTGACCGTCTTCGGCGAACGGGTCTCATACGGCGTCCTCTACGACTCGCTGCAGACCTTCTTCGAAGAGGGGGGCACCCGCGCCTACGTCACCCGCGTGGTCGGACCCGGAGCGGTCACCGCAACGGCCGACATCCTCGACGCGGGCGGGAAAAAAGTCCTGAAAGCGAACGCCACCTCGCCGGGGGAATGGGCGAACACGATCAAACTCGAACTCACCCTGGCGGCGGAAAAAGTGACGATCGTGATCAAACTGGGTTCGACCGTGGTCGAAACCTCTCCGGCCCTCGCCTCCAACGCGGAAGCGATCTCCTGGTCGGCGAACAGCGCCTACATCAGGCTGGTGGAAGGCGCCGAATTCGGCACCGGGACGATCGCCAAAACCCAGACGGTCGAAGTCAAAACCGGGGCCGATGACCGCGCAAGCATCACCGATACCCAGTGGCTGGGGGCGATCAACCTGTTCACCTCCGACCTGGGCCCCGGGCAGGTCTCGATGCCCGGCCGGACCACGGCGACCGCGCAGGAAAACCTCCTCACCCACGCCAAAGAAAAGAACCGGCTGGCGCTGCTGGACGGGACCGACACCGTCACCGTCGCCACCCTCACCGCCCAGGCGCTGGTCCTGAGGGGCAAATCAACCGCCCGCTATGGGGGGCTGTTTGCGCCCTGGGTCGTGATCCCGGGCCTGACCGCCGGGACGACCCGCACGGTCCCGCCCTGCGCCCTGCAGGCGGGCCTCTGCGCCCGCTCGGACAGCTCGGGGGGCAACCCCAACCAGGCGATCGCCGGGGTCAACAACATCGCCCGCTACGTCACCGGGGTCTCACAGGCCGCCTGGACCGCCTCCGAACGGGGCACGCTCTCCGAAGCCGGGGTCAATGTCCTGCGGACGATCAACGGTGCCGTCCGTCCCTACGACAACGTCACCCTGATCAACGCAGTCGTCGACTCGACCTGGCTGCTGCTCTCCAACGCCCGGCTCAACATGGCGATCTGCTCGCGGGCCGCCGCGGTCGCGGAGCGCCACCTGTTCGCCCAGATCGATGGGCGCGGGGTGGAGATCGGCAAGTTCAACGGCGACCTGGTCGGCGAAGTCCTGCTGCCGCTCTATGACCAGGGCGCTCTCTTCGGGGAGACCCCGGAGGAGGCCTTCGAATGCCAGACGGGCGAAGCGGTCAACACGACCAAAACGATCTCCGAAGGCAAGCTGATCGCGGTGCTCGCGGTGAAGATGAGCCCCGCCGCCGAGTACATAACGATCGAAGTCATAAAGGAGGCGCTCTAGATGGCGGGTAACCGAAAAGACCAGTCCGCGATCACGATCACGATCGACGGTGTCGACACCGGGCTCTGGGAGAAAAAGTCGGGCGGGATGATCGACTCCGACGACACGAAAATCTATCCCGGCGGGCGCCAGGCTCCGCAGTCCCTGGGCGGCAAACAGATCCCCGAAAACATCACCGCGGTGCGGACCTTCTTCCTCGACCGCGATCTGCCGAAGATCAAAGGCTGGATGAACCGCGCCGGCAAGGCCTCGGTGGTCGTCAAGGACCAAGCGCTCGATCCCGACGACAACGTCTTCGGAGCGCCACTGGTGCAGAGCGGAAAGCTGAAGTCGGTGACGCCGCCCGAACGCGACTCGGAGGCCTCCGACGCCGCGCAGGTCACGATTGAGGTGAGCGTGGATGGCACAGTCGGTTAGCGCCGAGCGGATCAACGGCGAGGCTCCCGCCGAGGTACCGATCGAGACGCCACCTGCCAGGCCCACCTCGCAGCTCGAGCGCCTGAAGCAGCGACGGCGGAAGCTCGCTGAGGAGCGCCGTCCTCTTGACCTCGCGATCCCAGGATGGGAGGACATCGAGGGCTGGGGGACGCTGGTCGGCCGCTACCGGGTCCTCGACTACGAGGAGCTCGAGCAGTTGAAAAAGCGCGGGATGAAGATGGCGCGCACCCAGGATCCGGAGACGGAGCTGAAGATCACGATCGACACCATCGCCGCCGCCTGCGTCGGAATCTTCTGCCGCCAGGAGAACGGCACCATGAAGCCGTTGAATGAGACCGACCCGGCCTTCGGCGATGAGCCGGTGCGCTACGACGAGCGCCTCGCTGATGCGATCGGCGCCGATGCCGAAGGCAAGGTGCGCACCCTGATCCGCCAGATGTTCCCGACCGAGCTCTCGATCTTCGGCCACCTCGAACGGATCGACGGCTGGATGTCCGGGATCAACCAGGGGGACGACGAGGATTTTTAGCCGAGTGCCGCGGCGATGAGGCGCTGAAACTCGCGGCACTTGCGGGGATGCATTTCAGCATCGACCCGCTGTGGGTCCTGGCGATGGAGCACTCCGACCTCCTGGTGCTGACGGCTGCCGTCCAGGAGGCCGAGGAGATCCGCCGGCGCAGTGAAGAACAGATGGCGAAGCAAACGGCGAAGGGCTGAAGGAGACCATGGCATCCAACGAGCTGCTCGAGATCCGCATGAAACTCCTGGGCGCCTCCCAGGTCGCCCACGAGGGCGAACGTGCGGGCCGGGGCATCTCGAAAGTCGGGGGCGCGAGCGAGCGCACGGCGAGGAAAACGGGCGTGCTCTCCCGCGCCTATTCGCGGCTGAGTTCGGCTGCCAAATACGGGCTGCTGGCGATCGGCACGACCGGGGTCTTCTTCCTCAAGTCGGCGATCGAAAAGACGACCGAGCTCGCGAAGACGACCACCGGCCTCTCCCGCAACCTGGGGATCACCACCCAGGAAGCCTCACGCTGGGGAGCGGTGGCCGAGGCGCGGGGGATCGATACCAAACAGCTCGCCGGCGTCTTCTCGATCCTCTCGGCCAAATCGGTGGAAGCCGCCCGCAAAGGCGGGACGCTGCTGACGCCCTTCCACCAGCTGGGGATCACCCAGCAGGAACTGATCAAGCACGGCGGCGACTTCAACTGGATCCTGCTGCGGACCGCCAAGGCCCTGGGGGATGAGACCGGCGGCACGAAACGGATGACGGCCGCCAAATCGGTGCTCGGCAAAGGCTACGCGACGCTGCTGCCGCTGTTCTCCGATGGGGCGAAAGGCCTGAAAGAACAGCTCCATTGGGCTGACAAGTACGGCGTCACCCTCGACACGAAGACGAACGACAAGATCATGGCGTTCGTCACCGCCCAGCGCGAGTCCAAGGTCGCGATGCTGGGATTGAAAGTCGGGCTCGCCTCGACCCTGATGCCGGTGCTCTCCGACGCCGAGGGCGAGTTCCAGCAGTTCGTCCGCGTCCTCAACTCGGACCTGACGACCGAACAGAAGATCAACCACGTCTCGAAAATGTTCGAACGGCTCGAGGACACGCTGATCAAATTCATCGCCGATGCGCTGCCGAAGGTGGCGGAAAGCGGCGGCAAACTCGGCCTCGCTCTGGCCGGTGCGATCTGGACCGGCTTCAAGAACTCGAACCTGGCGGGCAAGCTGGTGATCACCGCCTGGCTGCTCAAATACATGGGCGCGGGTGGCCTGATCAAGAAGGTCGCCGGTGCTGCGGGTGGGGCGATCGCGAAGGCGATCGGTACGAGGATGCTCGCGGTGATGGGCGTCGAGCTCGCCGAGGGCGAAGCACTCTCGACCCTGTTCCGCAAACGCTTCAGCGCGATGGGCCAGATGTCCGGGCGGATGTTCGCGATCGGGATGGCGGCGGGCCTGGTCCTGCTCGGCTTCTTCATCGCCGAACAGGTCGACAAAAAGACTCATGGCGCCTTCCGCAAGTGGTCGATCAACGCGGCGGAAAACTTCATCAACGCCTTCATCTGGGTCGTCAACAAGGGGATCAGCGCGATCAACAGCGTCCTCAATGACGCGAACGTCCTCAGCTTCCTCGGCGTCAGCGCTCCCCAGTTCGGCCATGTGGGTGAAGTCAATCTCCACAACGAAGGCTCGAAACCGGTGCCGAGGGGCCCGCTCGGCAAGTCGCGCACCGGCTTCAACCCGGCCAACCCGCAGAACCCCTTCGGCATCGGCGAACGCGGTGGGCGCAAGGAGCAAATGCGGACCACCGGGCCCACCCACATCCACCTCCACATGAATGGCAAAGAGATCGCCTACGGACTCCTGCGCGAGGGAGAAAACGCCGCGGCCCTGGCATGAAGGAATGCAGGCTGATCGCCAAGGACCCCGAGATCGACATCACGATCGCGATGGGGGACGGGCCCGCGGTGATCACCGGCGGCCTCGGTGGCTGGACGTCGGTCCCGCGCCAGGATGATGTCGCCTCGACCGACTGGGAAGGCCAGGAACCACTGACCCAGGATGTGCCGCTGCTGCTCGACGGTTACTTTCCGATCAAGGCCCCCGCCCGCAGGACCGAGGCGGAGTCGGTCGAACGCGAGTGGAACACGATCAAGAAGCTGGGGCGCGATCCGGTCGGCGATGAGAACGTCCCGCCGGTCTTCCGCGCCTATGGTGCGGTCGAGTATCCGGGCAAGGCCTGGGTCCTGGGCGACAACGGGATCCAGGTCAATGGGCCGAGCGTGATCAAACGCGATGACGGTGAGCTGCTGCGGATCGAATTCACGCTGAGCCTGCTCGAGTACATCCGCCCCGACACGATCAAGCGCCGGCGGAAGAAGAAGGGCGGCAAGAAGTTCGCTCTCGGCAAGGCCCAGGCGGTCTCCTATAGGACCAGCCAGGGCGACACGCTCGCCTCGATCGCCGCCCACATCCTCGGCGACTGGAGGCGCTGGCGGGAGATCGCGAAGAAGAACCCCGCCTACAACGATCCCAATCGCCCGCTGCCGGCGGGACGCGACCTGAGCCTTTGAATGCCGTCCATCTCACCAGCCCGCGCCCTGGGCCGCGTCCAAGGGATCGACTCAAGCATCGGCGACCTCGTCCTGCGCGACGGACGCCACCTCGCCCTCGAGCTGGGCGGCGCGGTGATGCCGACGCCGACGCTGACGCGAACGATCGGCGGCTCGAGCTCGATCTCGCTGACACTGCATGACCACGACCTCGCCTTCCTCGAACCGGCCCTGCTCGCCGAGAAACTCGAGGCCCAGATCGACGGCCTCTGGTTTCGCTACATGGCGGCCCAGCTGGATCCCCCACAGCTCAGCCTGACGCTCGAGGATCGCGATGTGGCGCGGCTGCGCGAATTCGGCGGGCCGGTGAAGGCCTACCGGGCGAAGACGACCCGCGCCGAGTTCATCGTCGCCCTGGTCAAGCAGGCGCTGCCCCGGATCGCGATCACCTGTCCGCAGCTGCACAAAAAGCAGCCGATCAAAACCGAACGCCAGGGCAAGCAGGCGAAGGCCTCGGCCCAGGAGGAACGGGGCAAAGGGATCGGCGACTCGGCCAAGGGCCTCTCGGTCAAGGAAGATCGGGCAACCTCGGCGCAGGCCGAAATCATCGATCGCGCCCTGCGGGTCGCCGACCACCTCGATGCCTCGACCCTGGCGAAGGTGGCGATGGTCGTCGCGCTGATTGTCGAGTCGGTCGCCGGCAAGGCCTCGAAGAACTACTTCCAGATGACCGGGACGACGGCATCGGGGAGCAAGTACAGCCCGACCGTGATCGAGGAGGCGGCCACGGGCTTCCTGAAGGGCTATCTCGGCGGCGAAGGCGGCGCGATCGCCTACGCCAACGCCCACCCCAGCGCGGCACCGCATGAAGTCGCCCAGGCCGTCCAGCGCTCCGGTGCGGGCCTCGACTCCAACGGCGCGGCCAACTACGGCCCCTGGGACTCGCAGGCCCGCGAATGGGTGCAGGCGGGCGATGGCGAGGACTCGGGCGGCGGGTCCGAAACGATCACGACCACGGAGCCCTATGTATTCGAAGTCCACAAAAACGAGGACTACTGGACCGCGATCAAACGGCTCGCCAAGGAGGTCAACTGGCGGGCCTTTTTTGTGGCCCATCGCTTCTTCTTCATCGACGAGATCGAACTGTTCCGGGGGATGGTGCGGATGGCGATCGACCGCGAATCACCGGGGATCGAGAAGGTCTCCTTCGCCTTCAACCTCAACCGCCCGGCGACCGAAGTGACGATCTCCGCCTATGCGAACCGCTGGACGCCACCGCCGGGATCGGTGGTGACGCTGGCGGGCTATGGCCCGGCCTCGATCGGATTCGGCGATGCCCCGGTCAAGGCCAACTCGAAGGGCCAGCTGCAGGGGCTGAGCTCAAACCGCAAGGCGAAGACGGGGGAAGGGCGGGCCCGCTACCTGGTCGAATCGATCGAAGCGCCGCTGCGCGACTCCGATGTCTCCGATCTGAAGCTGATCACGGTCAAACTGCGCAAGCCGACCGCTCCGCTTCCCGAGCCTGCCCCGAAGACGAAAACGAGGACGGTCTCCACGAACGGGGCCGCGGAAGGAGACACGGCTGCCGCCGGCGCCGCCGATCCCACAGTCGCCCGCGTGCTCGGCTTCTGCGAACGCGAAGCCCTGGCGAAGACCCCGTATGTCTGGGGCGGCTTCAGCCCCGCCGGGTATGACTGCTCGGGCTTTGTCTCGAAAGCCCTCAACGTCGGCGGCTGGCTCAGCGGCAGGCTGACGACCGTGACGCTCGCCTCCTGGGGCGAGGCGGGGGAGGGGGAATTCGTGACGGTCCACGACAAGAACGGCACCGGCGATCCCCACACCGAACATGTCTGCATCGAGGTCGCCGGGCGCTTCTTCCAATGCGGCGGCACCAGCGGCGGCTGCGGGGAGTTCCATCCGAGCCCCGGCGAACTCGCCGAATTCCACACGAAGCGGCACCCACACGGCTTCTGATGACCGACATCTCCCTCGACCCCTCCCAGCTCACCGCAGTGGCCGTCACCGCGCCGCTGCCCGAACTGCACGAGGCCGTGGTGCTCGATGACGCCTCGGCACCCGGAGAAGCGATCCGCTGCATCGTGCCCAGCCACAGCGAGCAGGCGGCCACCGACCCGATGCCCTGGCAGCCCTACGTCACGGCAGTCGGCTTCTTCTATCCGAAGGAAGGCGACCGGGCGCTGCTCTCCTACCAGCCCGATGGAGCACCGCTGATCGTCTGGTGGGTGCCGAGCTCGAGTTCGCCAGATGCATCGATACCGAGTTTCGGCACGCCGGGCACGATCCTCCCCGACGATTCGGCCTCAGCCGGCGTCTCGGCCTCAGCCGCCCGCGCCGACCACAAGCACGCGATCGCGGCCGCTGCCGCTTCGACCGTGAGCGGTACCAATGCTGAGGGCACCTCCTCAAGCTTCGCTCGCGCCGACCACAACCATGCGTTGGGAGCCGGGGTGGTGGGCACCTCTCAGCTCGCCACGGCGGCGAAGGAACTCTTTCCCCAGCTCGCCGTCGCCGGCGTTCTCAAGATCAACTTCGGCTCCTCAGAAGTCGAATTCGCCGGGGGGTCGGAACAGGCCGAAAAAACCGTTACCCACAGCCTCGGCACTACCCCCACCTCGGTTGTCATCACGGGTGAATCCCTCGTAAACGGGGCCGGTCAGGCCGTGTCGGAAGTCGGGGCTACGACCTTCAAAGCCCGCATCAAGACCGTAGACGGCACCAAACCGGCGGCCGGCACCAAAGTCAAATTCTTCTGGATCGCGGCCGGCTAGGAGACCATGGCAACGAGGACCCCTCACTTCGCCACACCGTTCCGACTCAGCGGCTCCTCGTTCGCCGTGATCGAGCAGGACTCAGCCGAGGAGATCGAGGACTGCGTCGAGGTGGTCCTGCGCACCATGGCCGGCTCGCGGGTGGAGGTCCCGGACTTCGGCATCCCCGATGAGACCTTCCAGCAGCTGGAACCGAACCCGACCGCCGAGACCTATCTGAATGCGATCAGCGAGTGGGAGCCGCGGGCGAGAGTGCTGGGCACCGCGACGATCGAAGAACTGGCCGAGCGGATAACCATTGAAAGCGAGAGCGCATGACCTTTGTCGATCTGCTCGAAGAAAACGATGCCGACCTGCTCGAGCTCACGATCTATGAAGAACTCGAAGCGCAGTTCGAAGACTGGGAACCGGCCGAAGGGAACCTCGACGTCTGGCTGATCAAAGCCTTCTCGCGGCTCTCCTCCCTGGTGCGCGAACAGGCATCGGTCACCGGTGCCGCTGCCTTCAAGCGCTTCGGCGAAACGATCGCCAACGTCCCACCGATCCTCGCCACGCCCGCTTCGGTGACCAGCACCTGGACGATGATCAACAACGCCGGCTACGAAATCCCGGCCGGGACCAAAGTGGCGATCCCGGCCTCCGGGGAAGAATCACTCGGCTTCGAAGTGGTGGCGACCGTCGTCGTACCGCCGGGGTCCACGTCGACCAGCGCCGGTCAGGTGCTGCTGCGGGCGGTCGAACCGGGCGAAGCCGGGAACGGACTGACCAGCGATCCCGAACTGATCGACACCCTGGCCTACGTGGTCGACCCGGGCGGGATCAAACTGGTCGGCGCGACATCGGGCGGGGTCGAGGAAGAGGAAGAAGATGCCTATCTGAACCGGTTGACCGAAGAGCTGCAGCTGCTTTCGCTGTCGCTGATCGTCCAGCGCGACTTCGAGATCGACGCCCGCTCGGTGGCGGGGATCGCACGCGCCCTCTGCATCCCCGGCTACAAGTGGTCGACCAAAGAAGAAGGCAAACCGCTGTTCGTGACGGTCTTCCCGGTCGATGCCTCCGGGACCAAACTGAGCGCCGAAGCGAAAACGGCGCTGCAGACCCGCGAGGCCGCCAAGGTCCCATCCGGCGTGATCGTCGAAGTGGGCGACCCAACAGTCACCGAAATCGATGTCGAAGCCAAAGTCACGGCGATCACCGGCTTCACCACGACCGCGGTCAAAGAAGCGGTGAAAGCGCGGCTCGAAGAATATCTCTCGCCCGCGAACTGGGGGGTGTCGACCCTGGGGGATGAAAGCACCGCGACGAGCTGGACCAACTCGACCACGCTCTACCGCAATGAGCTGATCTCGGTGGTCGACCAGGTGCAGGGAGTGGGGCGGGTGGTGACGCTGAAACTCGCCAAACACGGGAGCGCCCTCGAAGAAAAAGACATCACCCTGACGGCGCCGGCGCCGCTGACCAAACCCTTCACCCTGACGGTGACCGCTGAATGACGCTCGGCGAACTTCTCTATGGCACGCTCGGTCCCTTCGCCGAGGATGACGTTAGCGGCGATCTGCAGAAATTCTGCGATGCCCTCGCCTCACCCGCTGAGGAGGTCGCATCCGTTGTCGGTCAGGAAGAAGACGGCTCGCCTGGATGGTCGCTCGCCTTCGATGTCGAAAACGCTCCGGCCTCCGTCCTGCCATGGCTGGCGCAATGGGTGGGCGTTGTGATCACTCCGGAGATGACAGAGGCACAGATCCGCGCCGAGATCGCCAAGCCGACCGGGTGGGAACGCGGCCAGGAACCGACGATCGACATCGGGGTACGGCGCACCCTGACCGGAACCCAGTGGGTCTCGATCCGACCGAACAAACCGGAAACCGGGAAGACCTACATCGCGACTCTCGCCGCGGAGACCCCCAGCCCGACGCGGACGGAACGGATCGCCCGATCGCTGGTGCCGGCCTGGATGGTGCTGGTCTATGAAGCGATCGAAGGCGTCACTTGGACGACTGTCGAAGCCAGCGTGAAATACGAAACCTTCACTGCGCTCGAAGGGGGCTTCAAAGACTTCGAAGCACTCGAAAACGCCCTGCCCACCGACCTCTAGGAGCTGCTGATGCCTGGCGAAACGAGCAAACAGAAAATCCCCTATGCCCTCGGCGCGGACAAACCGCCGAGCGTGCCTACGATCACGAAATCGATGGCGGAACGGCTCGAGACGCTCCTCAATGCTCCAAAGCTGACGCCCTACACGCCCAAAATCATCGCCACCGAACAGACGCGAGAAAGCACCGAATTCGGAACGCTCGCCACAGCGGACGAAATCACAAATATCGTCGTACCGGAAAACGGGCTGTTGCTTATCACCTATCACGCGAGTGTGAAATCGTCAGTCTCCGCGGCCGGGCGTGTGCAGATCTACATTGGCGCCAACACGCTGAAATATCTGACGGAAGCATCAACGGTCGGCACCGGGTTCCGTGAGATCTATACCGACGCGAAGACGCTGGAAGCATCGGCGGTCGGCGAAGCCGATGTGACGACCGGCCAGGTTGCGGGCAACGCGCTTGAGTGCTTCTTGGCGGCGGGCACATACGCGGTCGCCGTGAAATTCAGAGCTACATCGGGCTCGGTCACGGCCAAGGACCGGAAACTCTGGGTCCGAGTTATCGGATAGACGAAACAGCCCAGAGCCGCGCCGCTTCCCCCCGCATCGATCGCGCCTGTTCCCAGCAGGGGGACCGATGCCCGCGCCGGCGGTGTCGGCAGCGTTCTGCTTCACGGTCCGCCCGCCCTTCCCAATAGGCGGCCTGTTCGGATGAGCAGAACGGAGTCAGCCGCGACCCGCTCGGATACATAATCGAATCGCGGTCGGCGGAGTGTTCATAGCCGAGCAGATGCCCCATCTCGTGCGCGATGGTTTCGGCCACAAGACATGCTGGCGTGGAATCAGTCGGATGGATGCGGATGAATCCGGTGTCCGATTCAGCATGGGTCATGTGGCACCCATATGAGACACCCTCGGCTGGAAGATCGAAAGCAACTTCTTCAACTGTCACTTCGCAGCCCGGAACCGAAGCGATGCCCCAGAAGGCCAGCGCCTGATCATAGGCCGGGGCAAGGTTTGGCGGCACTGTGTCGGCGGCCTGGGCATCGCTGGCTATGACGAGACCCAGCATCACCGCGATGAGAAGGAGGCGTTTCATCAGCACAACCTCGCATTCCAGGTAGTGCGATACCAAGGCTGCCGTTCGCCGAACCGTTCTCCTGTAACGAGCGCGTAGCCACACCAGACCTGCCGCAGGCCGTTGCGCCACCCGATCCGGCACCTCCAATTGACGCGATTCACGCGCCCGTGGTCGCAGTTGATAAAGCCCCACTCGCGGGTTCTCCACCGTCGGTTGTCGTGAAGTGTGTGGAGAACCACTACCTCAGCGAGGTGCTTACGAATGGTCGGCCCTCGCTTTAGTCCTTCTGGCTGCGAGGCTTCGCTCGAGCCGGCGGCAATGGCGAACACGAATCCCAACACTACCTCGATCACGGTCACGATCAGCGCCAGCCGCACGACCTTCCAGGTGTGGCGATGACCAAAGGCTCCCATCAGGAAGCCGATGAAGAGGGCCGGGATGGGGAAGAGGACGATCAGGATCTTGCTGCCGATGCCGATGTCATCAGGCGGCGATTCGACACGCTGCTCACCCCATTCGCTGCCATTCCACCAGCGCCGCGCTCCAGAGCTGTCTTCATAGAAACCCGGCGGGGGAGTCTGATTCACTGGGTCTGTCATCGGGACTTACCTCCTGATGGCCGGCCCCGGGACGCCTGACCGCGTTGCCGGGGCATTTACGTGGGTCAAAGGTAGCACCGCTCTTCACCCTCTCCGCGAAAGTCCTACCGAATTTTCGCTGTCAGAACTGATCAGAAAGGAGGCGCTCATGCGATGGAGGCCCTCAGCCGCGATCCGAGAGCGCCACGGGGTTGGGCATGGTGAACCGTGACCCCGAAACAGACCGACTCCGACAGGAATATGCCGAGTGGAAAGGGCAGGTCAACCAGGACCGCTCGTCGACCGACCGGCGCTTTGGGCACATGCGCGATGACCTCGAGCGCCTTGACGACGAGCGCCAGGAGGGCGACAAGGAGATCTGGGAGGCGATCGACGTGATCCGTGAAGAGCTGGTGATGATCAGGACCAAAGTCGGCTTCTGGGGCGCACTCGGGACCCTGTCCGCGACGCTGATCATCGGTCTGATCATCGCCTTCGCCAATGGGGTGGGCACATGAAACCGAAGGTCAAGCTGAGCACGCGTGAGAAGGCGATCCTGGCTGGGCTGGTCGTGGTCGTCCTGATCGGCCTAGTCGGCCTGGCGCTCGCACTGCGCTCGCAGCGCAACACCGAAACCGCCGAAACACAACAGGCCAAGCATGAAGCCCAGAAGGCGAAGACGATCGGCAAACATGCGACCCGCAAAGCCCAGCGGGCCCAGCACAAAGTCCGCAAAATCACCCGCTACCTGCGCGGCGAACGCGGCCTCCCGGGGGTGCCCGGCACCGAAGGCCATCTCGGCGAACCCGGCCCGCCCGGCAAGCCGGGGCCACAAGGACCGCCGGGTGAACGGGGGCCGCCGGGACCGGTGGGGAGCGCTGGGCTGATCGGGCCACAGGGACTGGAAGGTGCTCGCGGCGAAGCCGGCGCGCAAGGCGCCCAGGGCACCGCGGGCGAACGCGGAGAACGCGGAGAACGTGGCGAAGCTGGCACCCAGGGACCCGAAGGCGGCATGGGTCTACAGGGTCCGCCTGGGCCCGAAGGTCCACCAGGACCTCAGGGTCCACCAGGACCGGAAGGTCCACCGGGACCAACCCCGACGACCTTGATCTGCACCGACAATGGCGATGGCACGTTCGCCTGCGTCCCGGGCTGAGCGGATCGCCCTGATCAAGCTCCACCTTCGCGCTGGCACCTATGAGATCGATCCCGAAACGGTGGCGGTGGCGATCCTTCTCGCCGCCTTCGGCTTCAACGACACCCTCGATCACCGCATAGCGCGGGTCCGCAAGCACCGGCGCTGACCCTCACGAAAGGAGCCACGATGGCCAATAAACCCCTGTCCGCAGGGACCAGGAAACGGATCCGTCGGATGGAGAAGGCGGCATCTCGCCTGCAGCGAATGCGGCTGATCTATCTCTGGGGAGGCGCTCGCCACGGCGGCGCGATGATCCCGCCGAGCTCGGCGGGCCAGGGATGGAGCGATTGCAGTGGCCTTGCGCAGTATCTCTGCGCGGTCGCCGGGATCAATCTCAAGAGCCCGACAGGCTCGACCTGGAGCCTGGCTGGGGAAGGGCAGAAAGGCACGAGCACCGTCTTCACGCTCTTCATCAAGAACCCGCCCGGTGATGAACACGTGATCTGCCGGATGCGCAAGCGTCCCCGCCCCTGGCACTTCGGAAAGACGAAGTATCGCTGGGTCCAGTGTGGCGGCTCCGATAACCCGAGCTCGGGCGGCGGGCCCTCGTGGTTCACGCCGGGGCGGGGGATGGGGCTGAGCCCGGAGCAGCGGATCAAGGAATTCCCGATCCACCGCAACTTCGACAAGGCCCTGGGCCTCTGAGGATCTTCCCGCCGCTTCACCCTGTATAGCTACTTACCGGAGGTAAGTCATTGGCAACCGTCGCCAAGATCCTGTATCGAAACCCGGTCGTCTTCCTCGGCGTCTGCCAGGTCGCGGTCGCAGCTGCGATCGAGCAGGACCTGATCGGCTGGCCCGGCCTGCTCGCGATCGCCGCGATCACCTATCTGCAGCGAGAACTGGTCACGCCGGTAAAGGGCCGTGAACGCCGTAAGTAAAGGCTCGGCGGCCGAGCGCCTGGTCGTCAAGGACCTGGAGGCCAAAGGCTTCCTCGTCGGCTCGCGCCGACACATCCCGGGCCCGGGCGATCTGCTCGCCGTTCGTGGCGACGGTCTCACCTGGCTGATCGAGGTCAAGTGCCGGAAGAACCCATATGAGGGATTCCGCAAGCCCGACCGGGAGGCGATGAAGGAGATTCTGCTTCCGGTGGGGGGAGCTCGGTGGCTGGCCTGCGTCAGGGGCCAGCGCATCGACTGGATCCCCGAATCCGACTGGCCTTAGAGCTTGGGGCGACCCGCAGGCTATTCGCAGTGACGAACCGCTGCTGAGGTCGCCCCTCCTGCTTCCTGGATGCCCCGATCGGGCGCCCTGTAAACGACCAAGGGGGATCTGTCCTCTCGAAGCCGTTACTCATAGCGGCGATCAGCGCTGCCTTCATCGCGCCGAGCGCCCACCCACATACGTCCGTCAGTCAATGCGGGCGAGCTGTAACCGCGAGCCACTTCCGGACCTGGAGTCAGAGGGTCTGGGATGTCGATCTCCACCGGGGATCACCTCCGCGGTCGACCTGGAAGGCTCGAAAACGTAAGCTCCGATGCGCCGCCGGCCCGGGCCACCGCCGGGCCATGAAGCGGAGCTGGGAGCGAGGCAAGCATCGCTACAACAGCCGCCGCAGGATCTACCTCTTCCGCGAGCGAGTAACGCCGTTCTATGGCGGTGGCAAATGGTGGGCGATCCCGTATCCGATGGTGATCTGCGAGTCGAGCGGGATCAACTTCACCTATGGCTACTACTCGATCCTGGACCCGGCCTGGCATGAATGGTCGGGCGGACTGGGGGGCCATGCCGGTGAATACTCCAAGCGCACCCAGGATCTGGCCGCAGCGGTCGGCTGGGATCGCTACGGCGAAGGCGCCTGGGAATGCAAATCGGACGGCGAGCCTCATCCATTCTGAGGAAGAGGTGATGCCCTTGCCGACGCAAGAGTTACGAGAAGCCCTCATCGCAATTTGCGGTGGGGGCTTTTTTCTTTGCTTGACATTCTGTCCTAGCGATGCTTTAGTCTTTGGTCATGGCTGCAGATGCCGACCGGAGCAAAGCCATCTTGGTCAATCTCTCACCGGAGACCCACCGGCAACTCAAAGAGCTGGCGGTGCGGGAGCGGCGGGCGATGTCCCACCAGGCCGGCATCGCGATCGAAGAGCACCTCAGTCGTGAGGCCACGAAGGAGGGGGCGAAGTCGTGACGACCGCCTCTTTTTTTGCGCAGCGAGGGGACATAACCGTCAAATCTCCGCAAAGTGCGGAGAAGCGAAATCGGCAGACATTCGGCCAGCGACCTTCGCCACGCATCAGCCAGGCGTCAGCATTCCCTCGGTTGGAGCGGGAGGTCGCTACTACCGATGGGCGCAAAGTCCTTGTTCGCGTTTGCCTAAATGGCGAAGCGATCCAGGTCGCGATAATCGGCAAACGGGGCTCGATGGTCGAGGCCGTCAGCTTCGATCAGGGCCAGCTTGCGGCGCTGGTGGAGGAGCTCGAAGGAGCCGGTGCAGAGGCCGAGCGCCTCGCCGAGCAGGAGGTCCGGGAGCGCTCCGGAGACCTGCTCGCGAAGCTCGCGGCGGCCGAACGGGCGCTCGGCCCTGAGACCCATTGCCCCAATGGCCATGAGCTGATCCCGGAGAACACCTACGGACCCGAGTTCCGAAAGGGCTGCCGGACCTGCCGGCGCGAACAGAATTACTGGTGGCGGAAGGAGCGCGGGCTCACATGACCGCCCTGCTCGGGATCCCCGACCTCGGCTGGATCGCCTGGACGATCCTGATCTCGGTCCTGGTCACCGACCTCGCCGTTCTGGCGGTCGGCATCGCCCGCATTACCTATCAGCGCCAGCATCGGGAGGCCTCCTACCGCTCCGAGCTTCCGCCCGACCTGCGGGTGATCGGCGGTAGCCGCGGCCCCTTTATTGAGCACCCGACCGGCAAGGAGCGGCTCTGATGAGCGGCTTCCGCAGGCCGATGGTCGAGCGCCACCTGAGGGCTGTGCCCGATGAGGGCGAGTCGATTAACAACTTCGAGCTCGAGCGCCAGCGCACAGCCGATCAGCTCACTCGACAGACCTTCGATCGAACCCTGCAGGTTGTCAGCGACCACATCGAGGCGATTCACGAACTGGCCGCCTGCAAGCGGACCATCCGCGGCTACATCGAGCGGGCGAATGAGTGCGGAGCTCGGGACCGGGCGCTCAAGTTGGAACTCGCACTCGAATTCCTCGAAGAAGGACTGATGCCTAGATGAGTGAGCAGGTCGTCGTCAAGTCCTTCGAGCCTGGGCGCGCCTGGTCGAGCCCCGATGGCAAGGTCAACCTCACCTTCTTCCCGGTGGTCTTCGAACGCAACGGCTCCGACTTCAAGGCCGAATGGGGCAAAAAGGACCCGAAGGACCCGGTCGTCGGCGAAGCGCTGGACGGCGAATTCTATGAGAAGGGCGGCAAGTGGCGGTTCCGCCTCGCCTCGAAAGGCGGCGGTGGATCCGGCGGAGGTGGGAATAGCAAGGGATGGGAGAAGTCACCGGCCGAAATCGCCGGCTCCCGCCATGCCCACAACCTTCTCGTCGCCTCCGAGAACCTTGAGCCA
>Ga0126377_10000484_pt1 | contig 24174 bp, 24 predicted proteins | sample PanSoiMetPlot_22_FD_92647 | JGI IMG/M metagenome (GOLD analysis project Ga0126377, IMG submission 92647) | Tropical forest soil microbial communities from Panama - MetaG Plot_22 | ecosystem: Environmental > Terrestrial > Soil > Tropical forest > Bulk soil | place: Panama | collected 2016-02-17 | reverse complement strand
TCGACGATTGCTCGGTCGGCCGCGGGCACGCTCATCACTGACGCGAGCACGAAGAGACTATGTTCGAATTCCGCATAGCGGCCACCATCGGCGCCGCGGATACGCGCATATTCGGTGTCCATGAACACGTATGAGCCAACCTGCAGTTCATTATAGACGCCGCTCGCCGCCTCGATAGCGAAGGTGCCGGTGCCCGCACCGCCGATGATCTCACAGGAGAGGTGTTCCGCGGCGAGCGCGTCCAATGTCTCGCGAACTGCATCGCTCGCGAAGGCGATCGCCTGGGCGCGTTCCTGATAAGCCGTCATGTGCTGCGCGCGGCCATGATAGGCCTGCAAGCCCCGGAATTTCAGATTGGGTGCATCCGCGACGCGGCGCGCGAGCGACGCCGCATCGCGGCCAGGCGGCACGCCGCAGCGCTCCATGCCAACTTCGATCTCGACCAGTCCGCCGAGCGTGACGCCGAAATCCCGCGCCACGCGCGATGCCGCGTCGACCTGGTCAGGAACATCGAAGCACAGCGCGATGGTCGCCTCGTCTGCAAGCGCGGCCAGCCGCCGCAGCTTGCGTTCGCCGACCACCTGGTTGCTCACCAGCACGTCCTTCACACCGCCGCGAACCAGCACTTCGGCTTCGCCGACCGTCTGCACGCATTGGCCGACCGCGCCGCGAGCGATCTGTCGCAACGCAATGGCAGTCGACTTGTGGGTCTTGGCGTGCGGCCGCACGCGCACCCCCGCGGCGCTGGCGAACGCGGCCATCTTTGCGATGTTGCGATCGAGCGCGTCGAGATCGATGATCAGTGCCGGGGTTTCGACCTCGGCGACGGATAGACCAATCTCGGTGGGCGGCGGGTTCATGCGTTTGCGACGCGTTCCTTGCACGTCACCATATTCAATGGCCGCTCAGCTTGTCTACGCGTCAAGGCGTGATCAACCCGCAAACGGGCGCAACCGCTCGAAGTCGCAATGCTGGTGCGCCGCGCTTGCAATTGCGCTGCGCGCACGCACCTTCTATACAAAGGCATGTCCGAACACAAAGTGACTTTGAAATGGGAGCGCCGCGGCGCCGAGTTTTCGTATCAAAAGTATCCGCGCGATCATAGCTGGAGCTTCGACGGCGGTCACACGATGACCGCGACGGCGGCCCCGGCCTATCTCGGCAATCCCGCCAATGTCGATCCCGAGGAGGCTTTCGTCGCTTCGCTCGCGAGCTGCCACATGCTTACGTTTCTGGCAATTGCGTGCAAGCAGAAGTTCGTGCTCGACTCGTACGAGGATCAGGCGATCGGCTATATGGAGAAGAATGCCGAGGGCAAACTCGCGATCACTCGCGTCGAGCTACGCCCGAGGATCGCGTGGAGCGGAGATCGTGTACCAAAGGCGGAAGAACTCGATAAGATGCATCACGCCGCGCACGAGAATTGCTTCATCGCGAACTCGGTCAAGACCGACGTGACCGTGGTGCAGCAGTAATATCCCTCCGAAACCATGACTACCTCGTCGCGCGTCGCTCGCAATTGCCCGTGAGCCATCCAATGATGTGATTGAGTAGGGGGGCGAACCTCCTGCCCTGCACTATCCGAGCCTGAGGAACACAATGAGAATGAGACGACGAGACTTCATCACCATGCTCACTGGCGCGGCGATTGCCGGCCCGCGCGCGGCGCTCGCGCAAACGCCGCCAAAAATCTTCCGGCTCGGCACCCTCGCGCCAGGGCCGGCGATCGACGAGAAGAACCCGCTCGGCGCAACCTTGCTCAAGGCACTGGAACAACGCGGCTATGCGTTGGGCAAAAACCTGTCGTTGGAGCCCCGCGGGGCGGGCGGTCAGGTCGGTAGGCTCGACGAACTTGTGCGCGAGCTCAAGGCCAAGGAGGTCGATGTGATCGTCGCCGCGGGCTATCCGGTGGTGCTCGCCTGCAAGCATGCGAACGTGCCGACGGTTGTCGCCTTTGGCGGCGGCGATCCCGTCGCGACCAACCTCATCGATTCATTGGCGCGGCCCGGCGGCAGCATCACCGGCATTTCCGACGACGCGACGACGCTCTCGACCAAGCGCTTGGCTCTCATCAAGCAAGCCGTTCCAAACCTGCAACGGGTGGCGATGCTGTGGAATAGAGACGATCTCGGCATGACCATGCGTTACGAGGCATCCGCAGGCGCCGCACGCTCGATCGGCGTGATAGTGCAACCCTTTGGCGTGCGAGAACCCAATGACTTCGACGGCGTGTTCGAAGCCATGGCTCGCGACCGGCCAGAGGCGATCCTTCTGGTTGCCGACGTACTCACAAATCTCAACCGCAAACGCATCTTCGACTACGCGGGCGCGCAGCGTATTCCAGCCCTTTACGAATACGATCTCCCTTGGGTGCGCGACGGCGGCTTGATGTCATATGGACCCGACCTGCAGGAATCCGTCGAGCGCGCCGCCGGTCTGACCGCGCGCATATTCGCCGGCGCGCGGCCAGGCGATCTGCCATTCGAGGAGCCGACACGCTACAAGCTGGTCATCAACCTGAAGACCGCGAAGGCGACGGGCATCGACCTGCCGGTGAATTTCGTGGCGCTGGCGGATGAGGTGATTGAATAGCTCAGTCTGTTCGGAAAGAGCGAGCCGCGATTCGAGGAACGGTCATATGTCCATTGAGTTTCGAAAAATTGTCGATATCAGCCTGGAGCTTGATCCGAACAACTTCGCGATGCGCACGCCGGCGGGATTCACGAAAGACATGCAGTTCGAGATGGAGGTGCTCAAGGAGCACGATGCGCCGGGCGGCGCAGGTCAGATCGTGCGCGGCGTACACATGCGCCTGCATGCCGGCAGCCACGTGGATGCGCCCGAACACAACGTGCGCGGCGGCACGCAGATCCATCAACTGCCGCTCGAACTCTTCATTGGCGACGCCATCATTGCGGACTTGCGAGACAAGCTGCCGGGCAAGCCGATCACCGAGAAGGATCTGCAGCAGCGGCTCGACAACCGCATCAGGAAGGGTGACCGGCTGCTGCTGCGCACCGACCACAACAATGCCTACGACGGCGGGTCAGACAAATGGATGAACGATTCGCCCTATCTCACCATCGGCGCGACCATGTGGTGCATCGAGAAAGGCGTGGTAATCGTCGGCTATGACTTTTATCACGGCAACGACGAGCCCGGCGCGCCGCGCGTGTTCCACAATTCGCGCACGCTGAGCGAGCGCGGCATCATCACCATGCCGTATCTGAAGAACCTCGATCAGATCGACAAGGACCGGTTCACGCTCATCGGCTTTCCGCTCAAGCTGATGGGGGCGGAGGCGTCGCCGATCCGCGCGGTGGCGCTGGTATGAGCAGGCGTCACAGTTCGGGCTTGGCGCAGCTTGCGACCGTCGCGATTACGGCGGCGGCATGTCTCGCCGCGCCGGCACGCGGTCAGGAGGCTTATCCGTCGCGGCTGATCACCATCGTGGCGCCGATCACCGCGGGCACGGCGATCGATATCCTGGCGCGGCTCTATGGTGACAAGCTCGCCAAGCATTTCGGCCAGCAGGTGGTGATCGCCAACCGGCCCGGCGCCGGCGGACTGATCGGCGCGCAGACGGTCGCGAACTCCGCCCCCGACGGCTACACCGTGCTGTTCGCCAATTCCGGCCATGCCATCCTCGGCACGCTCAACAAGAACTTGCCGTTCGATCCAGTCGCCGATTTCGCCGGCGTGGCGCTCGTTGGCGAAGCGCCCGCCATTGTGGTCGTGCCGCCGTCGCTCGGCGTGTCGAGCCTGATGGAATTCGTGGCGCTCGCAAAAGCAAAACCCGGCGCGATTAACTACGGCTCGGCCGGCATCGGAACCTCGACCCATCTCGCCGGCGCCTATTTCGCGCTGAAGGCGGGCATCGATCTCGTGCACGTGCCCTATACGGTGAGCGCCACCATCATCGCCGACCTCTTGGGCGGGCGCATCCAGGCCTCGTTCGTCCCCATGGCGTTCGTGCTGCCGCTGTTGCAGGACGGCCGGCTCAAGGCGCTGGCGGTGGCGGCGAAGGAGCCGATCACCGAGCCGATCGCGATTGCGACCGCGCAGTCGCAGGGCGTCGATTACCAATACGCGACCTGGTACGGGGTGCTGGCGCCGGGCAAGACGCCGAAGCGCGTGCTCGACACGCTCGATCAAGGGATCGCTCAAGCTGGTAACGACCCCGAGCTGCAGGCGAAAATCCGCATCCAGGGCATCGAGCCGCGCCACATCGCTCTCGAGGCGTTCGACGCCCATATCCGGGACGAGATGGTCCGGCTTGCCCCGCTGCTGAACTCGATCGGGGAGAAGCGTTGAAGGCGGGTCGGCTCTGTTGCCGCCAGAGCAGAACCTTGGTGTCGCCTCGCGTGTTGTCGTTTCGCTTCGCAGGGATTATGCGGCGGCCCGCTGCAGGTCACGCATAAGCTCCCGGAGCGTTGTGGCCTCAACTGGATCGATTGACGTCGGCCGCTGCCGAACCGTGTCGTCGCCCTGCGTTCGCAACGCGGATCTGCGAGCGACCTGATCTGGACGCGCGGCCATATGGGCCGAATAAGCTCTCCTCTTTTGTCTTGTGCGCAGCCGGCCCGTCTGGCGTTTGTCGCGGCGAGACGACTGGGTATGTCGCCGAACGAGCTTGAAAACCGCCCCGGCTAACAGGAGTGCCAGAGTACCGACGAGAAGCGCCGGCCAGGGAGCAAATTCGCGCACTGTATCCGCCAAGCCAGCACGATCGGCTTCGGTGAGGATGGGCCATATCAATGGCATTTCCTCCTGTGCATCTGCCGGCTCATGGTTCTCCATCTGACTATTGCTGATGGGCGTCGGCTCACGCGTCGTTAAATCAGGAGCTTTTGCGGGATCGGGCGAAGGCGCAGCAAAATCTTTTGTCATTGGGATGGATGCGGTCTCCGCCGTAATTCTTCGTGCGGTTTCCATTGGCGGAGGCATTGCTTGGGTCGTCTCCGGAGGATTCTCGCGCGCCGCAGTCCCCGCTGGTCGCGATCCGCGCGAGGCCCCATCGCGTGCTTGCGAACGCACCGTCGCACCCTCGGGGCCGAGGTACCAACAGTGTCGCTGATCCGCGCGATTGACGCGGTAATACCAGTGACTGCCCGCGGGCGCGGATGAATCCGGCTTCGTCTTACACTCGTTGACCGCAGACTCGGCGAGACTTGTTTGCACCCTAACCCAACCAGTTGCGACCGACATGATGAGAGTGGCTGGCACAAAGAACATCGTTGTTCTTGTCATCGATCCCCCCGCCGCTGCATCTTCGCCGATCAAACCGTTTGACCGTTGATTCCGGCTCCAGTGCGTCGCCAATGCGACAATGCAGAGGAGATGCGCGCGCGCGGCAGTCGGCTACCACCCGCGCCTCGGCCGAATACATTTCTGCGTCGATAATTTCGGGAACCCGGTTCCACGATTGGTTCCTAACCAGCGGCCGGACTTACAATCTTCACAAAGCTCGTGAAATGTACTGAATGAAATGTAGTGAAAGAGAACCTCGCTTTTCGTCCCGCCCGCAGTCGCAGAGCCGACTGGCTTACATGGGCGCAAATAGAGGGAGGACGAAATGCCCCCATTCAGCGACGTTAAGTATGTCTACGATCCCGAATCCCTAAGAGCGATGGGAGCTGCGTTCGATACGGTGTGCCAGGCATTCCCTCCAGATCTGAAACATCATGAAGGCGCGAGGAGGAGACTGGCGTTCCTCATCCTTCGACACATGGATCGGGGGGAGCGTGACGTAAGGCGCCTTAGTGACTTGGCTTTGCTCGACTTCACGAGACCGCTCGCGCTTGAGCGGCGGTAGAAACGCACCTCAGGGAAACCGCCGCCATGAGGGAGCACCGCGCAAGCGACCAAAGAGCGGCCTGTTAAAGAAGAATTCTAAACAGTTGTTAACCCGACTGGAAATATCGTGCGGCCTCTGGACGAGACAATGCATGTTCTGGAGGCGATGATGAACGCTCCAACATCTTCGGCAGCTCCTGAGAAACCGCTTCCCGACCATTCGGATCTGGCGGCAGAAATCAAAAAATTGGCAGAGGAAAACATTCCGAAACGCCCCCCTCAGATCGACACTGAGGTCGAAAGAATCAGGTCCTCCATCACGCGCTTAACTTCAAATTCGATTGAAGGGCTCGAAGGACTCACGTCCGAACTGCAGGAACTGCAAAGATTTCTGAACGCTGAGGTTCAGCGCGTGCAGGGTGAAATCGAGAGCGCATTGGCCGGAATCAAGATCATCATCGAGACCATAGGGCCTTGGAAAAGCAGCCCAATCTCACTGGCACCTCCAACCAATGTTCGCGCTGTTCGGGCAGGGCCCGGCAGCAAATATTGAAGTCAACCAATCACCTCGGTGAGACCAGTAATTTCGCCGGAAGGGCGAGTACGCAACAGCGTTATCGGCTCATCTTGGGCTTGGTGCTCCCTTGGGCGATGTCCTTTCAATGTCCGCCCGGCACAAACTGAAAAATGCCCGCATGACGATCGCAACCATCGGCCCCTTCGAGTTGGCCGGATTGGCTGCGACGTAGGCCTCCACCTGGTGGGCAAGGGCTGCGTCCGTTGAACTCGCGAGGCATCGCTGGAAAGCCGTCCTCACCGGATAGGGCGCTTCTTCGTCGGGCTGCGCCACGGCAGACATATACCGGGCTATTCCAGATACGAAGCCGCGCCTCCAGGCTTCGGGCGTTTTTGCGTAGTCCTGATAAGTGAATTCGGTTGCCGCTGACGCAGCGACAGAAAGGAGCAATGATACGATCGCGAGCAGAACTTTCATTTTGAATGTGATGCACTGCTCCGAAAAGTACCAGGCGAAATTGCCCGCGCGTCGGATTTGCCTGTCGCAAGCAACAGCGTCGCCTTCGGAATCGAGCCTCATCGTCTCCGACTGCGTTCCAACCATGGCGATCCAGCTTTGCTTATCCCGGACAGCCGGCCTTCACCCCTGCGGGCGCGACCGCAACGCCGATGGCGCCGCCGCGCTCGATCGCGCTCTGCAAAAATCCCGAGGCGCGCACCTCGTCGATCAGCGCATTGATCGCGGCGAGCGCCGCCGGCCGATCCTTCGGCACCACGATATTCTGCGGCACGTTGAATAAGTCGTCCGGCAATAGCCTTGTGCCGGGGGTTGCCGTCGAAAGCGTGGTCAGGCGCTGGCGGTTTGCGCCGAGCGCGTCGATGGTGCGCGCGGTCAGCCCCTTGCTCAATTCGGCCGGGTTATTCTCCAGCTCTACGACCGTTGCCTGCTTGAGAATCCGTTTCATGCACAGCGTGATCGAATCATTGACCGTCCCGGCGATCTTTTGTCCCGCGCGGTCGATATCGGCGACTGCCCTGATGGGCGAATTGTCGAGGACGAGAAAACTCTGCCGCACCAGCATGTAGGTCTGAGAGAATTCCACGGTCCCGAGCCGCGTCGCCTCATAGGCCACAAAGCCGATGTCGGCCTCACCGTTCTTGACCGCCTCGATCACGGCTGGCGGACCGGCGATCGGATTGAACTCGAGCGGTATATTGTTGCGGCGCGCCAGTTCGCGGGCGAGCTCATAGGCAGGTCCGCGCACTGTGCCGGTCGCCGGATCGCGACTAGCCTGCGCCGGATTAGTGCCGAGGTAGATCGCGCGCAACCGCCCGCCCGGCGCAATGTCGCTGGCCATGGCGGATGTCCCGTACGCAACAACAGCGGCAATCGTCACCAGACGGGACGTTCTCATAGCTTCCTCGACCGCATTGGCGTTCGCGAGCCGCCCTCAATACCGTTATGGAAGCGTCCGAGATTGCACTGTGTACCAATTTCTTGCCGAAATAAGCAATTTTTTGCAGGTAACGCTGCCCCTTCACTGATACGGGATCTGAACCAAAAAATCCTCGCTCATGTAGAGAATGTGAGTGAGCGGCTCGATCTTGCCGAGCATGACCGGCTCTACGAAGCCGTCGGGTATTTCGTGAATGCGCCAAGCGGGTTAAAATGGACGTACATCCCAATCTGGCTGCGCGCTCTTCGACGCGAGGACCCATGAGCGAAAATTGCACCGGCAGCGAGCCGGATATCATCCTGGTGGGCGCCGGCATCATGAGCGCCACGCTCGGCATCCTTCTCAAGGAACTCGAGCCGACGCTCAATATCGCGATGGTCGAGACGCTCGACGGCGCGGCGCTCGAGAGCTCGGACGCCTGGGACAACGCCGGCACCGGCCACGCCGCGAATTGCGAGCTCAACTACACGCCCGAGCGGAGCGACGGCAGCATCGATATCTCCAAGGCGCTGGACGTCAACGTGGAGTTCGATCTGTCGCGGCAACTCTGGTCCTATCTGGTGAGAAAGGGCGCGATCGCGGATCCGCAATCGTTCATCCATCCGGTCCCGCACATGAGCTTCGTGCACGGCCCGGACAACGTTGCCTTCCTAAAAAAACGCTTCGCGGCGATGAGCGCGCATCATTGCTGGTACGGCATGGAATATACGGAGGATAAGAAGAAGCTCAGCGAGTGGGTTCCGCTGGTAATGGAGGGCCGCGCCGCCGACGAACAAGTGGCGGCCACGCGTATCATCATCGGCGCCGACGTCGATTATGGATCATTGACCCGCCAGCTCGTTCGCTACCTCGCAGCCATGAAGGGGTTTTCGGTCCACTACTCCCATCGCGTCACTGGCATCAGCCGCGAGCCGGGCGGGCGCTGGCGCATCGACATGAAGAACCAGCACAGCGGCGAGAAGCGCTCGGCCACGGCGAAATTCGTCTATCTCGGGGCCGGCGGAGGCGCGTTGCCGCTACTGCAAAAGTCCAAAATCCCGGAAGGCAGAGGCTACGGCGGATTTCCGGTCAGCGGCATCTGGCTGCGCTGTAATGATCCGGACGTCAACAAGCGCCATCACGCCAAGGTTTATGGCAAGGCCTCGGTCGGTTCTCCGCCGATGTCGGTTCCCCACCTCGACACCCGCGTCATCGGCGGCAAGCACTCGCTGCTGTTCGGGCCTTATGCGGGCTTTTCCACCAGATTCCTCAGGCATGGCTCGCTCATGGACCTGTTCGAGTCGATCCGGCCGGCGAATATCGGACCGCTGCTGGCAGTTGCTCGCGACAACTTCGATCTGACCAAATATTTGATCGGCCAGGTTCTGCAGACAGACCGTCACCGTTTCGCGGCGCTGCAGGAATACTACCCGCGCGCCAAGCGGGCTGAGTGGCAACTCTCAGTGGCGGGACAACGCGTGCAGATCATCAAGCCGGATCCCAAGCGCGGCGGATTTCTGGAGTTCGGTACCGAACTGGTCGCCGCGGCCGATCGTTCGCTGGTGGCGTTGCTGGGGGCATCGCCCGGCGCATCGACGGCGGTGTTCATCGCGATCAGCGTGCTGGAGAAATCCTTCAAGGACGAACTGACGGCCAACCGCTGGCTTCCCAAGCTGAAAGAGATGATCCCGTCATATGGCGAATCTCTCATCGAGGACGCCGCGCTGTCCCGCCGCATACGCGCCGACACCGCCGCCGAGCTGCACCTAGAAAACGTTTGAACATTGTCCTCACTATCGAGGAAACAGCGGCGCCGCAATCGAGTCTTGCATTCGAGGCCTTTTCGTCTCCCCGCTCCTGTTGCTCTACACCGCGATCAGTTACAGCGTGTTCAGGGGAAAGGTGCGCTCGGCGTCCAGCCATTACTAGCGATTGGGCATGCAATGCACATCGCCCTACCGGCAAACCGCGATCGTAATGAAATCAAACTCAGAGGAGAGTAGAAAATGGTCAGAGCGTTCAAACTATATACCGGTTCCGATGGCGCATCGCACGTGCTTGAAGGCACAATCGATGAGAAGGATCGCACCGACGTGATTGCCATCCATTTCAAGGAATCGCCGGCGCATTCCTCCTATGACTGGCACCCTGATCCGGAGCCCCAATTCGTGATCACGCTGTCAGGAACCCTGGAATTTGCCACACCCGACGGCGAGACATTTGTGGTGCGGCCCGGTGATATCCTGCTCGCTGAGGACCATATCGGCAAAGGCCACAAATGGCGTCTGATAGACGATCAGCCGTGGCGGCGCGCATACGTCGTGCTCAAGCCGGGTGCCAAGGACTCCTTCGTGGCCAAAGCCGGCAGCTAGGTGGCCGTTGAGCTAAATGAGCTAAAGAAGTATCCAGACCCGGGAGGTCAAAATGGTCAGCATGAGAAAAGAGACCGACAGCCTTGGTGTGGTTGAAGTGCCGGCGGACAAGCTGTGGGGCGCTCAAACTCAGCGCTCGCTTGAGCATTTCAGCATCGGCAAGGATTTGATGCCGCGCGAAATGATTACTGCCTATGCCATTTTGAAGAAAGCAGCCGCCGCCGCCAATCATGCTGGCAATCGGCTCGACAATCAGCGCTATAGACTGATCGTTCAGGCGTGCGATGAAATCCTCGCCGGGCACCACCACGACATGTTTCCCTTGCATGTTTGGATGACAGGCAGCGGCACCCAGTTCAACATGAACGTCAACGAAGTGATCTCCAATCGTTGCTCCCAACTCGCCGGAACGCCGCTGGGCGGCAAGACGCCAGTCCACCCCAACGATCACGTCAACATGGCTCAGTCCTCGAACGACTCGTTCCCGTCGGCCATGTATATCGCCGCGGCCGTCAACGTGAAGCAGCGCCTCATTCCCGCGGTCGCCGCCTTGCGCGATGCGATCAACGCCAAGGCACAGGCGTGGGATGACATCGTCAAGATCGGGCGCACCCACATGCAGGATGCCACGCCGCTGACGCTGGGCCAGGAGTGGTCCGGCTATGCCGGCATGTTGTCGGACGATCTCGAACGGATCGAAGCAGCCCTGCAAGGCGTGTACCGCTTGGCGCTGGGCGGTACGGCCGTGGGAACAGGTATCAACTCGGCACCGGGCTTCGCCGAAGCAGCGGCTGCCGAGATCACCAAGCTCACCGGCCTGCCGTTTGTCACAGCCCCCAATAAATTCACCGTGCAGGGTTCCCACGATGCGCTCGTTCAATTGTCCGGAACGCTCCGCACGCTCGCGGTGTCGCTATATAAGATCGCCAATGACATTCGCCTCATGTCGTGCGGACCTCGCGCCGGATTCGCGGAGCTGGAGATCCCGGAGAACGAGCCCGGCTCCTCGATCATGCCGGGCAAGGTCAATCCCACCCAGTGCGAAGCGCTCACGATGATCGCCGTGCAGGTGATGGCCAATGACGTCGCGGTGGGTTTCGGCGGCGCCGGCGGCTATCTCGAAATGAACGTCTACAAGCCGTTGATGATCTTCAATATCACCCACTCCATCACGCTGATGACCGATGGCTGCGCGAACTTCCGCAAGTTCCTGATCGAGGGCACCAAGCCCAATCTCAAGAAGATCAACGAATACGTCGAGCGCTCGCTGATGCTGGTAACGGCGCTCTCGCCTGTCATCGGCTATGACAAGGCGTCAAAAATTGCCCATTACGCCATGGATAACGACCTCACGCTCAAGGCTGCCGCGTTGAAACTAGGCTTTGTCACGGAAGCCGAATTCGATCGCGTGGTCGATCCGAGAAAAATGGTGAAGCCCTATGTGGCGACCGACGCATCGACGACGGCACCGCATTGAATACGACCAGAACCGGGAGAGGCACACGCCGAGTGTGCTTTACCGCATGACCGCTCGGTATTATCCGGAGTTCAGCGAGATTGCCGGCTGCCGAGCGGCGGCATGAGGCCTTGCTTCTCGGCGCGAAGCACGCGGTGAGACTCTCGCCTCATGCATCGGCCGCGCCCCGCGCTCCGCGTTCACTCACCACAGCCGTAAGCGTCAAGCGATATGCATCCATTATTGCTGTAAGAGCCGTAACCGCCGTAACCCCCGTAGCCGCCATAGCCGTAATAGCTGAATGGGTAATAGCCGCGACGCCCGTAGTAACCGCGCGCTAATCCACCCGGGCGAAAGCCGCCAGCGGAGCGATCGCCCGCGAGGACGCCGGCCCCGGCTGCACGGCTGCCGGCTGCAGTGGCGTCGGTGACCGTGACGGCGCCTGTCAGCGCGACCGCAACAACGACGGTCGTCAGCTTAGGCAACATGGATTGTCGCATGACGGCTGCTCCGGTTCCGAACGACTCGACTATGCCTCTTTGGGCGGCTTGCGTCACTCAATCGAGCGCTATCGCGAATCACAATGTATTTACCGCCGGCGAGGGCATTGCTTGCCACCGTTCACTGACGGTCGGGCGCGGCCTGGCTCAAGTCAGGTCGGTGCGCGAGGACGCCCGCGCCCCCGCAGTGGCGCGGGTGTCCGTCTGATTGCGCTCAATGCCGTCCCCGTGCGGAACGTCTTCGTCCTCCGGCAAAGGCAACCCGAGCGGCGGCCTAACCACACCATGGACGAACCCAACAACTGGCACGGCGGCGAGAGAAAATTGGTTCATCGGAGGAACCCTCCGGCAGGAGGGACGCCGTGTCGCAAGTGCGCGCCGGCCGCCCTGAGAGGCACATAATGTTGAGCGCGAACAGAAACGCTCGACATGACTCGGGAGAGTATTAGTAGCCGTTGCTCCCGAATGAGGAGCTGGCCGGCGACACAGGGGCTGCGTTTGCACTCTCGAGAGCCGGGATGGTGAGCAGCGAGATCAACGCGATCGCGGTAAGAAATTTCTTCATGACACATCTCCTTGTCCTTTACCGCAACTCCCGCATGGCGCAGGGCCATAGGCGTTGCAGTCACCGATAGAATAGGTCCCGGAAGCGGCCGGATAAGTCATATTTCCGCATTGACGGATAACCCAATTCGACGACTCGCTAATACTTTGGTTTAGGTTGCCGTCTTCTGGCCCACCCGCTCGTGACCCAAGGGGGCCTTTGTAGGGCGCAATGCGCTTCCCTTATTGCGCTCTACGCATTGCAGCCAATCGCTGGCAACTGCGAGCTAACCGCAGCAAAACCGAAGAAGCGAGCTCTCCCCCGGCGCCCAACTGTGTCGTGTGACGGGGCGACGGATTCGAAGGAGACTCGTCGTGATGAACTTTAAGAAAGGTTTGGCCGCCCTTGCCGCAGGAATTGCCGTTACCGCGCTGGCCTCGGCTAGCTACGCGCAACGCGGCCCAGAAAGAATCAGTCAGCAACGCGCGCAGGCTATTCACGAGTGCAACCTGTTAGCGGCCCGCTATCCGCAGTACCTCTGGGGCAACATGGAGATTTTTCAGTACCGGACCTGCATGGCCGAACACGGCCAGCAAGAGTGAACCGGAAAGCGATCTGAGGATCAGGCGGCGTGATTCCAATTACAGACTTCAGGCCGCCATCGCTTGGTCATGCCCGGGCTTGAACAGGCATCCACCGAAAAACAAAAGCTCCTCTCAAACGGCATGGATCGCCGGGTCAAGCCCGGCGATGACGGCCGTGGGTACAGATCGGCCACAGCCTCGTGGTTCAGTACTTGAAGCGCAATCCCGCCCTAGTAGAGACGTTATCGTTCACGAAAAAGCTGTTCGACAATCCGCCATTGAATTCCGACCAAAAGACGCCGATGTAAACATCCCACTTCGGTGCAAACTTCCAGTCGATAACACCAGAGACCGCGTTCAACGTACCGGCGCATTGCGCATGCTCTTTGCCGTCGCAGGGCATGACCCCGCCGGTGGGTGTTCCGAAGTGGGAATGCTGGGTGTAATGGTAATAAGCGGCGATCACATCCACCTGGCTGGTAACGGCGTATTTGACGTCGGTCCAATAGACGTCGAAAATCCGGCCAGCAAGACCGTTGGCACCGAACGACGTATTGCTGATATTCGTGTTGTTGAACGTTTGACAGCCCAGGCAAACGAAGCCTCCTGCGATATTCGTAAAAGCGGTCTGCGGATCGCTCGGCGCCGAATATCGAATCTGCTCGAAGCCCGCATACAACTTCAGGGGTCCATTCGTATACCTGGCCAGCAGCATCACGGCCCTATTGTCCGAGATCGTCGCCGTCAGCACCTGCGGCAGGAACGGTGGTATCGGGTTTCCGTTGATGTCGGTGCTCCCGCCCGAAAGCCCGGTCGCTACGGAATCTTTCACGTAGCTATAAATCGCGTCGAACGAGAGCACGCCGTTGGCCAGATGCGGGATATCGCCGCCCACGCCGACCTGATAGGCGCCATTGGAGGCGTTGTTCTGCCCGTATCCACCGAACTGCCAAATCGCCGGCACGCGGGCCTGGCCAACCGTGAGCTTATATTTCAGAGACGTCGTGTGCCTGCAGTTTTCGGTATTGCCGCCGCCGCAGGTTAATCCTTGCCAGCCGATCGGTGAGAAGGCGTAGCTGGCGCCCATCGGATCGTATTCGAGGACTCCATCATAGGTGAGCGAGTTTTGTCGGAAAACGGTCAGTGTGCCAAAGCTCTGAGAACTGACGCCGACATAACCGTTCCCGTTGCACCACTGGCCGGCGCGGCTGGAATCGGCCCACGAGGTTTGCTGGTTTTGGGGAACACCGGCGTTGTGAGCAGCCGACCCCGGTCCGTTGGAGAATTTGAATGAATAAGGGTCGAAGCCGGCGTCCAGAGCAAAGACCACAGAGGTGTTTCCGCCAATCGGCTCGGTTCCTTTGATGCCAGTGAATGAATTTTGCAACCCGTTGGGCGCGATGTCCCACCGCGGCGAACGGCTATATCTCTGGACGATGTATGCGGACCCCGGAGGGCTTCGCGGATCAAAAGGCGCGTCGTGAGTCTGGTAGCTGAATCCCGCGTCAATCGCGCCGTAGAGCGTGATGCCGTACCAGGTCAGCTGGCAGTCCGTTGCAAGGAAGTCCCAGCGCCTGTGCACGTTTTGGGCGTGGACGCCGATGTGGTTGCGGGCGTGCTTGCGGGCGTGGCTTTGGCCGCGGCCGGTTCGGCGGCCATGCTGCGCTCGCGGCGCCAGCGGCGGCGAGCTTTGTCACGGCAGCCCCCTGCCTGGACACACAGCATCCTGATCCGAAAAAAGACAGTTGCAAGACACAGTGGGCGTCAGATGCAGCTGGAGCGCACATTTTCGATTCAAGTGGCCGCCGCGCCACAGCGGTTTACGCTGGCATGACGGGCACTTTGGTTTGTCGCACGCGACGGGCCGGCCCCTGCCCTTGCCTGCGATTAGGTCACCCGCCCCCCAATCTCTCAATCGTACGCGGTTGATGCGGCTTACTCGGTGGTTTTGCTCGCACATACTCGCGTGTGCCCAGGCTTATACTTCGGTAGCCCCCGCTGATACCTTGTTTTGGGGTCTCACTCGCCAGCTCGAATTGCGGTCGACCTCATGCGAAATTGTCCCTTGCGCGAAATGACTTGGCGACGCTGCAAGAACGGCCGGTTTGCAGCAATTCCGCACGGGCGCATCGCAAGGCGATCAGATATGCCGGATTGCCCGCAACGGACGACCAGCAAGAGCGATCGCCCGAGGCGCCGCGGCTGCGAAGAAACCAGTCTCAAGAGAGATGTTCCTACATGTCTTCGGTAAACGAGGCTGGACGAGAGCGAGGAGCTCACCCCGCCCAATGGGGCAGCGCCCTGATCGACGTCCTCAGGGCCGCGCCCCCGCCGCTACTCTTTGGCCTGCGCCTGTGGGCCTCCGTCTGTCTCGCCCTTTACCTCGCGTTCTGGCTCGAACTCGACAACGCCTTTTGGGCCGGCACCTCGGCGGCGATCGTGTGTCAGCCGCATCTCGGCGCATCGCTGCGCAAGGGCTGGTTCCGCATGATCGGCACCTTGGTGGGCGGGGTCGCGATCGTGGTGCTCACGGCCTGCTTCCCGCAGGACCGCGCCTTCTTTCTCATTGGTCTCGCGTTGTGGGGCGCGGCCTGCGCGCTCGTCGCCACGCTGCTGCGCAATTTCGCGGCCTACGCGGCGTCGCTGGCAGGCTACACCGCCGCCATCATTGCCAGCGATCAGCTCGGCGCGACGGGCGGGCCCAATGGGGACGCGTTCATGCTCGCGATCTGGCGCGTGAGCGAAATTTGGCTCGGCATCGTCTGCGCCGGGATTGTGCTCGCCGGGACCGATTTTGGCGGTGCACATCGGCGGCTTGCAGGGATCTTCGCGGCAGTGTCGGCCGAAATCGCCGCTCGATTCGGCTCTACCTTGGCGCTGGCAGGATCGACGTCGTCCGACACGCAACAGCCGCATCGCCGCGAGCTCGTCCGAAAGGTCGTTGCGCTCGACCCCGTGATCGACGAGGCGGTCGGAGAGTCCTCGACGCTGCGCTATCATTCGCCGGTGCTGCAGTCGGCGCTTAACGGCCTATTGGCTGCGCTCACCGCTTGGCGCAACGCCGCGGTACGGCTCACGCGGCTGCCGACGCATGCAAGCCGGGAGGACGCCGATGCCGTACTGCGCCACATTCCTCAGCAGCTGCGGTCCGTGCCCGCGCAGGGCGAGCAGTCACCTTGGATAGCCGACCCGGCCGGCATGCGAAGCCTCTGTGGCGCGGCAGTTCGGACGCTGATCGCAATGCCGGTCGGTGCGGTCTCACCGCGGCTCCTCGCTTACCAGAGTGCGAAGGTGCTGGCCGGCTTGATGGATACTCTCGATGCACTCGCGTTGCTGACCGGCAAGCCCGTCCGCGCCGGCCCTCACCAGCGCGTAAGGCTTCACGTGCCCGACTGGTGGCCTGCTTTCGTCAACGCCGGACGGGCTTTCGTGGCCATCGGCGCGGCTGAGCTTTTCTGGATCATCACCGCATGGCCGAATGGTGCTTTCGCCATCACGTTTACCGCTATTGTCGTCACTCTGCTCGCGCCGAGAGCCGATGAGGCCTACGCTTTTGCTTTTCAATTCACGGTGGGCAACTGCCTTGGCGTGGCTGGCGCCGCGATCGTCGAATTTGCGCTATTGCCGAAGGTTGAGACCTTCGTCGGCTTCAGCATCGTCATTGGGCTCTACCTCGTCCCAGTCGCTGCACTGGTCGCCCAACCATGGCAAACAGCGATGTTTATCGGCATGACGTATAATTTCGTGCCACTGCTCCAGCCGGCCAACCAGATGATCTACGACACCGCGCAATTCTATAATACCGCCCTCGCGATTGTTGCAGGATCCGCCGCCGGAGCGCTGTCATTTCGCTTGTTGCCGCCGCTCTCGCCTGCTTTTCGGACGCGCCGTCTGCTCATGCTGACTTTGCGCGACCTGCGCCGCATGGCGAGGGACCCTGTGCCGCCGCTGCGGGAAGAGTGGGAAGGCCGCATGTACGCCCGTATCGCGGTATTGCCGAACGCCGCCGAGCCGCTGCAGCGGGCGCAAGTCGTGACCGCGCTGTCGGTTGGAAGCGAGATCATCGATCTGCGCCGCATGGCGCCGCAACTCGGCGGCCACTCCGAGCTCGAAGCGGCGTTGACGGCCTTGGCGCAAGGAGATGCCGCCGCCGCAACCGCCCGGCTCGACGCGCTCGATCGCCGTCTCGCCGCCTTACCGGACACCCATCCGCTGACTTCGCTTGCGCTGCGGGCGCGCACCCTCATCCTTCTCATCAGCGACGCTCTCGTCCAACACCGCGCTTACTTCGAGCAAGGAGCACCCGCTTGACGTTCATGGAGGTCGACCTGCTCGGCGTCTACGTCGCGCCGATCTCTTTGCTGATTATCGCGGCATGGTTTGCTACAGTCGGGCTGCGCCGGATCGCGGACCGTTTCGACTTGCTGAGCCATGTCTGGCATCCGGCGCTATTCGTGTTCGCCGTGTACATCATTGTGCTATCCTCGATCGTGCTCGTCGTCGCCCGCTGAGATTTGCCATGGTCGATGCTGAAGCCAAATCGGAGCGCGGCAAGAGAGTCGATCTTCGTGTCGTTAGCTCGGTGCGGCCGGCGGCTCTCGCAATTCAGAGGGGGGCGGCGCGGATCCGAATTGTCCCGCTCTTGATCACGCTCGCTACGGCCGGAGTTGCCGCGGCGCTCGGCTGGATGACGTGGAACGCCTATATGGAGACGCCGTGGACCCGCGATGGCACGGTGCGCGTCTATACCGTCACGATGGCACCCGAGGTCGCCGGCCGCATCGTCGAACTGCCGGTCGCCGACAATCAGTTCGTGCCCAAGGGCCAGGTGTTGATGGTCATCGATCCCACGGACTATCAGATCGCCGTCCAACTCGCGCAGGCGGCGGTGCAGCAGGCGCAAGCCAACGTCGAGAACGTGGACGCCCAGATCGCGGTGCAGAAGGCGCAGGTGACCGCGAGCCAGGCGCAAGTCGAGCAGGCGAAGGCGTCGCTGGTATTCGCCCAGGAGCAGGCGGTGCGCTACGGGGAGCTGGCGGAAAAAGGGTACGGCCCGCTTCAGAGCGCCCAGCAATACAGCGCCGAGCAGAGAGAGAAACAGGCGGCGGTGGAGAGCGCGGAAGCAACGCTCAAATTGGCACAACGGCAGGTCGAAGCATTGAAGGTTCAGCGCGCCAGCAGCGAGGCGAGCCTTGCGCAAGCCAAGGCCCAGGCCGAGCAGGCGCGGGTCAATCTCGATCGGACGCGCATCCGCTCGCCGGTCAACGGCTGGGTGACCAACCTGTTGACGCAGCTCGGCGACTACGCGATCGTCGGACAGAATAAGATCAGCGTCGTCGACGCCGATTCCTTTTGGGTGGATGGCTACTTCACCGAGACCGCCTTGGGCTCCATTCGCGAGGGCGATCCGGTGAAGATCAAGCTTATGGGCTATAGCAACATCGTTCGCGGCCACGTTGGCAGCATCGCCCGCGGCATCAACGTCTCCAATGCGCAAGCCGGCCCGGGAGGACTCGCGCAGGTCAATCCGGTCTTCACCTGGGTGCGCTTGGCCCAACGGATCCCGGTGCGCGTCCAGATCGACCATGTGCCTGATGGCGTCGTTCTCGCCGCCGGGATGACGGCCACGGTCGAAGTCGACAACCGCGCGCGGCTGCCGCATCCGCCATCCCCAGGGCAGTAAGTATTCTAGCGTTCAAATTTGCCACCCAGCAGCCGCGGGCAAGCAGAAAGCCCTTCTGGATCGCAGCTTTTGCGGCAATGAGTGGCGCGTTCTCGATCGATACAGCAACCAAAGTATGAGCGCTTCAATCGTTGGCTTATGCGGCAAATTCAAAGATATAGTTCATGCCACGACGCCAGTGGGCCTATGTCTTGGTGATGGAATAAAGAGCACAGGCCGCCGGTCTGGTGGTGCAAGAGATCACGCACGATCGGCGGTAACCATGGAGAGCCATCATGAAGGCGTTCATCGCTGCTTTCGCATTGATCACGCTGATTGCCGGCCCGGCATTCGCTCGGCCTGCCGCGCGGCCTTCCACTGAAACCTACTGGATTTTCAAGACTGATCAGCAGCGGTGCCGGTCGGGCCAAGCCGATTTTTGTCACTGGCGAGGATATCCCCTGTGGCAGTGGTATAGCGGTGCCTAAAGTGTGGCGAGTTCAAACTAAACTCGCTCGCTCCTCCCTTGAAGCCGCGGCGCCCAGCAGATCCCGACCATTCGATGCAGCGCCGCCGCGCTAGCCCAATGATTTTGTCTGCGCCGATCTGTCGCTCAGGTAATCGATGGCGATCTTCGGCGTGATGAGGCCGAGGCTCATCGCTAAAGTGATCATCGTGGCAGTCATGCCATCGCCGATTGTCGCACCGATCAGCTCTAACGTGATCTGCGAGCCACCGGCAATTTGCAGAAGGCCGCTCGCCATCCGGAAAAGGAAGACGCCCGGCATCATCGACACCACGGAGGCGAAGCCAATGGCCGCAAACGGCATGTGCGAACGGCGTGCGACCGGAGTGAGAATGAGTCCGACGATGAGACAAGCGACAAAGGCACCGGTCGCGGCGCCCACATCGAGCAGTGTGAGCGCTGCCCACCGCAGAGCGTGAGCAGCCATGCCGACCGCGATCGGCCACGGCAGCATATTCAACGGCATGGAGAAGAAGATGCTGTAAGCCGCGACGGCGACGCCGGCGGCGATCACGTCCTGCCACAACGGGACGATCCTTGCGGCTTCATCGACCGGTAGCGACACGCCGAGAAGCGCAAGTCCAAGCAGCAATCCGGTCGAGATTGCCACCACGATGAGCCCCGCACAGATCACCCGGGCGGCGCCGAGATTCATGCGGCCGTTGATGAGGTCGAGCGCACCGTTGAGGACGTGCGGACCGGGCACCAGAACCATGCAGGGGCAGACCGCAACCAGGCGCAGGGACGAGCTCAGCTGGTAGCGAACCGCCAAGGCGCCGATCACCCCGGCGACCACCGCCGCGCAAAACGGTTGGATGAATGCGTTTGCGCTGTAGCGGGCCACGGCCCGACGCAGAATGGCGCCGGCAGCGGCGCTCACGAATATCAGCACCGCAGCGATCGGATGCTCGACGCCGAAAATCACCGAAAGCGCCACAGCACCCGCCCCGGCAGCGAACGTGAAAAGCCATGTCGGAGCGTGTGGCGCGCTGGCGATCGTGCCGACGGCCGCAGCAGCAGTCTCCGGCGTCAGTCGACCGCCACCGAGCTCCTCCATTGCCCGCACCGCGGACGCGACGCGATCCATGTCCACGCCGGTGGGATCCGCCGTGACCAGCGAGATGAGTTCACCATCCTTATCTTCGGACTTAAGCTGCAATTCGCCCCAGCGCGGCAGGACCTTCGCGCGCAGCCCCAGCGCGCGGCCGAGTTGCTCGGCGGCAGCAACGGTCTGCTCGGTGGCCTGCCCATTGACGTAGAGAAGGCGCGCGAAGGCGAGCACAAGACTGGAGCGCTCCTCCAACATCATGTGAGATTTCACGCCGCGTAGACTGGCCGGTAGGCGCGGGCGCGGATCAACGCACCGATATCGTCCGGCCGCGGCACGCGCGCCAGCCCCTTCTCGAAAATGCAGGCGGCGATCCGTTCGGCGACGTGCAGCGACGCATTGAGGATATGACTCTGCGGCGGGTAGATGAGACCCATCGAGAGATTCTCTTGCGTAACCTGCTCGGCGACCGCTTGCGCGGCGACAATGAACATGTCCTCGGTCACCCGCGTCGCTTCGGTCGCAAATACCGCCATGCCCATGGCCGGGAAGATGTAGACGTTGTTGCCCTGGCCGGGCACGAAATGCCGGCCATCGATTTCGACCGGCGGGAATGGGCTGCCGCTCGCGAAAACGGCCCGGCCGCCGGACCAGCGATAGGCCTCTTCGGCCGTGCATTCCGAGCGCGAGGTCGGATTCGAATACGGGAAGATGATCGGGCGCTCGTTGATTTTCGCCATAGCTTCGATCACCTCGCGGTTGAAGAGTTTCGGCACGGTGCTCACGCCGATGATGCCGGTCGGCTTGAGCGCCTCGACCGCCTCGACAAATGTGGACACCGCCGGGACGTCCTGCGCGAAAGGTTTTTGAAAATCGGCGAGGTCCTTCCGCGAGGTCACGAGCAGGCCGTTGATGTCGAATAGGGCATTGCGCTGCCGCGCCGCAGCGAGATCCACGCCTTCCCGCTCCATCGCCAGGCTGATCAGCTCGGCGATACCGGTCGCCGCCGAGCCTGCGCCGAGGAACAGGAAACGCTGCTGCGCAAGCTTGCCTCCGGTGATGCGCAATGCGCCGTAGATGCCGGCGAGCGCAACGCCGGCGGTGCCCTGGATGTCGTCATTGAAGGTGCAGATCTTGTTGCGATAGCGCGCGAGCAGCGGAACGGCGTTGAAATTGGCGAAATCCTCCCATTGGATGCAGCATTTCGGATAGAGCTGCTCAACGGCCATGACGAACTGGTCGACAAAGGCGAGATACTCCTCGCCGCGCACGCGGTGCTGGCGCAGGCCCTGATAGAGTGGGTCATCGAGCAGGACCTGATTGTTCGTACCGACGTCGAGAACGATCGGCAGACAGTATTGCGGTGGCACGCCGGCGCAGGCGGTATAGAGCGAGAGCTTGCCAATCGGGATGCCCATCCCGCCGGCACCGAGGTCGCCAAGGCCGAGGATGCGCTCGCCGTCGGTGACGACGATGAAACACACGTCCGCTTCCGGCCAATTGGTGAGCAACTCCTTGAGCCGGCCGCGCACGCTGATCGGCAGATACATGCCGCGCGCCTCGCGGAAGATGTGGGCGAATTTCTGACATGCCTTCCCGACCGTCGGGGTATAGACGATCGGCATGTAGGCTGCCGGATCTGACATCAGAATCGCGTAATAGAGCGTCTCGTTGCGTGTCTGGAGATCCGATAAGACGAGATATTTCTGCAGATCGTGATCGAGCGCCGCGATTTCCGCGTGCCGGCGCGCCACCTGCAAAGCCAGTGTGGTGACGGCCGGCGGCAATAGGCCTTCGAGGCGGAAGGCGCGGCGCTGCTCCTGCGTGAACGCTGTCCCTTTGTTGAGGCGCGGATTGCGCAGCAAATCGTAACCGGTGGGATCGGGCGGCGCGTGCATGATAGCCCTCCGTACGCGGATCATGTCGGTCGCCCCATACTATACCGACGCGATCCCGCGTTCGAACCGCAAGCGCTCACGCAAGTGCCACCTTCGACATTGCTCAGCGGCAGCGCGTTGCCTCCAAGCCTAGCACTATGCCAGCCAACGGCGCTCCGAATGTCGTGGGCACTGCGCTGATCGTCGGGACTCCGGTCTGGGTGGTCGCGCGTAGAGCCGTGCTTTGCGGCGTCACCAACGAATTTGGAGGGGTAGTTGCTGGAAGAGGTGTGAGCGTGATAGTCGGCGCCGACGGATTCGGGTTCAGCGCAACGGATGGGCTGAGGACTCCGCCTCCGAGCTCCGTAGAGCACAGCGGAAACCCAGCCGGTCCGACAGACGAGCCGGGCCCCATCGATGAAGCGAACGGCGGGGATGCCGTCGTAGATGCGGCGCACGTGCCCGGCGCGATCCCTGCCACGCCGCCGCCATCAAAGGGCAAGGACTCTCCGGTCATGGAGCTTACCGTTGCGGTATCCGCTCCCGTCGTTGAAGTTGCGGCGCTGCTCGAATTACCCATCCCGGGAGATACTCCCATCATCGGACTTGGCATGATGGACGACGCTTGGCCCAGCGAGGCCCCCGCGCATGTCGCGCCGATCAAGGGCGAAGCGCCGAATGTGGTCGGACTCACGCCCGGCGTTGCGAGGTCGGTCGCGCCCATGGGATGCCCGTGTGCCAACTGGGGCATTTGGAATGCCAAGCGGTGAGGTCATGCCGAGCGCCGGGAGCGGCGAGACGTTCATGCGAGCTTGTGCGTGGGCAGCGCCGCAGCCAAACAGCACCGCTGCTGCCGCTATCGCAAAGCGTGTCATCTCGATGCTTCTCGTTCTGGTGCATCAAAGCACTCAAGCGACGCGAGACACGCGTCGATGGGATGGCTTCGATTGGTTTCAGGTACGCCGCCTACGCACATGTAAGCGTCGCCGATCGTCTTGAGCATCTCAAGCCGGTGGCGCTCCGCAATCTCATCGAATGCAGAGAAATAGTCATCCAGTTGCCCGATGAGTTCTTTCGGCTCCATGGTCTCTGCCAGCTTCGTGAACCCTTCGAAGTTGGCAAACAGAATCGTTGCTGCATCATAGAAGCGGGCTGTGACCCTATTGCCGCTCTTAAGTTCTAGGGCCACCCCCACCGGAAGCATGTTACGCAGTAAGCGCTCGGATTTTTCGCGCTCGTCTTGCAGCTCCTGTCGCGTACGATCTAGTTGCAGCAAACTACGACGCAGCTCCAACAAGATTACGACCTGGCGAGCCAGTCGTCTTACGGCTTCGCCCTGTTCAAACGAAATCTCGCGCGGCTGAAAATCGAGAACGCATAAGCTCCCGAGGGAAAAGCCCTCGGGGTTAATCAGCGGCATGCCACAGTAGAACCGAAAATGGGGGCTGCCCGTGACTCCGGGAAGGTGTGCAGAGCGTTGGTCCTTGGTCAGGTCGGGAATAACGACCCGCAGGCCGTGGTTGTGCACAATGACAATTCGCGCGGTATCGGCCCCCGGGGCGGAAGTTGGTACCGGCATTTCGACCAGACCGTCTTATCATCGAGAAAGTTAATGATTGCCACGGGACACTGGCAAACCTGGGCTGCCACTTCGGCAATCTCATCATATGCGGACTCGGCTGGCGAACCCAGTATGTCGTAGTTACCGAGAGCAACGAGGCGCTCTGACTCCTTGTCGGAAGCTGACTCGGTCATGCACTGTTGCCCTCTCCCGGGATCGAAAATACTGCGGTATTGAGATTGCCGCGGGGGTCACTCCCTTCCCTTGCTTTCGATCGGAAGGATAGCACACCTCGG